>Ga0208919_1000453_pt1 | contig 27817 bp, 47 predicted proteins | sample 4_EtaG_FD_184076 | JGI IMG/M metagenome (GOLD analysis project Ga0208919, IMG submission 184076) | Marine viral communities from the Subarctic Pacific Ocean - 4_ETSP_OMZ_AT15127 metaG (SPAdes) (version 3) | ecosystem: Environmental > Aquatic > Marine > Oceanic | place: Pacific Ocean | collected...
CTATTTACATATTTAAGAAAATTAATAGTTATAATCATGGCGGCTAAAAAGCGACTCAAAGAATTATGCCAAGAAAACCAAGCCGAAAAACATTAGTCCGAAACCTTGATAATGCCGTTTCACGATACATCAGAGATAGAGACAAATGGTGCGTTTTATGCGGCTCTACCTACCGTTTGCAGAATGGTCATTTGTTCACACGGAAGAACTATTCAACCCGGTGGGATGTGTCAGATGACGGCAACTGTCATGCGCTATGTGAAAAATGCAACTTGCGAGACAGTTATGACACTTACCATTATCGGAGATGGTACAGAGAAAAGTTTGGTACAGAGAAATTCGACGAATTGCACCGAAAATTCTCGACCGTGCGAAAATTCAAGAACTATGAACTACAAGAATTGTTAAGTGAAATTAAAGAATTAGCATGATGCTAATAATCAAAACAAAACAAGGAAAAGAAAATGCAAACAGTAAATCAAGTCAAGATGACCAATGATTATGGAAAATTTACATTTCTTGATGGAAATAGAATGGTAAATCCATTAAACAAAAGACGATTGAGCGATTCAATGACTGAAAAACAGATACAAAACCCAATCATTGTAAATGAAGAACACGCCATAATTGACGGGCAACACCGCTTTACGGTTATGCGTGAAAACGAACTACCCGTTTATTACATCGTTGTTGATGGTTTAGAGTTGGAAGACGTTCACAGATTGAACACCAATCAAAAAAACTGGAACGCCGATGACTTCATGAATGGGTATATCCGGCTCGGAAATAAACAGTACAGTCGTTATCGCGATTTTAAACAACGCTATGGATTCGGACATAAGGAATGCCAAGCGATGTTATCTGGAAGAAAACGAAACAACGCGGAAACGTCAGAATTGTTCCGTAACGGCGGATTTAAAGTTAAAGCGATGTCAAAAGCAACTCGATGGGCGGATCAGATTACGATGGTTGAACCGTACTATGATGGCTACAAGCGAAGGACGTTTATCTATGCGATGCTCGATATGTTTGATGAACCGATATACGATCATGCTGAATTTATTCAGAAACTTGGTTATCAGTCCGGAAAATTGACAGATCAGACGACGGTGGAACACTATAAAATACTCATTGAGTCGATCTTCAATTATCGAAGGAATCCAAAAGTAAGATTGTACTAAATAAAAATGGGGGGCGGGAAACCGTCCCCCAATAATTATGAGTTACTACAACACAAACAAATTAAAAGGATTCGACCTAAAGGAAGCCAATCGGAAGGCATCCACACAAGAAGATAGGATTCTCCACTTCTTTGAAAGAAACAAGGGAAACAGATATTCACCGGAAGAAATACAGACCTATTGCCAGATGGCAACCCGCCCCCTAACCTCGGTGCGGCGAGCGATCACGAACCTCACAAAAGAGGGGTATTTGCGGAAAACGAAAACGATGAAACTCGGTATGTACGGAAAACAAGTACATACTTGGGAATATTCTTTCGGCCAAAATCAAGGAGAGATTTTTTGAATCACATACCAAAGGAAAGCCATGAAAGCGATTTGTCCGAAATGTAGCGCAACACACGCCCGAAAAAAAGGTGTTAGATATTCCCCGTCCTTTGAATGTAATATGCAAAGGTTCGCTTGTCTGTCCTGTGGTAAAAATTTCCAATCCCCAATGGATTCGCCGAAGATGGATTTGCCTAAAATTTTATTGTTCGACATCGAAACGTCATTGATGGAAGTTTATGTCTGGCGACTAGGTAAACAATTCATTCCACATACCAATATAATCAAAGACGAGAATGGACAGGAAAAATCGTGGTTCTGTTTATCTTGGGCGGCTAAATGGTTATATGATGACACAATTCTTTCGGATATTGTTCTTCCACACGAAGCAAGGGCAAGAAACGACAAACGAATATTAAAATCAATATGGGAATTACTTGACAAAGCGGATATTGTCATCGCCCATAATGGAGATAGGTTTGACATTAGAAAATTAAACGCCCGGTTTATCGATAATGAAATGGATCCCCCGTCACCGTTTCGGACTATAGACACCTTAAAGGTTGCCCGTAAAGAATTTGCCTTTGTCAGTTACAAGCAGGACTTTCTAACAAAACACTTTAAACTTGAACAGAAACTTTCGACAGAATTTCAATTATGGGTCGATTGTATGGCGGGAGATCAAAAAAGACTCGACGAAATGGCTGAATACAACCGTCACGACGTTATGGGGTTGGAAGAAGTGTATTTGAAACTCCGTCCTTATATCAAGAATCACCCGAATCTGGGCGTATTGATGGACATGGATGTCTGCCCGAATTGCGGATGTGAACACCTGGACGAAACAGAAGCCACATATTTCACTTCCGCCAATCAGTTCCCGGTATATCGGTGTCAAGGGTGCAAGACTCCGTATATTCGGCACAAGAAAAACTCCAATTATGTTCAAACTAATATGAGAAGCGTACCGAGATGAAAGCCGATAAACTTTATCCGAATATATGCAAACACGGCTCATGTCTTGATGAAGCCAATTACAAATTTACAGACGTGAAGGACGGAAAGACGATCACGCTCGCCTATTCTTGTTCAGAACACGTTGAAGATGTGAGGAAATTATTAAAAGAAATTCACGAAACAAAACTTGAGGTCTAAAGTGCCGGGTATTCACCACCGTCGGGGTAGGTGATAATCGAAAAAGTGATGCGGAGAAGGCTGCCATGACCTCAAAATATTAGAAAGCGAAGATGCCAAACAAAAAAGCAAAGCAAAGAAAGCGTGTAAAGATGCTAAAACGGAAAAGCATTGCCGAATATAAATCAAAGAAAAGAAGGGAGCGCAAGAATGCCAGGGAAAAAGTACATACCGAAATGTAAAGTGATAGAGGAAGAGTTTACATACCAAGGAAATCAAATTAAAGTGTTGAAGGTCGGGATAAACGTGGCTGAATTACAGAAATTTGAAAAAAACGGATATGTGAACGTGACAATAGCAAAGCGGCGTGAGATTGGAAAATACGGAGATACTCACAGTATGTATCTAAATGAATATGAGAAGAATGAGGATTTACCGTTTTGACGGAAAGGTAAAGACAACCGTAATTATTAAGAGAAAAAATGACAAAGGTATGTAAAACGTGCAATAAGGAAAAGCCTTACGATGATTTTTATGCTTATCACCGGAACCGTGATCTTTTGAAACCTCATTGTAAGGATTGCCAAAGTCTGCAGCGACAATCAAGGGATTGGCAGGGATGGAAACAGGGATGGCCTTATAGGGGCGATATAACGGATGCTGACTATTTGGAAGACCGGAGAGAATTATTCAACGAGAGTGGTAATGGTTGGTGGTGGGGGCAAGGATAAATGGAACAGGGCTATAACGAAGAAGCGGCAGAACTCGCGCAAAACGCAATGGAAAAACTTTCCGACGTAAAAGAGGCTAACGAATTTGCGAACTATTATTGCAACCTTTCGCCCGAACGACAAAAAGTTTTTTTGAATGTATTTAAAGCCAACCTAAACATGACTGAAGAACAGCATATCGTTTGGTATGCACATATCAATCAAGGTTTTAGTTTCACGACGTTGGGCGATCTTCGTGGATACACACCACAGGGCGCACGCAAGCATTTCGAACTTGCCTCTAAAAAATTGCAGAAAATAGAGGCTTCCGATCCTGCAAAAGTGGTTTAAATCACCCCAATAGGGTAGAGGGGTCACTCACCGCCCTACCCGCATTTCTGACAAAACAGACGAAGGACAGGCGGTAAACAGGAATGGTGGGCGTACCTCTTTCCGGAAAGATGATACGATACAATTATAAAAAGTTGGGATCAAGATAAATGCCAAAAGGCAAAGGAACTTATGGTTCTAAACGTGGCAGACCGCCAAAAAAATCAAAAAGAAAACCAATCAAAGGCAAGACGTTCGCGCAAAGTCATAGCACGGCGCAAAGAGTCGTCGGTAAGTGATGGATGGGGACAAAGGCGTTGCGTTGAATGTGGAGTTGGTCGGTATCAAAAATTTGAAGACGACACATACCTGGCGGTTGGAATTTGATGTATACGAAATCGACTCACACAAAGTAAAAGACCTCATGGATAAAGTAGATCAGCCTTTAGTGATGGCCTTGGTGGATAATGTCTGAACAAACGGCAAACAGGCGGGCAAATGGTCAGTTCGCCAAAGGAAATAAAGCCGGCAATCGCTTCAAACCCGGTGAATCTGGCAATCCAAATGGGCGCAATGGTTCAATGTCAGACCTATTCAAAGAACTTGCAGAAGCAGAAGATGGTAAAGGCAAGACGAGAAAAGAAAAGATTTTAAACAAAGTATTGAGTATGGCAGAGAATGGGTCGCTCAAGGCTGCCGAAATATACATGAACCGAGTGGAAGGCAAACCAAGAGAATATGTCGAGCAACGTATTAGGAAGGACGAAATTGTCATTGAGTGAAGTTCCGAATAAAAAAAGACAATATGCTCAAACATCAACGGCGATTCTGGGATATGCCCAATCGAATTGTTTTATTGATTGGCGGTTACGGATCGGGAAAGACTTATATCGGGGCGTTGAAATCCCTGTACATGAGTTATTTAAACAGTCCTGTACCGGGAATGTATGTGTCACCTTCACATCAATTAGCCACCAAGACAATCATTATAACGCTCAAGGAGTTGTGTAACCGTGCCGAGATTGATTACACATACAATCAGCAGCGAAGCGAGTTCACCTTCCACAATTGGGGCGGTGTGTTATGGCTTGGTTCTGGAGATAAACCCGATTCCTTGCGTGGTCCGAACATTGGATGGGCGGTCATAGATGAACCATTTATACAAAAGCGTGAGGTGTTTGAACAGATGATTGCCCGTGTACGTCATCCAGAAGCAACTAAATCACAGATATTTCTTACGGGAACACCGGAGCAATTGAATTGGGGATTCACATTAGCCAACGATCCGGACATTGACATCGGTGTGATACAGGCTTCCACGTTAGACAATCCACATCTACCAGACGATTACAAGCAGAGTTTATTACAAGCGTATTCAGAAGAGCAGATCGATGCGTATGTACACGGCAAGTTCGTCAATCTTACACAAGGCAGAGTGTATAAAGACTTCGACAGAGAGAAGCACGTTGTTAAACGTCCCGATCTAAAGAACGAAGAACTGCCCATTGGAATTGCGATGGACTTCAACGTGGATGCCATGAGTTCGGAAATCTTTTATATAGGTCCCAATTGGATACACGTATTCGATGAGGTGAGACTAAAGAACGCAACAACGTATGACATGGTCGAGGAATTGGTTAAGCGATACCCAGAAGCGAAGGTCTTTCCGGACAGTTCGGGGAGTGCGAGGCGTTCTTCTGCGGTGGCAAGCGACCATCAAATCATACGAGCGCACCCAGGTTATACCATATCGGCACCGAAAGCCAATCCGCCCGTTCGTGAGCGTGTTAATTCCGTAAACAAACTGATACGCGATGACAACTTTTCTTGTGAGAACTGTCCCAATCTTATTATGGACTTTGAACGAAACGTATGGCACGGAAATGATATAGACAAACGAGACAGTACCCAGAGCCATGCGAGTGATGCAATCGGATATGGGATTAATAGACTATTCCCTGCCAGAAGAAACATTATGAAGAGTGTCAGATGGTAACATTCTTGCTTGGAATATCATTGGTTTTGAACGCGTTGTTCGTTGGCTTGTGGATTTACGGCCTTCATATTGACAAGAAGATTAAAAGGGAAGCAAAAGATTTATTAAATAACACTCAAAAGATGGATTCCGATATGTATAAAAATTGGATTTTCGAAGCATGATGACAGTCAACGACGTGGTATTACCGAATTATTCCGAGCAGATAGTCCTTGAATCTATTCGACGGGCGCAAAAAGGATTCGAAGAAAAAGAAAACGCAGAACGTGCAACGGCGTTGGATTTCTATTATCACACCAACGTGGATCAGCACATTGAACAATGGTTCTCCCCTTCCACATTAGAACAGATTCCACCTTTTCCACAGAAAATCGTCCCGCGCTTCGCCCGTGCAAGAAATATGATTTTTCGCGACCCTCCCAAGAGGATGATAAACGGCGAACAAGCGGGTGACTATATGGAGTTCGCATATCATCTTGATACAGTCGCAAGAGAGTTCAACGAAACATCGTGGCTCACAGGGTCGATGGCGTTCAGAAGTAAGTGGGGACGTGACCAATTAGAATATGACCTCATCCCATACTTTAAAAGATACTATCTTGAAGGTGAGTCTCGTCCTTTTGGAGTGTCGTATGAGGTGGGCAGAGATGCAAAGAACAACCGCATATTCGTATTCTGGTCGGAAGCAAGAGATGGTGTCCCTGGAATCCACTTGAAGTTCGACCAAGCCGGAAGAACCATCCAAGTCAATGATGATAACGTGAATCCATATTCTGTGATGCCCGTGACCTTCGTCGATTACACGACAAGTGCTTCGGATGTTATAAGGGCAGCCGTACAGATAGGCATCGCGAATACAGAGATAGCATTGGCAACCCGGTTCGCTTTTGGTCAGCCTGTGGCAACGGGTATCGAAGAAGCAACTCGCATGAAACTTGGTATCGATCGGGTCCTGTTAATGCCGCCGGATAGTTCGTTTTCTTTTGTATCGAGTCCCGCTAATCTTGGTCAGATGATTGAGGTAAGTAAGTCCTTTGCCAATCAAACGGCTATCAACAACCATCTGCGAATCAAATGGGATGAATCGGGTAATGCACCAAGCGGTGCGGCGTTACGTTTATTAGAAATGGAAAATTTAGAATCACGTATTTCAGACATACCAAAATGGAGAGATTGGGAACATGAAAGGTATCAAGTGGATCGCGAGATTATCCGTGTGCATACGGGTAAAGATATGGGCGAGAATTATTCGGTGGATTTCGCCGAAATAGAGTTCCCCACAGATCAAAAGCAAGAGTTTGAACGCCTTGAATTTATGATGGCTAAAGGTTTAATGGATCGTACAGACTTGATCCGGCATTTCAATCCAGACATAAGTGACGAAGATTTAAAGACGCTCATGGATAGAGTGGACGAGAACAAGAAGGAAGAAGCAGAAGCACAGCAACCGACAACACCGTTGCAAAGGATTTTAGGTGGCTGATCCCGTAGATAGATTTATGAATCAAATCCAAAACATCGAGAAAAGACTTCTTGATGATTTGAAACTGATAGCAAAACGAATGGATAGATTGACCGATTCGGAACTTGTGGCGATTGCGAAGGAATTGGATTTTTTTAAAGAATTATTGGATAGAGGGTACTCGAACGCCGTCAATGGATTGATGAGTGCTTACGAAGGACAAGTTGAAGAAGTAGCCAAAGAAGCCGCCAGACGTGGAATCAAAACAGTACGAGGGGCAACGGTCGAGCAACTTCAATTATTACAGGATTTAGAAGCGGAAAGCCTTTTGGGTAAAGCAACGACATACGCCAACGATTTGAAAGATGGATTGTTCAAAGGTATCGTATCGGGTGAACGTCCTTCTCAAATAGTGGCACGATTAAAAAATACCGTTAAACTTGAAACACATCAATTGAATGTTTCGGTAAATGACGGAATAAAGCAGTTCGATGACCTTGCAAGACATAAAGTATTTGAAGGTGAGGATGTTAGATGGGAATATGTAGGTCCGGCAGATGAAGTGACCAGAGATATATGCTTTAATACATTGACAAATCAACCGGCTAAAGGATATACAGAAGCACAAGTTAATGCGAGTGCGACTCCTTTTGGTTCAAGAGGTGGATTTAATTGCAGACATTCGTGGATGATATTTGAAGGCACAAACAAGGTAGAAGAACCATTGAAAGCAGCCAAATTGCCGAAAAAATTTAGCAAACTAAAAACATCGGATTTAAATAAATCTCAATTAACAAAATACACAAAACTTGCAAAATTGAGATCAGCCAGATTAATTACTAATGAACAATGGTCGCAGGGTCTAAACAGGATTGTAAATCAATGAAGGCAGAAGATATGTTAGAACTGCCACGATCATTGTGGGCAAAAGTTGGTGGAAAAGCCGCGACCAAGATTGTAAAGGATTCCGACCAAGGATTTGGCACAAATGAAAACACCGGGAAAAGATATAAGTTTCCAAGTTACACATCTAAATATGCCGCAAAAAAAGCAATGGGCAAAGCCGGACCGAAGGGTGTCGGCACATCCAAACAAACCAATCCACCTAATTTAAGATTGGTCGGAACAATGCTTGGTGCTATATCCGCACAAAAGCCGACGAATGTGGGTGTGGACATTGTGTTTCGCGATGGTTTAAAGGTCAAAGGCAATGCAGACAATGGAAGAAATATCTTCGGTATTAATGACCAAAACGAAGATGAAATAGTAAAGAATTTAAGTAACTATATTGGCAAGAATGTCAAGAAGTACGCAAAAAAACCAATCAATATAACGGTTGGTTAAGACTTAACTAACTCAAACAAGAGGTTAAAATGAGTGAACAACAAGTCGAAGTCCCAGACGTAAAACAGGACACCGCTGATACTGCAAGCGAAGAAAAGCAGCCCGTCAATCAAGTTCCTTACGCACGGTTTAGTGAATTGGTGGACGAAAAAAACACATTAAAGGTCGAACTTGACACAATGAAAAAAAGTGCAAAGGAACAGGCTGAATCCCGGAAACTCAAACAGATGGAAGAAAAAGGCGAATACGATCAGATCATGGCGAACATGACTTCCAAACTTGAAGTAGCCGAGAAGAAGGCACAAGCCTTTGATGATTACCAAGTAACAAAACGAGAGTCTTTACTCTCCGAGTTACCCGAAGAAGACCGTGCAATTTACGATGGACTTTCACTTGAAAAATTGGAAGCCCATGTGAAAAAAGTTTCTACGGCTCCGTCACCGGCTTCGGTCGATAACTCTAAACCTACATCAACGGGCGGTTATGCTTCGTTTGAAGAATGGGCGACAGTTGATCCAGATGGCTATAAAAAAGCCAACAATCCGCAAACGTCCGGCAATATAAAGATCGGTTATGGCAACTGATCTATTTAAAAAAGCACTTGATCCGAACAATGACTTACGCCACAAGAAAGTTGATGGTGGCGAAGATATTGAATGTACTTACAAAGGTTCTTCCGTCTCTTATGACGAATACCTTGATATTCACGAAGAACGTGGGGAGCGAGTACAGAATGGCAAAAAGCCCGATTCGATTGGTGTGTTTAGTGGATTTGGCCCTGGGACGTTGAAAAAGCCGTATGATGACTGAATTTTTAAACGACTAAAAGGAGTTTAAGCAAATGGCTTTAACTAATACCTCAACCGCCGCCGGTGGACTCGGAAGAACCATTGGCGATGCGGTTATAGCGTTCAATCATAGCAACGTGATGTATCCACTCGTGACCGTTAAACAGGCCGCAAGGGGATCAAATCACGTTCAATTCTCTGATTGGACAAAACTAACATCCGGCAACGTAAGTGCTGCGACACAAGCAACGGCGACAACCGCAATCGCAATCACTACGGCTGCAAGGACTGCCACCATCTCTGAACACGTCATCGAGTCACAAGTAAGTGATCTCGTACTTATGGGTTCTGGGGATGATATTGTTGGACAGGCTGGTCCTGCCCTCGGCAATGCAGTCGCCGCGAAGTTAGACGACGATCTGGTAGAACTTGGAAAAACCTTTTCCCAGACTGAATGTGGTGCGGGTAGTTCTTTGGCTTTATCTCATATTTTTGGTGCAATGCGTCAAATGAGAGCAGCCTCTGCCCCCATGCCTTATTCATTGGTTCTTTCACCCAAACAAGTTTGGGGCGGAAAAGGGATTATTTCCTTACTGCATAACACCGCATTAGATACTGCGGGTTCAAGCACGACTGATACCGCAACCGCACGTCCAATCGGATTAGCCGGTTCTAAAGGCGAAGAAGCCTTTCAAACGGGATTCGTGGGCAGTATTGCAGGATTCAATGTCTATTGGTCCGACCAAATAGATGAGAATGTCGGCTCTGGCGGTGATGCAGCCGGATTTTCAATGTCTAAAGGCGCAGTTGGCCTTGGTGTTGGCGCAGAAGGTTTATTCCGGATCGCAACACAAAGAGAAGAATCCGAACGTATGACAAAATACGTTGCAACCGGATTCTGGGGCGAAGTTGAGATTAAAGATGCCTATGGTGTCTATATCTTAAGTGACGTATCCTAATCTTAACTGATTAAATGGTGATGGGCGGGGTAACTCCCGCCCGTTACAAAGGAGAAAAAATGAATAAATACTTTAAAAAGCCAAACGGCGCGATAATCGAATACGACGAAAACAATCACGATATTAAATCGCTCGAAGACCGGTTTGAAGAATGTAATGCAGACGGAAGCAAACCCAAGCCGAAGGCTAAAAAAAATAAGAAATAAAATTTTAACCAAAATGCCCATGAGACAGACAGGCTCGGTAAGGCATTAAAGGAGAAACAATATGTCAATGAGAGAATATGGAGTTGTTGAAGCGCAAAATTTAGCGATGGGGCAAGCCGGATCAATATTTGTGACGGGTACGACTGCCGTCACTTGTGGTGCGGGATCGGGTGTCTTTGTCGCAATTCAATTCACCGAGGATACGGTATTCGCTTCCGGTAGCGGGGGACTCATCGCAGAGACAGAACAATTATTTCCAGACGATACGGGTGCGGGGACACTAATCGACGCGAACGGCGGTGCGGCAATAGATGGCGAGACATTTCCCCAGGGAATGACCATCTACGGTAGGTGGACAGGATTCACATTGGCTTCGGGTGCGTGTCTCGCGTACGTCGGCTAATGTTAAAATTAGGATTAAAATTCGTCACTATCCCAAGCCAGACGGCTCGTTTGGTCAGAGATTTATGGCGAAGCATTACTGATACTTGGACGTTAGAGGAACGCAAGTGGCAAAACATAATTTAAGGAGATTTTGAAATGGCAGCATTAGGCTCACAAAGTATCGCTTCTTCATACGAACAACTTTTACACGTTGATACGGATGGTGGCGGTAACTCAACAACCCATGTCAGCGTAAAAGACGGTGACAATGGAACAACTTTTGGCTTCACTATCGCATCGGATGCGTTGATGATGTCAAGCACCAACCGATTAGAATTTGGTGATACGGGAACGTATATACATCAATCGGCAGACGGTGTACTTGATTTGGTTTCTGATACAGAATTAGAACTGAACGCAACGACGATCGATATCAATGGTGCGGTGGATATTAGCGGGGCAACCCAATTAAATAGTACCCTTACAGTCGGTGCAAACGATACGGGATACGATGTTATTTTTCATGGTGATACTGATAGTTCAAATATGCATTGGGACACATCGGCTGATGAATTGGTGATAAATGACGGACGACTATATATCAATCAAGATGACAATGACAACTCGATTTATATTGATAGCGAAGCGACCACCGGCATCGCCGTTTTTATTGACACTCCAACGACTACACAAGTCCCCGTCCTAAAAATTGCAGATTGCAATTCCTTAACAACGGGTAGCGTCGCTCAATTTCATTCTAACGCATCTGATAATACCAGTTCAAGAAATATTGTAGAGATTATTAATGACAATGTTGCCGCTGATAACGCAGTTGGCCTTCTGATTCAACAAGACGGTGCAGATGCTTCAATAGAATTAACGGGTAACGGTAGTATCAAATTTCCCGGTACACAAGGCGCAAGTTCAGATGCAAACAGTCTCGATGATTATGAGGAAGGGGTTTACACGCCGACATTAACTTGTTCGACATCCGGGTCATATACCACCGGCACCTACACACAATTATCCTATACTAAAGTCGGGAGATTGGTAACTATTGGTGGATATTTACAAATTAATTCTGAATCTTCCCCAAACGGCGGGATTAGACTTTCCCTACCTGAAACTGCTTCTAATCTTGGTAGTGGAGCAGATAATCACGCCGGCACATTCATGTTAAGAGATACTGGTGGCAGCGACAGTTTATTAAACACATTTGTTATTGTAAGACCGAATGAAGCATCTGCAGAATTGCTTGCTATAGATGCCGATGGAACAAAATTTGCCATAGATGAAGGTGATGTTGATACTGCTTGGTCTTGTTGGGTTGGACTTTCATACACGACAGCATAAAATTTTAATTGGATAATTAAATGGAACAAATAACAAACAGGAGAAACAATGGCTTTAAGTAAAGAAGTCTCTTACGATTACGAAATCCGGAGTGAATATAAATTCATCCAGGAACGGAAAAAAACGGCAATCATGGAAGACGGTAAAGAACTTTCATTTACATATCATAGACGGGTATTAACGCCAGATATGGATGTATCTGGCGAAAGTTCGGACATCCAAGGAATGGCATCGACCTTCTGGACAGATCAAGTGAAATCGGCCTGGGCTGATAAACAAGCTGCGGATTCGGAGTAATCAAAATGGGGGGCGAAATGTTCGAAGAACGACTTAAACAATTAAAGGCAGAACTGCAAAACCTTAATATGAGAATAGCGGAAATCAATTTCTTAATTAATGGATATGAAACTGCAATTAAAGAAGCGGAAGAAAAAAAGGATGAACAAACCACAGATTGATGAATACCGTCTTGACATAGTTGATCGTCTGGCTCGGATCGAATCTACGTTGCAATCGGTACACAAAGAAGCACGCGACGCAAAACTTGAAATCCAGATGCAGAATAGTCGGGTACGGAAATTAGAAGGTGGAATGGCGGCGATTCAAGGAATCGGATCGGTAATCAGCATTGTGTTTGGTGGGTTTATCGCGTATTTATTTAGGAGATAATATGAGTGATTGGTTTAGTTGGACAAATTTCTTTTACTTGGCGGGGTTAATCCTTGCCGGTGGCGCGACGTTTGTTGGATTGAGATACAAGAAGTTAGTCGATGAAATGAAAGAGGTTTTCAAGGCACTTCAAGAAGCGTATGCCGATGACGGCAAACTCGACAACGAAGAGCGCAAGAAGATAATGAAGGAGATTCTCGATGTATTGGGTGCGTTGTTAAAGATAGCCTGGAAATAAAAGGTCAATGACCTTCGACGAAATAATCGACAATGTTTTGGAATCCGAAGGCGGATACGTTAATGATAAGGACGATGCCGGCGGGGAAACTAATATGGGAATATCCAAAAGGGTATACCCAGATTTGAACATCAAAAATTTGACGAGGAAAGAAGCGAAGCAACTTTATTACGAAGACTATTGGACACCTTCAAAAGCCGATCAGTTGCCGACTCAATTGCGAGAGGTTTATTTTGATATGGTTGTGAATTTTGGAAGGCGTGGTGCGGTAAGGGTACTTCAACAAGCCTGTAATGGAAAGAACACATACAAAATTAAAGAAGATGGAATAGTGGGAACGGCAACAATCAGCGCGTCAAAGAATTTAGAGCCAGACAGATTAAGAGCATATCGAGTATTAAAGTTCGCGAAAATTATCATAAAAAAACCAACACAAGAGAAATTTTGGTTCGGATGGTTTAGAAGGGCAATCAGAGTATGACATTAGGAAAGTCCATACATGATATTAAAGATAAAGCCGCGAGTATCGATTTGAATACGCTTTACGAAAACCCGGAAGTTTATTACAACGACCTGGTGGATTTATTATATGCCATTAGAGAGATGGAAGAACCAACTCGAATTAACTTAAAAGATTTAAAAGATAAGGTGCATCAAGCATGAGTACATACGAGGCCAGTTATTGTGACTCCAATACGGATTTGAGTTTTATAGCACCGAATATTAATAACTATAATTTGAGAAGGGTGTTGCCCGGTGATTGGGTTGCATCCGGAACAACGAATCTATATTATCTTTATTCGGCGGGATATGTGACACAATTATTTTATAACGGTGAAGAAATGACCTCGGTCACAGATACACCAAACGCCAATAAAGAATTTAATTACGCAACGGGAACGGGGTTATTGAGTTTCTTTTTAGAAAATTCATCCACATCGCTTTTGAATAGTGCGGTGATTGAAGCCGGCAGAGATTGGTATGATACGAAAGTCGAAGCGGTAGCAAAAGCAAGTGATCTTGTCAGAAACGTCCTTCCCGTACCAATATACCCGCGAAAAGGTGTTGGGATGGCAAGTGCCACCGGAAACGATTGGCCGGAAATCATTGTGAGAAGTACGGCGATTATTGCCTGTGCCGATTTGATTCGTCCTTTCGATAAAGAAAAAGGCGATGAACTAATGGCGATGGCGATGAATCCCGAAGGCACGGGATACCTTGATATGGTCCGAACCGGGCAGATCGCTCTCTCACAGGATGAAGGATTGGCGAAACACTCTGGTATTATTAGGGAAATTTCAATAAACGCAAATACCACCGGAAGCATAATTGATGTAAGGGGAACGCCGAGCGTGGATTGGGACGTAATTAAAATAATTATTAGCACGGCGGGGACGTTCACTTCTTCATCGGCTTCGGGTGTGAAATATGATACTTATGTCAAAGACGATACAGGCTTGAAGATCGACAAATCAAGTGATGCAGAAACAATCGATGGCGGATTTCAAGACGTAGGGCATGGGATGCAAGTTCGATTCTCACCTGGCGTTTACACGATCAATGACGAATGGGAATTGGAAATATCGGGTGTGGTCGATTCGAGAACGATGGCAATTAAATACGCAACGGCGGAAAGAATTTAATGGCGTTAAATATACAGTCACCACTATTCGCGGAACATCATACCCTATGGAACGCCGAAACACAGGATTGGGATTTCGGTTCAAGTGATGCAAATAGTTATGCGAACGTCGTTTACGAGAATGTCATCGAATCGCTACAAGATATTATCAATACAGAATTTCAAATTCCTGTGATTGATGAGCATCGTGGCAATCAATCGTTTGTGATCGATCCACTCGAAGATACTTTAATCGAGCATTTTGCATCTGGACAATCTCGCAGTTACGATGTGGACATTATTTACACGTTAATGCGTGGCGGTGGATGGCGTAGTGTTAAAACACAATTGACAAGCACGGCAGAACACCTAAAAAAATTGGTTTATAATAATTCAAACTATTCACCGTCCGGCGTTTACAAGTTCCATGACGGGAAAATAGAGACTGTCGAATACAATCAAGACGAAGACGATCTTGAATTATGGAGAGCAAATATTTCATTCAATTGTATAGTCACAGAGGTGTACGCATGAAAATAAAAGGTAAAATTTCAAAATTGCATCGCGTTAATCCAAACACGATTCAATGTGAGGTCGCTATATTGTCAAAATTGAAAGATGGCGAGACAGTAGATATACCGGAAAAGGCTGCAAAAGAACTTTTGAATATGGGAGTTGTTGAAAAAGCCGATAACAAAACAAACAATAAAAGGAGTTTAAAGAATGGCTGATACAAGAGTTGTCCCGATAAGCGGTATACAATACGGCTTGAAGGCAGAAACCTCGTTCGGTGTCGGTTTGGATAGTTCTGGGGCTGACACAACCGCATATCTAACGCAACCGGTCGTCCAAGCACAGAAGCCGACATTTAATATATTAAGAGAATCCAGACTTTTATCTGGACGTGGAAGTGTAAAAAACGCTGCGGATACAGTTGTGAACGCGAGAGGTGGCACGGTTACGATGCCCTTCGAAATGTTAGCGACACCAAGGACGTTGGCACAGCATTGCCTATTAGTAGGACAGGAAAGCGGAACGTCTGGTTCGACGTTGCATGAAATGGAAATCGATGGATCAAGCAATTCAACGTCGATCGGGGGGACAATATCAAGTGGTATTCCTCACAGTTGCAATCTGGCTTATTACCCGACGGCGGGCGAAGGAATTAAAGTGGCCGGAGTAATTGTATCCGATTTGACGATTTCGGGCGATGTAGCCGCAAACAACGGATTGGTTTCTATTAGTGGGAATTATTTTAGTGGATTTTCTAATCCTGTTTCAACGGCTTCATGTTTAGAACAAACATTTAGCGGAACATGGGTCGCGAGAGAATCGACTTATTTTAATGTCCTTGATGCGGATACGAGGACATTGGACATAGACGATGCCACATCACAGACATTTATAATGAAGTCATTTAATTTTAACATCGTGAATAACGTGAATCGAGTAGGTTTTGACACCAATGGAAACGCAGAAGCGTATGTATTTCCAGAATACGCAATCACGGGCGATCTAACAATTAAATGGGACGACGAATTTGATTATGGTGCTGCAAATAACGTGATACAGGATTTCATTGATGGCGACACATTATCATTGGCAATCAATATCGGTGATGGGACGGTATCTTCAGAGGGCGAATGTAATATTGCCGCCGAAATTCAATATACGGGTGATCCCGGTCAAGACATTTCTGAAAGTGGAGTATTTCATTCACTCGCTTTTGAATGTGTTCAAAACAGTTCGACGGAAGCGTTTAAAATAACCACATTTAAAAATGAAGCCGTGACGGCTTGGTAATTAATTAGGGAGGTCTAAATGGTTGTTAAAGTTGGGGAAAAAGAATGGGACGTAAATGATTGCACATACGCCGAACGGCGTGAACTTCACAAACTCAATGCGAAAGTTTGGTGGGATGGCAAAATGGATGTGGAGTCATATTACGAAGTTCTTGAAAAGGTGGGTACAATCGCCGGGTTAGGTGAAAACGACTTCAAGGACATGGAAATGCCTAAAGTCGATGAAGTTCTCCAAGCAATATTCTTGGAATACCTGGGGATTGAACCGGCAAAAAAAGATTCCGGGGGTTGAGCCTTGCGGTTTGGTGTTGGCAATTTGGCTTTCCCGAACCACGTGACATATATAGAAGCCTCCCCTATACGGTGGCGAAACTCCCGGTCACTTATAAACACGATCCGGTTCGAGTGCGAACAAGAGAAGATATATGGAGCATCATAGATGAAATATGTGAACCAAGTAAACAATTCACAGACGGTCAAATACTGTACCATTCTGTTCCTTTCTTTGCAGACTGCAATGAAATTGTCGAACCTTGGATGATGGAAATGATTAACGAATACAATTACGTCACTCGTTTCAATGTGTCAATGGGTGAATTGGATCATGTTCCTGTGAATCGATTAGACTGTTTTTCGATTATAGATCGGGAAATAAACGCCTGTATGGCAGAAAAAGCAAAACAAGACAATGGCTGATAAAAAAGTAAATATTAAGATTCGTGTCGATGGTGCGGGAAAAGCCAAACAAGATTTAAAAGGTGTTTCCGGTGGATTGTTTAAACTTGGTAAAGCCGCCGGAGTTGCTGCCGCCGCGTTTTTCGGGACAAGGATGCTGATTTCTGGACTCCAAAAAACTATTGAACTATCAACAAAATTTGAAGGTGTAGAACGGGGATTTACAAATTTAACAAAGGCGGCAAGATTTTCAGAACAGACGTTTAATAACCTTCATAAGGCAACAGACGGAACGATCGATTCGGTTGAATTGATGACTCAAGCAAACAATGCAATGCTATTGGGGATTTTTGATTCTGAAGATCAGATGGCAAATATGTTCGACACCGCTCAGAGATTAGCCAGAGCATTAGGAAAAGATACACGTTTTGGTATTGAATCATTGGTTACCGGTATGGGGCGACAATCAAAACTCATGCTTGATAATTTGGGAATCATGGTAAAAGCCGAAGATGCTTATAAACAATTTGCGGAATCGGTAGGCGTAACCGTTTCAGAACTTACCGATCAACAACGGAAACAGGCTTTTGTAAATGCTGCTATGTCAGAAGCAAATAAACTTGTCTCGACTTTAGGGGAAGAACAATTGACGACGGGAGATGCAATTAAACAGATGAAAGCATCTATGAATGATGCCGCAATAGCATTGGGTGATTTATTTTCGCCGGTTGTTGTAACAGTAGCAAATAATTTAAAAGATGCCGCGAACTTTACTAAGCAATTTTTAACGGAATTGAAAAACATCGCAGAGTTCGGTGACGCAAAAGGAATCGAAGGCTTAAAAGAACAAAGCGACCGAACCGTTAAAGGTTATAATAATCTACAAAAAGGCGTGAGCGCATTAAAAAAAGAATTGCTTGCGTTAGGTGTAGACGTAACGACGAGCGACTTTAAAAAATTCCTGGCTATCGACGAAGATGGGATCAGATCGCAACGGGAACAGGCAGAAATTTTACAAGATTTGATCGTCACGGTTAAGGATATAAACCAAACAGGCGAAAATAACCTTGAGATCAGAAGGCAAGAGTTGGAATTAATGGAATTACAAACCGTTCCAACGGTCAAAATATCAAAAGAAACCCAAAAAACCGCAGAGTGGACGGCTCAAACCGCTTCGTCGTTGATGACTTCGGCTATAATGGGGGACAATGTGGGGGAATCTTTGAAGAGAGCCGTCATACAGTTGGGTATCATGGTCGCACAAGCGAAAATATATGCCGCGATAATGGCAGCCGCCACACCGGGGGGATGGATTGCTTCTATCGGTTCGTTCTTATTCGGCGCATCACCTACAAGAACGGCTCCGACCGCAAATGCCGCATCGACGTCAAAAATTACAATTAACCAGAATTTCGGGGGTATGGGTGTCATCGATCACAATTTCGCTGCCAATAGTATTATACCGGCTATAAATAAAGCCATCAATACGGGACAGGCGAGGATTGGGTAAATGCTATCATTCGACTCTGGTCTTACCAACGCCCTCAAAAATTCAAATACGACGGCGTTCTGGGTACTTAAACTTTATTATAATGATGAATCGGCTTTTATAGGTGTAAGTGACCGCCATCGTCAAGATGGTTCCGATATATATTATGGACTGGTCGCGTCTTGGGGTACATACCGCCAATCGTTAAACTTCTTCAATTTCACGACCTCGATCGGCAATATGTCAGTCACACTTATCAACGCCGAAAAGTCCATCCAAAATAAACGATTCTCCGATCTCCTTACTGATTATAACTTTGCAAATCGTAAATGGGAATTGTTTTTAAACACCAACGAGACTTCCACACTTGACACCGCAGCCCGAATGATCGCATCCGGCGTTATCTCTGGCGAAATATCATACGACGAAAACAATATGACATTTACGCTTTTCGATAACACCAGTAGATACCATAAAACGATTCCCGCTAATACAGTTGATTCAGCCACTTATGAAAACGCCCCAAAGAATAATGTGGGCAAACCGATACCAATATCCTATGGGGATTTTTACGAAAAAACGGACATAAGCACGATACCGACAACCCATTTCGATCGCTATAAACAATTCTACAAAGGTGCGTTCCCTGTAATTATCACAGATAAGTGGGATGTAGGTGAAGCAGCGTCGGAAGGGACCATCGATAGTCAAGCGGTGAACACACTTGATAGTGAGAATGTGTATTTTTATAAAGATGGATTCTACCCGACGTTCACCGGAACGTGCGACGCGACAACGAATAATCCGACGATAGAATTTAGCGGGGCGACGGCAAGCGTGTATGTACCATTAAGTGCATCAAATCAAGGGTCTGGAACGATATCGGGTCAAGGCACAATCACAGGGGGAAGTCGAGCCGTTGATGGAGATTTCGACACCAAAGCCACATTTGTAGCACAAGGGGCATTATCAACCGGATCAAATGTTTTAATCAGTTACGCCATTCCCAAAGTAAACAAATTGGGAGATTATACCGGAGTCTCTTTATTGGTTAAATATGGTGCTGCTCCAAGTTTCTCCGGACTGAGTAGTGGATATTTCACCATCGGCGGTAGCGTTGTTGTGTCAAGTATATCAACCGACTCAGAAGTGAAGCACGACATTTCCGGATTGTTTAGTTCCGCGAATAGGGAGAGTTTTAATTTCGATGGTAATGTGACCTATCAACTTTTTTCACAATCTGCCAACGAAACGCTCGAAATATATGAAAATGGAATGGTCGTTGATTTAAATATTGAAGATGTTCAAACACACCAAATCCAAGAACTTTATGAAGGTGGCCCAATAACTATAACCTTGACACACGATATAAGTGGACCAGAAGTGGTGGAACTTGGATACGATCATAATATTTATTCCCGCACGGCTACGGCTTTAACTCCGTCCGAAATTGATTATATTTATTGTTCGGGAAAAGGTCGCCAATACGGTGCCTACGTTGATGCCGACAACAGAGGAAGCGGTGAAAGTAGTGATAATGGATATGCCACTAATGCCTTAATTGAGAATCCGATTTCAATTATTGAAAGTATTTTGCGGTCTGAATTAGGAACAATATACACAGGGTCGGGAACAAGTACGACCTCAAACAAATTGGTTGATTCAAGCGCATCGTTTGCCACAAGCGTTGTCGGGCAGACCGTTTACAATAAAAAAGACAAAACAAGTGCGATGGTGACGGCAAGAGATAGCGCAACAACATTAAGTCTCGATGCAAATATTATGGCAAGCGGGGAAAGTTATATCATCGGCGGTTTGACTTCGGATGAAATCGACCATGCTTCCTTCGACGCTTCGGGCAATACGACGAACGGACACCTCGGAGACATATATGAAGATGCAGTCGGCGATATAAAGTTTGCGTTTTCTCAGTACAAATTCATCAATTCAAAAGATTTATTCGAACGGCTTGGGCGGCTTTGTTTGTCTTATGTATTTATTGGCGGAGATGGAAAATTCAAAATCAAGACATTAAGGAGAACCGATGATTATTCGTCCGCCGACCAGAGTGTCAATTTCCACGATATTACAATGGATAAAGTCGGGAAAACATCTCTCAGCGCAGTAAAAAATTCCATCCTTGTTAAATATGAACATGATTACGGTGCAAAACAAAATATCTCCGAAGCCACCGCAACCGACTCAACGTCACAGGGAACGACCGTAAGCGGATACAATAAAACAATGAAACTTGAAATCGATGCAAACGAAATATTAGATTCGACAACGGCGACAAAATTAGCCGAAGCCTATCTTTATTTAATGAAAGACAGACACGATACGGTAAATTTCAGTTGTGTTCGCCCAAAATATAATCACCTCGAAATCGGTGACATAATTAATTTTAGTAATTGGCCTTCAGACTTAAAAATTTACGGTCAAACAATGGGCGGTTCGTGGGATTCCACAACGGACACATTTTCTTCAGTCACAACGACTTGGGATAACATGGCTGCCGGTTATTTTATAGTTGCAGACATTACCAAAACGGTGAATGGCTGCTCAATTAAAGCAATAAAGGTATCATAATGGCAAATATGAACATCTCAACGCCACGTTTTTATACAGACATAGTGAATTTTTTGATGAGCAGAGGTTTGGAACAGGATGGAAACTTCGATGTAATTACAGGCTCAAATCTAATTGGAGTACAAACAGGCTCGGAAGCGGAACTTTTTGATATGCGCCCATTAAATAAAGTTGATTTTAATACAAGCGCGGCAACCTCGGATCATGTTCTTGTCAATATAGACACACAAAGCACATCGACTAAAAAGTCGTTTGTGGCAATTCTGAATCACAATATGGCTTCGGCAGATGCAAAAGTATTAATAAAAGCAAGTAACACGGAAAGCCACGTTCAAGCGGTTAATATGGGAAGCGCAACGGCTATGGACACGCCGGCAGAGGTAGTGAACGCAAATGCAATTTCATCAAGTATTGTAACCCCGGATAGTGATGGAAGTACGATCGTCAAATTTGCAGAGCAGTCCCTAAGGTATTGGGGAATCCAATTTGAAGGCAATTCTTCGAATACATTTAGTTCAACCGACCTATTCGTTGGATGTATCTTAATTGGAGAATATTACGAAATGCCACACGCACCGGATTTGAATGTAACCCGAATGATTTCTTACAACCGTCTGAATGACTTGCAAGAATCTCACGGCGGACAACGATTCAGCAACCTTAAATCATACGGCAGAACGGCGGAGAGTACGTCTAAATCTCCGTTCACGACGGCTTCCAATGGTTATGATAGTCAAGGTGGTCGATTAATTTATGACATGAATTTCAGTTTCATCGACGCTACCGATCTTATGCCAGACGAATATCATATAATTGCGGACGATGACAATTTTGTAGATGACGTATGGAATAAGACTAACGGCAATCACATACCCTTTATTTTTTCAATCGACAAAAGTTCAGAAGATGACAATGCGGAGTCCGAACACGTTTTCGGGCGGTTCGCCAATAATAGTCTGGACATGACACAAGTCGCGCCAAATGTTTTCAATATATCTTTAACGGTGGAAGAAGAATTTTGACGGGGATATATTGAAGAAATTATATACGACATTTTTAGTCTTATTAACGATCGGCTTTTTGTCTGCCCAGGCTGACACGTTAATATTCAAGGTTAAGGGTTTGGTTTGTAGTTTTTGCGCTCATGGATTGAATAAGGGGATTGGCAAGTTGCCGTTCACAAACAAAAACGACGTATTTGTGGACATTGAAAATCAGATCGTAAAAGTCGCCGTCAATAAAAACTATAAATCCGACCCTCACTTGGAACAGTCGATGGAATTGATAAAAAGCACCGGTTATGATGTGGACAAAGTATTTTTTAATGAAAAAAGAGTTTGGAGATAAAAAGTGAAAAAGAAATTCGATTTACAAGGCGCAATCATGGCAGGATTTGGGACACTCATTATTGGATTGACCGGTTGGTTGATGACGACCACTTTGGGAGTTGATAAAGACCAAGATGTGATGGAAGTTAGATTAGGACACGCAGAAGAAAATTATGACCGTTTGAGATTGGATAGCCCAAACCATTCAATAACAACGTGTGCCGTGTGCCTTCATTTGAAACTCAGCACCGGAAGTTATAAATAAATGACAAAAAAAGGTCACGACAGAGCATGAGCAAACCGTTAAACGACTCAAGCAGTATGAATATATCCCTTGGGACATTGATTCAAGCCATCACCGGGATTAGCAGCCTTGTGTGGATCTATGCCAATTTAAGTAATTCAATTATGTCGATAGAGAATCGACTAACCACCATAGAAAAAGACGTGAACGACAATTATGAATGGCGTGACAATTGGGAAAATTCTGGGATATTACCGTTGGACGTATCACAAAACGAAAAAATCGCTTATTTGGAAAAAGAAATTGAAAGACTAAGAAATGCAAAAAGGGATTAGTGCTGACTCACAAATTCATATATCGGTCGCCTTACTCGTGAAAGCGGTGTTCTTAGTTGCTCTAATTACAGGCTCGTGGTATCAAGCCCAGATGAAATTCGCAGAGATAGACAGAACTTTGAACGATTTGCATGAAGAGGTCGTGGTTTTATCTTCTCAAATGCAGTCAATTCAAAAAGAACATATTGAGGAGTTAGAGGAAACTATCGTCGAACAGAAATCTTTATTACAAAGAATGGGTCTGAAAAAGTGACGTGGTTTTATGTTCATTGTTTGCTTGCCATCGTGATAATTGTCAAGGATCACAACGAAACATTAGAGACTTCTGTTAATAGATTCGAACAAAAGATCGGCATTTATACGCCGCCAGATTCGACAATAGAAAATAATGATCCAATGGCGTTATTCGAAGAAGAATCAAATAGATTGAGAGACAAGCCATGATGAAGGTTTATGCTGAGTATGGAATTATCGGTGTCGTGTGTTCTCTTTTCGCGTATCTGATTATGAATCTAATTAAAAGCCAAAAAGATCAATCCGACGACCTGGATCAAATACGTCAAGCCATCGCCAAAATGGAATCGACCATCGAAAACGTGGAAGGCATTGTTATAAAACTGATCGAAAGATGGAATCGATCCGATGAAACTTCCGCAAGACACCGCGAAGATATTGTGAAAGAATTGAATGATGTGACCGATGATCTTTCATATTTGAAAGGTAGAATCAACGGCAAACAATAACATACCACACCAGAATACCTTAAAAACCCTCATATTCGCCGAATACGGGGGTTTTTTGCTTTTATTGACATAGATGTAGGCTGAAATCATAAGTTTGAATGTGGTCGATATTATATTTTTTAGAAAAGTCTTTTGTTTTATAAATATTTAACCGAACTTCGGTCATGCTTAAACCGATTCAATCAAACATTTCACCGGGACATTCTCACAACGGACATTCGTCTGTGATCGGTTTAAGCGTCGATTCTTGTCCCGGTATCATTTTAAAGAGGAATAAATAATGGGTAGAATAAAAGCCTGGCTAATGGATATGGAAGAAGATGCCATTATTTTAAGTGCGGATCAGTTTAAAAAGCAACACGGTGAAAAACGCATGGACATCTGGGAAAAAATAAATGGTCAAGAAACACCGCCGGAAAAACTCAAGATTAAATGTCATCACAAAACTGTTTTGATGGAAAAATTAGATGGCGAATCGATATTGGTTTGTGAGCGTTGTAAAGAAGATGTGACGGGTGAAGTAATTGGGTAGAATCACATATCGATCCATTATTGAACACGATACAAACGAGGGAAATGTCGTGGGCAGGAATTTGGTGGAGTTTTCGATTGACGAATTGGTGGGTAAAATCGTCAAAGCCGGCGACGGATGGACTGTAAATCACGCTCACAAATGTTATCCCCCTTGTAAGTTTAATAAAAAAACGAAACAATGGGATTTTAAAAAAGTGGTATCTGTCACAGACATTGTGAAGTCCACCGTTCAAGTTAGAAGGCTTAATGAAGAAGAAAAAAATGGATATTAAAAATAGGAGAGGATAATATGCCTGTAAAAATACACGGAAAAGAATATCTCACCGTTGCGGAACGGATCGGGAGATTAAATCATGAGGCTTTCATTTATTCCCTTAATACAGAACTTGTATCATGGGAAGATGGTGTGGTCATTATGAAAGCAACCCTGACCATTTCAAACGATGATGATGTGCAGACATATACAGGACACGCATACGAGCGCGAATCTTCATCACAGATTAATAAAACATCCGCTTTGGAGAATTGCGAAACGTCAGCGATTGGCCGTGCTTTGGCTGCTGCCGGATTTGGTGGGACGGAATACGCATCCGCAGATGAAGTTGCAAACGCAATACATAAACAAAAGCCGATGATGACAGAAGCGCAGGAAAATAAAATCCGGGAGTTAATCGGATCACATCACATAACCGATGAAAAACGAATATCGGCTGAAGGATGGTTATCAGACCCGCAAGGACATACTAAAGAGTCGGCGACGGCAACAATAAATATGCTCACCCAAATAATAGAAAAAGCAAGTGGATTGGAGAAATAAAGAGTGGTACGATCTGATCCAAAGATTCGCAAACGCACAAAATCTAATGGGGGTAAACAAGACGCTCCGGATAAAACAGAAACTTTTCGGGGATATTCCGAAGATCAATCATTTATCGGTTCAAGAACTCGGACGACTATTAAACAAACTGACGATCGCATACCACGAAGAAAAAAATAAATGATAGACAAATTGAACAAATGCGTTTCGGATATAACCAGGGTTTCATTGGACATGAGGGAGATAATGAACGGTGCTATTGTTGATCCAAAGACGGGAAATCTTTTGAAAGATCGATTCGGAAATACTGTTTTTTATAAAGATTCTAAGGGTTATATTAAAAAAAGCGAATAAATGAAATGACGAGACACTTCACATACCATAAAATCAAGCCTTATGAAGTATAGAGTTTTTTATTTTTACCCACCATTCGAAGGCGAACCGATGTCAATAATCGTCCCAGAAGATCAAGTCGAATATCACGATGGGCATTTCACCAAAACAATTCGCCGATATGAAGCGAAGAATTGGAACGTGCAAGAAATTAAACAAAAGGAAAAGACAAATGAGGAATCACAGATACATCCCCAAACAGGCCGACCCGTTTGATCGATTTATATATGGATTCGCAAAATTGTTTGTGATATATATGTTCTTTCAATTGCTGCGAGCGATCTCAAACGGTTGGATTTAAGTGCCAAAACGATTCACTTCAACCGAAAAATGGAAGAAAAAATGGATTCGCGAACTGAATCCAGAGATGAAATTATTTTGGTTTTATTTATTGGATAACTGCGATCACGCCGGGATATGGGAAGTGGATATGGATTTGGCTTCGTTTCAAATTGGTGTAAAACTCGATGAATTGCGAGTGTTGAAAGTGTTCAATCGGAAAATTGTGCCTTTTAAAACCGGCAAATGGTTTATTCCAAAATTTATTGAATATCAGTATGGAGAATTAAACGAAAAGAACAGAGTTCACAATTCTGTAATTAATATTCTGAATAAATATGGTCTATATAAGGGTCGTGTAAGCCCCTTGCAAGGGGTTAAAGACAAAGATAAAGATAAGGATAAGGTTAAAGATAGGGATAAAGATAGCAAAAAATCACAATTGTCATCTATTCAAATCAAATTAATTGAATTACAAAAGTCATTTCCAAACAAAGATGTAAAGGTGGAGTTTGAAAAGTGGACTGATTATATGCTATCCAGAGGAAAAACATACAAAAATTATTCCGCAGCATTTAGAAATTGGCTCCGGAACGACCAATTTGACAAGGTGGAACAAAAGACTGCGGTGGACAGATTTAAAAAAACACCGACAGGATTATTCGTGGCGTATTGTAATAAATGCGGAAAAACACATTATCCAAGCGACTATCAAATAAAACAAAGTTCAAGTTGTTGCGGTGTCGATTGGTCGCCAACTCCGAAAAGTAATTGAGAATGGAACAAAAAATGGACGAAGTTCGAAAACAAAAATTAAACAGATTGGATCGCCGTTGGATCAACGCCATTATTGACGGACGGCCGGAATCAGAAATAAGACAATATAAAACAGAATACATTAAAGCGATGGAAGAAAACGCCTCGAAAACCAAGCCGAAAAACATTAGTACGCAATTTTGATATAGCCGTATTGAAATAGATCGTGACATACGAACAATTGATGGATATTCCATGCGATGTGATAGATAAAAATTTCACATCAACAGAAAGAAATAATGCAATTAATGCCACAATTGATTATTACTATAAAACAGGATTCCCATATTACAAAAAAGATATGAACAAATTATTGAAGGATTACAGGCGGGTCTTGGCAAGCCCAATCAAACATATAGAGATTGGCGATGAATTACAGCAAAATATGGCGGGGCTGTACTTCATTAATTGTTTTCACCCGGAGATGTGGAGCGTAGTGTGTAATAAAGCCAAAACACCAATGGATATATATGAAAACCGGGAACTTTTTTATAGTGCGATTGACAAAAGAATATCATTGTCTGACAGTCCCTTGCGAAGGTTTAATATAAGAAAATCGTTAAAAGTATTTAGCGGCGCACAAAGCGTCAGCAATTTTAGACCTACAATAGCAAAATATATTTATGACAAATATTGTAAAAAAAACAATAGGGTTCTTGATCCTTGTATGGGGTATGGGGGCAGATTAATGGGTGCTTTCTGCTCTGAAAATGTTAATGAATATGTCGGTGTTGATCCGTGTAAAACAACTTGTAAAAATAATGTAAAACTCTTTAAGGAATTACATTTTATTGACGGTGAAATGAATAGTAATATGCTGTTTGATTTTACGATCAGTAAAAAGGCAGAGTTCATTAACGAACCGTTCGAAGATGTTTCGTTATATGGTAAGTTCGATTTGATTTTTACAAGTCCACCCTATTTTAATATTGAAAAATATTCTAATGATTCAACACAAAGTTGGGTAAGATACAAAACATTTGATTCGTGGATTAACAACTTTTTAGAAAAACTTATTGTAAAAAGTCATAAGCATTTGATGGATAGCGGGTTTTTTATTATTAATATAGA
>Ga0208919_1000454_pt1 | contig 27784 bp, 40 predicted proteins | sample 4_EtaG_FD_184076 | JGI IMG/M metagenome (GOLD analysis project Ga0208919, IMG submission 184076) | Marine viral communities from the Subarctic Pacific Ocean - 4_ETSP_OMZ_AT15127 metaG (SPAdes) (version 3) | ecosystem: Environmental > Aquatic > Marine > Oceanic | place: Pacific Ocean | collected...
GCTGTGATCCAAGACCCGCGATACCCCCACCAAGACGAACCGCCTCCTGTGACTGTGAGGATGCTAGTCCACCTAGAAGCTGTGCGACACCTTGCTGACGGCGTTGCTGGTTTTCAAAAGCTGTTTGTGCGGCATTCTGGGCTTGGTTAAAGTTACGGCTTGCATCTTCAAAGATGCGACGGCTCTGAATGTCGGCCAGATTTCTGCCCAGTTCTGCTTGTGCTATGCCCTGTCTACTACCACCAAAAGCACCCGCACCAACGGCCTGTGCCGAAAGCTGATTCGTCTGGATGTCTGCCTGCCGTTGCATTTCGGCAAGAGCATCCCGTGTAACAGCCTGTTGGAACGGATCCATAAACGCAGCAGATGTAGTCGGGTCAAAAGCACCCGTAGTCCCAGCCGCCTGCTGCTGTGCTTGTTCAAATAACCCTGGGACACCAGCCGCCTGTTGCTGAAGAGTAGCCAGACCCTGTCCTATTGTGTCCGCACCTGTTGTTAAAAAAGGCTGAAACTGCCCTATGCCCTGTCCAGTAGCAATGGCCTGCTGCGTAAGTGGATCAAGACCCGCAACGCCTATGTCTGGAATATCAACAGGAGTTTCGCCTCGCGCAAACGAAGCTTCCAGAATCTTTCTTTGGAAGTCCTCAAGAAAGGGGGCTTGGCGTACAATCTGTTCTGTTACAGTGGCCATTATGCTACTCCTTTCTCAAAACGATTCATCATGTCATACATTCGAGCAGCACCTAGGTTTCTGTTACCACCACCTGCATTTCTAACGGCTCGAGCCGTCATTACAAATTCACCATCCGATAGCCTTGCGGGAATGCTGTCAGAGGTTCCTGTTCCGGGTCCTACGATTTCTCCGCCCCCTGCTGCGGCTATATTAAGACCAGTATCAGGTCCTATAGGCACCGCTCCAAACTTAGCGGCAAGTTGTGGATTAGTATACGAAGGCTGTCCATACCAAGTTAATTTTAACCCTTGTGCTTCGGGAGAATTTTTATCCGCTAGTTTTAACCATTGCTGATAAGCGGCTATTTGCTCTGAGTTGGCTTGGCCTCGTGCCATTAAATCCTTAAATTGTTCTTCTTGTTCGGGGGCATCGAGCATTCCTGTAGCCGAGGCCAGACCATATCCCCCTAATCCCAAGGCACCGTATCCAATGCCCTTGGTAACGAGAGGATCCTTAAAACCAGTTAAATTGCCAACGGTTTTTTCTATAAACCCTCTTGGTTCATATCCAATTTTAATATTGCCTGCTTTATCAAGCGTTTCTACCGCTCTAAAATTTCCACCGGGAGAAATATCACCTTCTTTTAAAGCGGATGTCGTTGTTTGAGCTTGAGGTCCTGCAACATTGGTTTGAACGTTAGCTACTGGTGCCTTGCCTAAAGGACCATACGTTAACTCGGTGGCCATACTTTCAGCCGCCGTGGGATTATCCGGAAAAACTTGGTTCGCGGTGGCTAAGTTCTGAGCATAAGAAGCGTTATTTCCGCCCTGCACAAAATTGCCAACATTGTCTCCCGCATCTGCGATGGGAGCCAACGGCTCTGTTTTAATTGCTCCGGGTTGGTAATTATATTGCGCTCCTACAATTGCATTAGGGTCATAACGAGGGAATACTTTGTCCATGAAGCTTGCACCAGGCGCATTCATCGCTCCTGACGAGCCGAAGATACCCTGACTAAATGGATTGGCTGGTCCCGAAGAGAACAAATTGCTAGCCGCACTAAAGGGTGCGGTAAGACCCTTACCAAGTCCCCCCGTGAAAGCTTCTCCGAAGCTCGTGCCTGCTGGAGCATTAAACCCTGACATAATTCCTGAACCAAGGGCGCTTGTTCCATAACTTAAAGCAGCGGATTTAAGAGCATCTCCCCATGAACCACCCATGAGTTTAGTGGTTAATCCTGACGCTATAATGCCACCAATGCCTGGTGCAATAATGTTACCAATAATAGGAGCCGCTATAGGAAGAACTTTTTTAGCGACTTTCTTAATAGCCTTAAATACTTTCTTAAAGAAAAATTCAGGCTGTCCTGTAATAGGGTTAATTGAGTTTAGTTCGTTACCCACAACATAACGATTTGGGTCTTCAATGCCCATCATCGTCATTTGTCTAAATAAGTCTTCTTTTAGACCTGGATTAGCCTCAAGAATCTCTTTGGGGACAAGGGTCTCACCTTCAGCAGCGTGAACCATGTAGTTGTCACCGTAACGACCAAGAGTTGCCAAACCGTTGGCCAAGGCTTCTGCGGTGGGTTCACCAGAATATTTGGGAGAGGTATCTGTCATCATTAGGAAATCTCCAGCACGCTTGCGAAGGCATAAATCTTCGACGCTGTGTCACAATTAAGTATGAGCGTATCACTGGCCTCAAGAACAAAAGGCCCAGCGAGAAACGTATCTGCGAGAGTTCCGATACTAGCTTTCTCTAGCGTAACAGTAACCGACGCGGAACTATCGGTAATCTTCGGATACACTACTATAGTGCCTGAATGACTATTATAAAGATTTATATTCTTTATTATCGCTTCTGTCGCGGTTGGGCAGGTATAAATTGTGACATCCCCTGTCGAACCCACTAAAGTTGCTATGTTTTTATACGCTGAAGCCATCAGTCCATAAACCAATTCTTGCCGTTATCGTCATCTTCCCCACTGACTACAGCGGGAAAATCTATTTTTGTTAAAGCCATCTCTAAATCACGCAAAATACGCACAAAAGTGTCCGCATCATACTGATCAGGAGCCATGGGCATTGAATGGTCGAGCAATTTAGCCATTATCGCCTCCCATCTGGACGTATGCCCAGCCGTAAATCGCCCAATGTCCATGTTATATCGGTAGTATCGCTTTCTATGCGGAGAGCCACTTGCCTTGATCGACTACGCAGAAAAGCCTGTTGAGTTGAGGATTTCACCGCGTTTGTTGAATTTGTAGACAAACTATCTCCAGGGTAATTCCTAGTCTTGAGAATATAATTAACCGAAGCTTCAGCGTCTGAACTTGTAATGTCGATATCAGGTATGAGGCGATCTACAAACATAAATTGTTCGCCGTCTCCCAGATCAAAATCGGCAGATTCTATAAAGGATGTCATGGGAGAACCATCATCGTCATCGCCACTTTCGTGGACATAGACGTAATTTGTGCCACTAGAAGTGCCGCAACCTCTCGGATTGTCGTGGATACCGTAATCCACCCACGCTGTTCGAGACAAAGTCCCTAAATCCCACGTGTTTTCCGTAAAGTTATACTTGACGTAGCGATCTATCTCGTCTGCGTCTGAACTAGGGTAGAACCAAAACACCTCATCAAACATCTTGTTAGATGCGGCAAAGCACTTAAAGCTCTGTTCAAGGTTGATGTTGTCAAAGACATAGCGAAGAAGCGTGCAGGGAATTGTCTGAACACGACCCGTGTAGACGTAAAAGTTTTCACGATCCATCCAGAAAACCTTGTCTCCAACGGTGGTTACAGCATTTGGCCCAATAATCGACACGTTGTTGGCTAACATGCTCATACCAAACGTAAAGGGCGGTCCTACAAACCGCATAGCATGTAGAGACGTATCCGTCCAAATAAGCATTTCCTGGCGTGTCTTCTGTGCGGATATAATCTCGGAACCAGAAGACACACGTTGAGAGCCTGCTGTATTAGTAGCTGTAGGAGTCCAATCAAAAGGATCTTCCTGATCAGACCACCTAACCATAAGAAGATCTTGATCCGCTTCATCTAGTGGATTGCACCCAAAACAAACAAGGTGACGGTCTGCACCAGATATCATCAGCCTACGTGTAATAGTCGGAGCGCCAGACGCACCTGATTGAGAAGCCAGAGTTGATCCTCTGTTTCCTAGCCCCAGTGTTTTATCCCAATAATAAGGAGCCCCGTCATAGACGTTAAACGCCAAATCTTCTCCCCAGTTGTCCTGAGACCAAAGACGAATGTTAGATCCTGTTTCCGCAGCAGTAGCAGAAGATTCTCCCCACCCTACAAAATCATTTGCTTCCTTTACGTTAACCCCATCATCATGAGCGGCAGCGGTAGTTCCTCTTGCTCCTCTCGCAACTCCGGCATTTATGGTGTTACTGGATTTACCCGTGTATTGAATCAATTCGTCATCAATAAGCATAAGACCAACAAACGTAACGGTATCTCCACTGGAAGAACTTGCGGCAGTGGTTCCATCATCTCCACGGGTAAGTTCTCCGAACACGTTGGCTACATTAGTTCCATAGCGAATGTTCTCGCTGCCTATCTTGATTGTTCCCTTGCTTGGGAATCCGCTCGAGTCCGCTACCGCAATAGAAGAACTGGCGGCTGTCAAGTTGGCTCCCGTAGTAGTTGAAGCTGTTTCAAACGATGCTGCGCTTGTTAACGTAAAGGAGGTATCCGAGTTACTTATGCCTCCGCTGTCGTTTAGAGTTGTTTGAGCGTATCCAGTGCTTAAACCACCCCATAAACCCGCTCCGAAACCCGTTCCTGTAACAACCGTTCCAAGACCCGTGTTAATCTGATAGGTAGCCACTACAGAAGAACCACCACCTGCGGTGCTTCCAGAAGAAGCGGCACCCGCAGTTGGTATAGTGTAAGAGTTAGAATCTATAAGAGTTAGTTCATGTTCAGTGTTAATTTGAGCCGCTGTAACACCATCCGTAGTCGTTGCACCACTTAACGTAACGAAGTCTCCGTTAACAGCACCATGAGACGGAGCCGTTACAGTTAAGACACCGCTAGTAGCAGAGCCTGTTTTAAGGGGGTTAGCACCCAAAGTAGTTGTAGTCCGAATAGGAGTAACATCGTTATATCCTCCGCCTTCTTCTATATAGAACTTGGTTTCCGTTCCAAGACCCATATACTTGGAACCATCTAAAGCCGCCCAGACATGAAGAGAACGTCCAGTTCCCTCAATAGTATTGCTACTAAGACGAGACCACCCACCCATCTTTTCGGGGCGACCCTTGCGGAATCGAATTAGGTCTGAATTAAACCAGCCATTTTCGTCTCCGTAAGACGTAGTCTCTCGGTTTACTCCAGGTCTGAACTGTATTTTAGACAGCGGCATTTAACTTCCTAACTCAGGCCAATCATAAAGAATGCCAGATTTGTTTCCTTCTGAGTCAAAGGTAACAAACAACGCGGACACAGCAGCGGTATTAGCAGCGCCATCAATTGCACTTTCCATGGCAGTTGCTTTGGTGCGAATTGCATCTCGGTAAGTCTGGATGTTAGACGGAATAGCTGTTCCCTTGTCTGCTTTCCTGACCACCACCCAATCTGTCTCAGCCAACTTGCGGTATTGCTGTGCCTGAACTTCTCTTTTGAGAATTGTTTTCACACCTTCGTTAGTAACACCATCAACAGTTGTGTCTGCTAAGTTTTTAGCCGTTTTCTCAATCGTCACACCATCAGCAGCATAGTTCCATGTATACAGGCGAGAGTCTGGAGGAGTTTCGGGATTAACTTCCGTCATTCCTGCGGCTTCTTTTTCAGACTTAGACCAGATGTACCAGTTGGGGGGATGTTGAATGCCATTGCTATTAGCCCAGGAACTCCCCTCTCGAATAACTTTTCCGTTATATTTCCACATAGTTTTTACCTCGCATTCGCGTATTTTAAGGGAAACTCAGCAAACGCCATATATGCAAACGTAGCACTTGCGTTAATCGTTCCGTTTGACGTTCTCATTTTGAAACCATTACTGAGTATGTCTATTTCTCGACCACTGCCAGAATACTCAGAGTTGGTGCTGTCCATTCGCAGTACAGTATCAGCGATGTTAATCGGATCACGCTTGCTGTCGTAGATGACCCAATCGTTTGCTGAGTCCACAGTTTTTAGTGTAATCCACGCGGGACGAAATCCTGTGGCAATAAATGTTCCGTCCGCACTCGAATTGCCCTCGTATGTTCCAAATTTACTAAAGCCCTCGACTTCTGCAAAACAGTAGGAAATGTGCGTGGCTGTTTTATTAACACCATCACTTGTGCCTATACTAAACACAGACGAAGTTGGTGCAGTATCATTCCAAATTGTTGAGCTGGTTGCCACTGCATTGTTAAGATTAAGAAAAAGATTTTTTGTAAAGCCTAAAACGTCCAGCCCTACAACCCAACTTTCAGTATTATCAAAATCTTTTATGATAATCCATTTCGGAGCCACTCCTAAACCATGTCCTATAGTGGCGTTTGATTTTGTTCCCTCATATTGCACAATGCTGAAACCAGCGGTTGTGTCAGCACTAACTGTTGACGTTATAGAACCATCAGAGTTGCTGCTGCCGCTACCGTTAGCTTTCCATTGCCAAGCAGCATAGGTTCTGCTTGATCCGTTGTAGTTCACATCCGTGGTGTCAATGTCAAATCCATCGGTTTCAAACGTGATAAGTGCAGTACCGTCCACTGTTGCTGCGTTTGCTTGGTTTGTTTGAATGCGGCTTGTGGTGCCTCTTACGGCATCAAAAACTTGATGATGGTCGCCATTGGAACGGGGAGCGATTATTAACCAATCAGGCTGAAAATCTCCCGCTTGGGCATTATTGGTAATCGAGTGGCCGGAGCTACCATTACCCGTGTAAAGCTGGGTATGAAAATACTTGCTGGGATTTTCTACTTGTGGGTCGGCTAGGTTGGCGGTGCTTAATGCGCTAAATCCTGTTGGAGGACTATTTTGGAAATCGTGTTGACCAAAATTAGCTATTAGCGTTGAAGTCCCAGTTCCGTAATCTACAGCAAAAGCAGGGGCAAAGGTTCCAGAGATGCTTGAAAACGCTTCTCCCGAACCGCCAGCAGGGTCACCAGAGTCTTGAAAAGTGCCATTTATACTCCAGTAAATTTTACCGTTATCTAAATCGAGAGCAACGCCTATATACTGACCCGCTGTAAATGCCGAACCGTAGCTAGAAGCACTGTCGTTATTGATCTTCTGACCTGTTGTTGCAAAAGCGTAACCCGTGCTATCAGACCCAAAGCTAGTTCCGCCCGAACCACTGCCGATTGGCCATTCTGTTCCAACGATGCCGATAAATTCACGGTTAACTCCTGACTGACCGAGAGCGTCAGCCTCTACCTCCCAATACCATTTACCGCTGCTGACAGCAAAAGTTCCCCTTGCATCGGCAGCATTACCAGAATTTGCGTTGGAGTACTTTAAATTTCCTTCATCTAAAGTTACATTGCTTGGAAGTTGTGCATCAAGAGGATTGATAACACAGTGATTATCAGTCGGGCTGTCGTCAACCTGATCCGTTGCTGCCAAGCCACTGCTAGACCAGTCATTTCCGTTACCAGATTCGTCATCGCCTAAATCAGAACTGTCCTGACCTGTAACGTAAAATCCATTAGTTCCAAACGTCAGGCCACTAACATTTTTCGGTATCCATTGACCAGTACTGCTGTTTGTTTCACCAAAGTCGCTGGCATCGGTGGAGGCGGTTCCGTCAAGGAAAACCATTTCAGCCAGATATCCGTCAAACAGATATTTATTATCCGCCCCACCCGTAATGTTGAGTGATCCAATGCGGTGAGATGAGTAGCTGCTGCTATTCCATCTACTTTCCATACTGCTGGTTGCTGTGCCAGTTGCTGAAAAATCAGTAACCCTACTGCCGTTAATGTAGAGTCGCATCCGATCACCAGCGGTGCCGTTTGTGCTATCCCAAACTACGACCGTGTGATACCACCCCGCAACATCTGCGGCTTTTTGTGTAGTTGTCCAAGTTTGACCAGCAATATTAACATTCCACGGACCGGGAGCAGATGCGTCCCCAATATATAGCGGAGCATCATAGGTGCTAGAGCCATCCGATGCAGACCAGATAGGAAACCATTGGCCATTTTCATTAGCGTTTGGTCTACCTCTCTTGACCCAACAAGAAAGCGTCCACGTTGTTAGAGAGCCGGAAGACGAAGGGCTACGACTTAAAAGAGCATTATCCCCCGATTCAAACCTGATCGACTGATTTATCTCATAAGTCGTATCAGGTGCGGCGAACCACTGTGATCCAAACATCGTCATTAGCTAAATGCCTTCTGTATAGCTCCTAGCTGAATTGAATTTGCAGCCTTCACAAAATATGGTACGACATCCACGGCTGAAGCTGCGGTGCTGAGAGTAATTCCAGCCCCACCCGCAGTTTCATAATCCGTGCCTAAACTCAAAGTTCGTGATCCAGTGCCATCTTGAATGAACACAAACACTCCTGCCTGACCAACTGATTCTGTACTGGGGTTAGCCAAAGTCACGTTACCCGTAAGGGTAAGCACAAAATTCTGATGAGCGGAGAAGTCAATCGTTACACTGCCTGTGTTGGATGTGTCAGTGTCAGTCTCTGCAAGAATGATTGTGCCACCATTAATCTGACCAGCAACCGCTACATTAGTTGCTCCAGTTGCGATTGTGATTACATCCGCATCAGCATCGTTCTTGATTGTGACATCGTTAGTCGAGCCTTGACCCGTGAGAATCAAACCTTCGGCAGCGGTGTAACCCATCGCAGCGTTATCACCAGCGGAAGTGTCGCCGTCAGCGTTTACTGTAGCGGCTGTCACATCACCCACAATATCGACGTTAGTTGCCCCAGTCGCAATCGTGATTACATCAGCGTCCGCGTCATTTTTAATGGTAACGTCATTAGTTGACCCCTGACCTGTAAGGATTAGACCTTCCGCAGCCGTGTACCCCATTGCAGCGTTGTCACCAGCGGAAGTATCACCATCAGCCTGTACCGTGGCGGCTGTTACGTCGCCTACAATATCAACATTAGTTCCTCCGGTGGCAATCGTAATAACGTCTGCATCTGCGTCATTCTTGATGGTCACATCATTAGTTGAACCCTGACCCGTAAGGATCAATCCTTCAGCGGAGGTGTAGCCCATTGCCGCCTTGTCGCTTGCGGCAGTATCACCTAAAGCGTTAAACGTGCCGCTGGATGTAACATCTCCAGACGCGGTCAGCGTAGCAAGCTGAAGGTTGGAAAGAGCGTCTATTACCGCCGCGCCAGAACCCGCACCATCCATGTAAACAACGGCAGATTTTCCATTTTCTACAGTTATATTCGCTCCAGAACCTTGCGTAAGAATTACGGAGTATGGTCCACTAGAGCCAGAATCGGTAGTTGCGTTGATAATGATAAAGAAAGCGGCAGTCGTGTTAGGGGCCACTGTAACTGTGCAATTTGAATCCAATGCTCCTGTAAATTTAATTACACGATACATTCCATCTTGCAGATTCTCTGTCCCAGATCCAGGAGATGCCTCTCGCACAGTTAAAGTGTGCGTGTCTGCGTTCGTTGTTATCGCAACAGCTTTGTATGAGGCTACCCGGTCTAGAATATCTAGATTGTGGTTTGTAGTCGTTCCCCACGCTCCAGACTGTTCTCCGGAACCTATTTTTTCAATACCAAAACTAGTCGTGTATGATGATGCCATGATACTATTCCTATGCCGCTATTTCCGTCCAATTCGGCGTTTGTGTTGTGCTTATCTCTGAGAAGTTTGAAGTTTGCGAGTCGTCTATAACAGTCCACACGTTTGGAACGTTAATGAGACCCTCCGCAGAAACTCCTTCAACGGTAAATGCAAAATTAGCTTGGACAGAACCAACCGCACTTGCCGAAGAAACTCCTGTAACTGACAGCGTAGAGTTCGTTACAAGAGTAGGTGATCCTATTCCGCTTGCCGCCGAAACTCCGCTTGGTGTTACTGTAACAGGTACAAGAATAGAAACAGATCCTATTCCGGTTGCCGCAGAAACACCTGTAACAGAAACACTAACTGGAAGACTTACCGTAGCCGAACCAACTGCACTAGCCGCAGAAACACCTGTAACCTCAACGGGAATAGGACTATTCCACGCTCCGGCGTTCCAAGTGCTTCTATCCCAGCCAGTAATTAACGCCATTAGGCAATCCTGATTATCGCATTGTTAGCGTCATTTGCTGGAAACTGAATGGTAAAGTCTCCCGCACTTGACGATTTGTCCCCGCCAAAATTAATGACCGCAACCGCAGGGTCAGCCGCGTGATTTGTTGTAGATCCTGTGCCAGCAGTGCTTAATGTGCTGTTGTAAATTAAAGCACCTCTCGCACTACTGATAGTAGAACTAGACCAGGTAGTGTCTGCAAAATCAACAAAAGCCGTAGGGACAGAACTACTGTTATCAGCAAGCCCTATCGTTACACTTGCTAGAGAATTACCGCCAGCCGTGTAATTTGTGCCGCTGACTTCATTGCTGGTGGTGTATCCTGTAGTGTCTGCGTCAATAGACGAACTATTGGTAAACATCGCAATCTTGAAGGTGTCTGCTGAAATTGCGCTAGACCCCGTCCGCGTATGCGCTGTCCAGAAATGGATACCCGCGAGTATCTCTCTCTTAAAAGTTCCGCAGATAGCGGAAGATCCAACTGCCATTACAGCCTCCTTATAATTTCGGCCAAGTCATCTTGACCTTGCTTCTTCATAAGAGCCCAGATTGTAGTTCTTTCACTCTGAGCCATTCTATTCATATAAAAAATAAGTATTTCCTTCAACTTATCTCTATGTGCTATCGCTTGATCCCGTATGACAGGAGGGGCATCTTCCGAAACCAGCATAATTTTATTCATAGCCATTTCTGCTATTTCTTCAGGAGAATGCCCTCTATCAGTTGTTGTAAACACCAGAGCGTCACTGACTCCCGCCATGCTCTCGCTGTCAAACATTAAGCAACGTCCCTCCTAACCCGGTCATATCTATACTGATCTCTGGTTTGGAGACCCTCACCAAGGTTCTTTAACCATTGCAAGGATTCTTGAAATCTTGCATTGTAAAGTTGCAACATATCCGCCTCACCTTTCATAAAGGTGTAAGCCTCAACTAGGCTTCCATATAAAAGAGCTAGTTCTGCGTTAGTTCCTAGCCAGCTTGTTCCGTCAGAACTATCTGTAATAGAAGTAGGTCTATAAAAGTAATGAAGCTCTACCGAATAATTACTATCGGGCGTAGGGGCTAATAAAAAAGTATCGTTGTCCCAATCAGCGTAATAAATAGGAGTGCCTGTTGTAGTTGGGTTTGGGGTGTAGTCTTGTAGAGCCGTTACTTGTTTATAAAGAAGAAACTCCTTACTTGAGGAGTTAATAACACTAAGAGAGTTCTGGGACAAAAAATCAGTAGGCTTAGAAAGATACTGGTTTCCAGAAGTTGTGTTGCCCTGGGAGTTTTTTCTAAAAACATCAAGCTGGCACTCTTTTAGAATGCGTTCTTCGGCATTGATAATAAAACGAGAAAGTTGGCTTACGAAGGTGGACTCCGTATTCTGCGTGTAATCTTGGATAGACGTTTTTAATGTTGTAAATGTATAAGCCATATCATGCACTCACTGTTACAGGTCCAGCGGAGGCAGATCCCCCTCCACCTTTTACGTTTCCAGACGTTGCTGTCCCACTTCCAGACGTAAAGGTGTAATTGTTACTGTCTACTTTAGTAATTGAAAAACCAGCGGAACTTTCTAACGCAGCCTCCGTAAAACCATCAAACGCTTCTACTTTCCTGAACCTCACTGTATCCCCTGTACTACGATCATGACCCGGCTCATTGACCGTAATTACAGCAGAACCACTTGTTCCAGACTTAAAGGCATCAAAAGCAAGAAGAACTTCGACAGCAGGTTCAGTTCGAGCAGGTCTGCTAATTCTTAAAGCTTGCGGGTCTGTAATGTGATGGCGGGGGTCAAGTTGAGGTTGTTTTTCCTCAAACTCATCTCGTCCCACGAGCATACCTGTCCATTCCAAAGCCATATCTTTAAGACGATAGGCTCTGCCTGACCTGTCTGATATACCTAAAGCGTATCTTCCCCCAGAAAATCGAGCCATACTAAATCCTTAATGATTGATACGTGGGAACCAAACGAAGAGGTATCCCGTGATCAATGTCTTCGCTAGAAGCTCTTTGAAACTCCTCTTCGTAGATAAGTTTCAAAGCTTCAATGCGTTGGGGGGATCGTTTCAAAGCAATTTGATACGACAACCCAGCTATAAGGCAGGGAAGAAACCGAAAAGGAATGTCTGCTGTATTGACCGCAGCATCCGCATCTTGGATTCTTTTAACTCTGTAATAAATTAAAGAATCAGTAGAGTTCTCAGGCGCAGGCCAAACTGAAATTGATGGAGTTATCTGACGATCCATATAAAACTGTGTAGGACGACCTTGAGTCGTTTTTTTAGGTATACTTAGATATTCCTGGCGGCTAATGCGAGTGATTGATATGTCTTCATCACTACGTCTAATCACAGCCTCCAGAATGTCTCCTGAACACTGAACGTCTGCTAAACTTGGATCAGCACTAATGGTAGTGGTAGCTGCGCTACTGGATCCAGTTATATTTTCTCCAGCCGTAAACGCTCCAGAAGGAATAGTTACTGTGATAGTGGTAGAAGAGGGCTTTGTAATAACAGAAGCGGTAGTGCCACTCGTAGCACCTGTTATAGTCTCGCCAATACTAAGATTAGTAGAGGCTCCAACCGTAGCTGTTATTGCACCAACGGGGTAACTTGTTACAGCCGAAGAAGTAGAAAGTTGAGCCATCGTTTGCGTAATTTGCTCTATCGTCCACAGATTAAGACCCCTATTCGCCCAATCTGCAAAAAGCAAATTCAATGACCTACGTGCGGTTTTGCTATCGTATCCAGTGCGAAACTCTAAGCCGCATCTCTCGAAGGCCTCTTCTGTAATCTCGGCCATATCCAGGTTAAAATCAACCGAACCAGAAGTTGCCATTTCTTTTACCTATCCCCAAAGGGTCAAACGCAAACCCACTGCTAATTGACCCAAAATTAAAAACCCTACCCCCCAAAGTATCTTTACAATAAAGTCGAGGGATTTTTGAACATGGTGTAAATCATTCGTTTTAATGACCTCGATACGTTCCGACAGAATCTTTATCTCACCTTGAAGTTTAATAAGGTTTATTTCATTCTGTCTTTCCTTATCTTCAGCCACGGTATCAATACTCTTTTAAGCAGTAGAGAACTATGGAATAGGTGTCCCCGCTACTGTGTCCCACTGTAGTAAATTGTATGTCTCCCGTTTTGCCTCCAGAAGCTGCAACATTGGGAAGTCCACTAATTTCAGAGTAGTCTAATGTGTCGGAATAATCTGCGGGTAATTGAGCCGCAATAACGTCTGTAGAAGCGTCCCACAAAATCTTAACGCCCATTCCAACATTAGAAAAAACAATTTTCTTGATACGAACCCCTGTGCAAGCTGTTCCGTCCGCACGAGATGCCAAAGCTGATACATCAACCTTGGTAACAGCCGCTTCTCCGGTTCCATCGCTTGTATTTGTGCAATAGAAAACAGCGTTTCTGTCTCCATCTTGCACTGTAGTTGCTGTTACAGCATCAGCCATCATGACCTCCTTTTAAGGGGGGAGTTGCCTCCCCCCATTTAAGTTAAGCTACCTGAACGTATTCAATAATAAACGTAAAGGAGCCTGCTGTCGTAGCATCTACGGTGTTTGTAATGTTGCAGTAGATGGTTCGTTCTGCTGACGCATATTGAGCGGAAACTGGAGCAGTAGTTGCGCTTTGTGTCGTTGCTACTAGTGTAGTAGTCGTCACGTTGCCAACAACAACAGTTGTTCCACCATCAAGGATTTCATCTGTTATCGCAGCGACAATTTGTGCGCCTGAACTAGACGTTCCAACCTCATAACCAATATCCCCCGTTCCAATAGTTGGAGCGGTAACACAGAAAATTTTAATGTCGGTAATGATGGTGTTAGCAGGTTGGGTAAACTCGCCAATTGCGGGGCTGTCACCCGCTGTGGTGTTTACAGTAACGCCCGTGGCAAAACCAACGTGCTTGACGTATTTGTCTGTAACAATACCTGTAGAGGCAACATCAAAAACATTCGTTTCTGCACCTGTAGTAGCATTGACGTTAATAACCTCAAAACCGTTCTCAGAACGGACGGGACCATTAAAAGTTGTATTAGCCATTTGGCTTTCCTCCTTACAAAGGTTTCGTTCTAGCGTCTTGTAAGAGTCTGCTGGGGCAGTCGCTAGAGCTATTCATCCCAGAAATAAGTTGGGGGAGAGTTTCCCCTCCCCCGTAGTCTTACGCGCCAGGTGATCCGAACACGCAACGTGGGTCAGAGTAACCGTAGCTGTAACGCTCACGGGCTTTGAACCGAACATTGCCTGTATCGAAATCGCCTTCCATCTTCGTGGACATCGGCATACGCTCAAAGTGGATAAATCCACGAGGAGCATCGGTTTTAATAAACCAAGCATCGGTATCCGTCAGATAGTGGTTAACGACATAACCCTGCGGAAGCATACCCATGTTCCGCGTAGCGTTAACATCGTTGTCGGCACTTCCCGGACGAAGGGTTGACTCAAGCAGCCTATCTGCAACGAATTGCAGAGCAGGCGGAACAATCAACTTTTCGCCACGAACCGATACCTTGAGTCCGCGCTCATCGACAAAGGCAGCAATGTCGATAAGAGCATTTTCAAGGCTGGTTTCGTTAAGGTCAGAAGCAGTGCTTGGCTCATTGCGAAGATCGTTATTATTCACAAGAGGGTGATCCGTTGCACAAAGCTCCTTGCCGTCACCACCAGTGAAGGTGCTGTCAAAAGCATTGTTGAGCGTAGCGGCACCTTTAACTTGTTTGGTGTTCGCCATGCTACGTGCCAAGGCTTTTGTGTAGCGAGATGCGAGGCGGTCATAAAGATTATCTTCAATTGCTTCTTCCGTAATGGAGAAAGCAAGAGCGATAGTCTCATGCGTATACCGTGCAGTATACGCTTCCTGTGCATCATCGAAAGAAACAGCCGAACCTTCACCCTTAACAGGTGCAGTTCCGAAACCGGAAAGCATGACTTCCTCTTCAAAGGCACGCTCTGAAGATTCAGTGTCATAAATTTCGGATGCTTCGTCGTCATACCTAGCATACTCAAGGCCGAAAAGGGCGTTGAGACCAGGCTCTAGCTCTTTCGCTAGTTGGGCTCTACTGATAGCCATTTTCTAATCCTCCTATACGCCAGTGGTTGACACAGTACCCGTAGCAATGGACCCATTGGGTGCATTGAACGAGTTTGCCAACCTAACGATTGCGCCAATACCAGCGGCTGAAAAATCAGCATTCTCTGGATCATCAACCCAACCCATAACGCGAAGCGCCAAAGAGTTAGTGGTTGCTAGCGTACTAATAGCTAGACGACCCAGTGAGACACCAGTGGCATCGGTTCCGGTGATACCCGTGGATAGATTCGCATTCAAGAAGACACTTGCACGTGCATTTGCCTTACTTGTCCACGAAGCATCCGTTGCAATAACATAGAGTTGCGACGGGTCATCGTTGATAAAAGCCTTTACTGGGTGGTTACTATCCGCTCCAGATCCAGGCCAGTAGTTACTCCAAATTGTTTTTCCAGTGGTACTGGAGACATACTCACATCCCTGAAAAACACCCAGATGACTGACCGTACCACCGGCTGCATTAGCCGTGTGATCAATATACCCTGAAGCAAGAGGAATAACCAATTGCCCATGGTAGATTTTGTCGCTGTTATCTGAGGCGATTTCATAAGGAGTATACCCAGTAAGTCCAGTGGAATTGGCACCACCGCCCAATTTACTAATCGGACGAAGACCAAAGCTTCCATTAGAATTAGCCATGTTTATCTCCTAGTCCTCTTCTTGAGGACCTCCAAAAGTTACACGAGTCTGCCTGTCAGGTTTACTGATAGGCATTGCTGGATGTTGTTCGCGAGCTAAGTCGTTATCAACAGCAGTCATTTGATTGTGAGTCATGCTACGATAATAATCATTGCGTTCTTCAACAATCTCAACTGGAACCCTGGCTAAAAGAAGACCACCGACACCAATTACACCAGCATGTTTACCATCCTCGACGGTCGGGATATCAAAGTCTGGGTATTCTTCACCACGTACCAGTTCCCATCCCTCTCGAGATCGTGCTGCTACGTTTTTACGGTCATCAAAACCCATAACTTCTGCCCGTATCCACCGATGTCTGTAGCCTTCCGGTGCAGGCGGTGCGTCCAACATGGACGGTGGTTTCCAAGGTTCTCTGCGTGCTTGGCTAGCACGTGTTTGATTTGCCCTAGGCGTTCTCGTAGACTTTTGGCGAGTTGTGTTCTCAGTATTCATGATTAATCCCTCACATATTTAGCGTATTCTTCGAGTGGTACATTTAACCTCTTCGCAATCGCAACTTGAGAGGGCGTTAATCGCACAGTTTTTCGTCCACTTCTATTGCGGGATGCGGAAGCTTCGGCTGACGCAACCTTACGACTTCCCCCGTTACTTTTAGACTTAGAGTCGAATTTATGTGGAAACTCGGCTTTTAGTCTACTGTCCAGTTCAGCATAGTAGTCATCTGAGGAAGGGTCAAACCCCTCATCCTCTATAAGCCGCCTATGAATGCCGAAAGCCCCATATGTCATAACTTCGTCTTGACCAAACCAGTCATTTTTCTGAGCCCAAGCTTCCGCTTTAGGATCTGGTTCCGCAGCAGGTGCTGCGGGTGCTGCTGGCGCAGCAGTGGTTTGAGGGGTTTCTGCGACAGGAGTTTTCTCTTCTTCCGTAGCTTTTTCGGCTCGAACAGCCTTCAAAGTGCCTTTTTCAACAGTAAGATTAGCCAAAGCTTCTTGCGCTTCCACAATCTTATCTACGTCACCTGTCTCATGAGCTTGCTTTAAAATTTCTTTTGCCGAATCAATCTGGTTTGAAACTCTGCTCTCAAACTGTTCTTGATAACCCTTGTCAAGAGAATCAATACGCTGTTTGAGGTTTTCGTTTTCTTTCCGAACGCTTTCCGCATACTCAATTGCCGTTTGTTTCTGTCGTTCTTCTTCACGAAAACGCTTGGTAAGATTGTTTATTCGGCTCTTTACCCCAGAACTATATTCATCAAGTTCCTCTTCAGAAGCTTGCACGGGTTCTGGAGAATCTTCTTTCGCTCCTTGCGAAAGATTTACGTCTACCGATTCTTCCTCGGTATCTCCGATGTCAATTTTAGTTTCTTCAGGCATGGTTATCCTCCATGATAAAATTCTTCTTTCTACACATGCTTGATGTCGTCAGGCTCAAGAATTGTAGCAATGACCTCATCATCATTAATGATGCGTACTTCGCCACCCTCAATTTTAAATCGAGCGCCAGCGTAGCGGCCAATGCAAACCCAATCACCTTCTCCACACCAAGATTGCCCGTCTGGGCCAAATTTGTTTGGATCCTGATATGCAAGAGGACCTACCCTCAAAACATATGCAACCACCGTAGCGAGTGCTTCCCTATCACGAACAGCGTCGGGAATGTGAATGCCGCCATCTGTAGTGGCCTTGCCCATATAGGGCATAACAAGGAGTCTCCAGCCTGTGGGCTGGGGTAATCTCTCTTTTAAGTTTTTGGAAACCAAAGACGGATCGAGAACTTTCTCATCCTTCTTTATATATGCTGTTGCCAAAGTTGCTTCTTTCTGCTTTTTCTGCGAATCCAGTACATGATCTGGAACGTATAGAGTTTTAGTCATTCGTCCTCCGAAGATTGCAGAAGATCCTTGATCTCCTGTTCTGCGAACTCTAACCCCTTTAGTTCTCCGATAAGTTGCTTGTAAGACTCCATGTCTCTAGGGCTACCGTGAAGGATTGAGTCCTGGGTTAATTCTATGCGACCCTGTATAGCTTTTAATACAGAATAAGCAAAGGTCGTTGGATCAGCCATTTACTAAAAAGATCCTCTAAAGTTTTTGCCACTGATAGCTCCGCCGTCAGCGTATTTAATGGGGCCACGTTTTTCTTCTTTCATACCACCACGCATATAGCCGAGTTCATCGACCATGGCTCCACCCATGTTCTTTCCTTCAGCGTCTTTCAAAGCTTTTTGATAAGCTTTCTCCAAAAGATCGCCTGTTAGTTCGGCGGCAGTGTTCAAACCAATGCCTTGGACATCAACAACAAAGTCCCGTTTTTCCTCGTCGGTCATTTTGTTGTCTTGAACGATAACCTTTTTCTCTTTTTCTGCCATCAGAATGTCCCCTTTCCACCGTTGTCGTTGTAGGTGAACCCTTTTACTTGAGCGGGTGGGGTTCCCTTAATACGAGCCATTCCACCGTCAGCCATGTTCATCATGTCTGCATCGTTAATTCTTTTGGCTTTCTTCATAAGACCGCCAGCTTCACGCTCTGACATATCCATCTGTTCAGCCATCTGGTCGGTCATGCCACCGTCTCGCATACCGAGAGCCTTCTTTACACGGAGACGATCCGCATCTGAAATTGTTTTGCTAGACTCGTTTAGAATGCTCTTCATGTACTTTTCTTCAATACGGGCGCGATCCGCATCTGAAATAGTTCGGTTACCCTCGTTAAGCATCGTCTCCACTAACCGACGATCCGCATCTGAAATTGTTTTGCCACTAGCCATTATTTTCTCCTTCGTTTAACAGACTTAACTCTACGGGGCTTACCAGCCGGTTGGCCCAGACGTTTTTTCTGAGAAATCCTAGACCTCTTCTCAGACGAGGTTAGTTCCTTGGCCGTCTTAGGTGTCTTCTTGGAAACACGTTTACTCGGCCTGCAATAAGGTGTTCCTCTTTTTTCGCCTTTCTTTCTTCCGCAAGGCTTACCTGTCCTTACGTCAACCCAATCTTCCTTAAACCAACGCTTGAGAGCCGCCCCCTTTTTTGTCTTCCGAACAGCCATCAGAATATCCTGACTTGTCGCCCACCGTGCTTGGACATCACCGCCCCGCACCCGTTAGTCTTAACTGTCATTCCACCTTTTGCACGTTTCGTCTTGTTGCCCCAGTTCTTAGCGCCAACCTTTCGGCACTTGGCTATGGCTCCTGACGCATACGCAGACGGAAACACTTTGTATCGAGCTTTAACTTTTCTATAACAAGCGTCTTTTGCCATTTAGGTTTTTTTCCTGCTTTTAGTTTTAACTATACCCTTTAATGTTTTAGCTTGACCCGCATGTAATTTAGAAGCTTTTTTCAAACCTTTAATTACTTTTTTCATTTTAGTTTTGTTTTTTCTAGTTAAAGCCATTAGCACTTCCACCTTCTACGAGCTTGCCTGATCCGAGAGTTAGGATCATTCCTGGTTTTGGCAGAGCTTCTTTTCAACTGACCAGCAGACCTCGCGCAGTAACTCTTTCTGCGTTTTGCGGCCTTACTTCCCTTTTTAACTTTTCCTGTAACAGCAGTTTTGAGTTTGGAGCCAGGATTGGCTTTACGATACGCGGCAACACCTTTCTTCGTCATCCCAGCACCTTTGCTGGTCTTACGATAGTTCGCACCCTTACCTGTTGTAGTGCGACGAATAGGTTTTTCGCGTTTTCTAGCCATTTTGTTTCACGTGAAACATCACTGTTTCTCACTGTATAAGTTATCAAATGTCACTGACGGATCCATGTAACTACCGTCTGATTCTGCGCTGTGTGTCCACTGACTCGGTTTAAAGTCAGGGGCTCCTTCTCCTGTCTCCCACAATGCGGGACTTGTTGCTCTAACTCGGTTATTAGGTAGAGCTATAATATTACCTGTCCATTTTCCAGCATCTGTAAGTTCAATTACATGACTTTGTTTATGCTGTGCAGGATCATCCGAAATAGAAGATCCTGTATAATCAACAGTAAACATATACTTACCCGTATAAAACTCCCCGTCAATCTTACAAACCCAAGGACTCGAACTAGTCCTATCATACCGTATGACGGAATGATCCCTGGAGCTACAATCCCAGGGTTGAGCGTGATGGGTAACCATTCTTTCTGGCCATTCCTCCAATGGACTGTCTGCTATAAGAGCCGTAATTGGCATTCTGGCCCACATAGCACCTCCGTGAACATTCTCTTCCTCTGTATCGTCACTTTCACAGCCCGTAAAAATAAGCTGAAAACTTAAACAGCGATCTGGAATAGTATTTACCGAGATAGCCATCGCGTGAAGATACTCCCCATGATACTTTTCATGGTTGTATGTAAATTCTTTTCGCACCCAGCAATGAAAATGCGGGATGTTGCTTTGAAGATATGGCATTACTTGCTGCGTCGAACCCCACCACGAGCATAGCCCTTCTTCCGCATACCGGCTCCGCCTTTAGCGTAGCCTTTTTTCTTTTTCATAGCGGCACCGCCGCCCATCATTTTCTTGCGAGTACCGCCTTTTGTCTTACGTTTTGCCATCTTTTTTCTCCTTGTTCCGGTTAGTTGTCGAGGCATTTGTGATCTGGATATTGCCATTAAAAAACCTTAGTCTTAGACTTTCCGCCATCCATAGAAGACATATACTTAACTAAATTTTCCGCCAATATAGGATCAGTTTTCAGTTCTCCTGCTAATTTAGCAGCAACTATTCCGTCAGCCGTTGAAAGATCAGCAGCTTTTACTTTAGGCGCTCCGCGTCTCGTCAAGTGAACTTTGGGTAGTCTTCTTCTAGCCATCAGAATACCCTCGTTTTACTGGCCATACCGCCATCGTTGCGTTCAAGTAGTTTTTTAATGTCGTCCACATCTTCTGGAAAGTCTCTGCTAGGTACAAATTCCAAGGTTTCTGTGCCGAACCCTGTATTATCTTTTATAGTATACCCGATGCCTCCGGGCTTGGGTTTTTTTACAAAGGGTCCCCTTTCTTCCTTCGTATAGGGAAGACCTGTTTTTGGGTTTATAGAATACCTATATTCCAGCGTCTTTCGTTTAGGCGCTTTCTTTTTCTGGGCCTCTAGAGTGCTTCCCATCACAATTTACTCCCTTTTCGAGCCTGTTGCTCCATACGCTCTCGATTAACCTCGGCACGCAATAAGGCAATATCTTCCTGAGAGTCGATCTTGTCTTTTACAAGATCCTGTCGTTCCTCTTCCTTACGTTCCTCAAAGTTCTGCTTAACAGCAAACTCTTCCGCCTTGCGCTGAACATCAGCCGCCTTGATATCAAGTTCCTTGGAACGAAGCTGAACAAGAGGATCAACCTCACCCTCTGGCGGAGGCATCAGAGCCGTCATTACCTCTTCCGTGTATTGTGCAATAAGTTCTGCGACACGTGCTTCCATGTCCACTTGCGGAGGCTGCTGGCCAAGTTGAGCGGCCTGTTCCATAGCCATACGCATTTCTGCGTCAGCTACACCTCGCGCTTTGAAAGCAACGTGTTCACAGAGATGAGCCTGAAGCAACGCAAACACAGGCGGAGAAGACGCAGGGATTGGTGTCTTCATAAAGATTATGTGCGCTGTGATATGTGCGTCATGATCCTGAGTCGGGAATGCTTGCAAGGTTTCCTGAATAATTGACTTAGCATTCTCAATTGCCGGATCCGTAGGCTGTTGCGGTTGGGGGGTCGGCAGTAAAGCTTCAATGTTATGCACCCCTATAGCCTCATAAATACGGCGATAGGCTTCATACAGATTATGCATCTGTGGGTTGCTCTGGGCGAGTTGAAGCTGGGTCTGTGCTAACGCAAGACGCTGAGACATCGAAAAGATATTCGGATCAGAAACGGGAATTACGTCAACCCGCTCGTCAAAATCCATCTGTTTGATGCTTGCTTCCGCTCCATACACATTATAGGGGTACATCGGAGGGAGTGATTCAGCGAACACACGACTCAGCATCCTAAACTCTTGTTTCTGTGCATAATGCAGTCTTTTGTGTATGGCTGACATCACCTTTGAGCCGCGTTCCAAAAGCGCGACTGTTGTTCCTACTGCGGCCTGTTGATTTCCGTCTCCAACCTGCATATCAGCAATAGCCGCGAACCTTCGACCAGCATCCACTACAAAACCAAGAAGAGCCATCAAGGTTTGGCTGGGCTCCTTATAGGGAAGAGGCAGAATACTTTCCCGCAAAGCACCACCAGGGACATCAATATCACGGAACTCACCAGGAGCGAGAGGCTCATCAGCATCACGAATACGAATACCACGAGCTTTAAAGCCAGCGGGAAGATTAGCAAGTGTCCCAGCATCTATCAGTTGCCTTAAAATAGAAGTTGCGGAACGACCTAGACCACCAATCATGTGGAGAAGACCGAAACCATAAAAACCAAGACCTGGTAAAAACTTGTAATGAGAAAAGTATTGGGTCTTTCGGTAATACTCGTCACCATCACGCCAGTTACGACGAACGGAAAGAACTTTTGAACTTCCTTCGTCTATTGTAACTATGTAAGGAAGCTTGATACCTGTGCGTTCACCATCTATGGGGTTAACGTGTTCAAAACCCGGAAGGTCTAAGTCGGTATGAACTTCGAGAATTGTGCAATCCTGATCATCAGCACCTGTCTTCTCTACGCCCATCAAGCTGCGTTCTTTCTCTCTTAATTCATCGTCCGAATCATAAGGAGAAAGTTCAATGTCTCGATAAAAGCCAGCCGCCTGAAATTTACGAACATCATTCGTGTTCATTCGGATCAGGTGTGTAATGCGAGAAGCAGAACTTAAATCAGTGGCATTATAAGGAACATAAAGATCATCTGCGGGGACAAATCGAGAGACGGCCCGATCCAAAATATCATCAAAGTAAACTTTCTTGAAAGCACTTCCCGCTAGCGGAAGATAGAACAGCAAACGATCCATCTCTGGATCATACTCATCCATGACATGAGTTATCTGGTAGTTCATAAATTCCTGAACGCGACGAGCCTGCATTTCAACTTCAGGTGTCGCTGCACCGACAACCTGAGTACGAACCGGGCCAGAGCTAGGAAGAAGTTCTTTATAAGCTTGAGCTTGAAATTGAGTAACCGCTTCCGCAATAAGAGGATGCGTTACACCACTGGATCCTCGAAAAGGTTCCTCACGATTTTCATATTTGATGCCCAGAAGTTCGAGACCTTCTGTGTAAGCGTCTTCCCAATCCTGGCGTCCGCTTTTGTCGTCTTCGTAATAACCAATAAGTTCTGAGGCAATCTCCATCAGAACTCTTTCGTCCATAATTTCAGCTAGGTTTGCATCTGGTTCGGCCTGAAGTTCTTCCGTAATCATTTCCTCAAAATTCAAAATAACGGAACCATCTTCTTCTTCCGTCATTTCTGTGGGTTCTTCAATCTCTTCTACTTCAATCTCCTCTTCCATACCCCCTATGGGCATACCTTGAGCAGGCATTGAAGTATCAATCAAAGAAATAGGTTCCCTAGCCATTATTTACTCACTTTCTTAAACTTTTCAAAAGTACGGAGGCCGCCAAGACCGAGCATCCCCATAAGTACGGGCATCATTTGAGACATATCAAGCGCAGGCAAATCAATAAGATGACCCGTCTGAGCTAATATAAACTGTAAAATTGGAGTAGCAACGTAGGTCCATGCAAGCGCAATCCCGCAGGACCAACCGATAAAGGGCCGCCAGCCAGCCACGAAGATGGAACGGTGGGCCGCTTCCTGTTTATTGATGTCTAATTGGGCTAAATCTATCTTAGCGAGGTGTATTGCAAGCTGTTTTTCAATTTCGCGTTCAGCTTTGGCCCGAGCTTCTTTGTCTTCAGGCAAAAACCTTCCCACAACGTCTGTGACGGTAGGTAAGAGAGCCGAAATCAAAGAAGCAATCATTTTAAATCCTTTTATTAAACAAAATTACCACAAAAACAAAAAATTACAATGTCAAGTCTTGTTTTCGAGCCTTTCAATCCTTTTTTCCAGGGTTCTGACGATGTGAAACAGCCTTTCTTGGCGTTCATCCGTCCGAGCCATGAACTCTGCCGACTCTTTTGTGGCCTGACTTAGCTTTTCGGGCTGTAAAATACCCGTTACTACGGTCAGTTTGTTTTCAACAACAGTTAAACGTGTCAAAATAGAGTCAGAACGGTCTGATTCTACCTTAACGGACTCTTCCAGACGGCCAACATCGGAAATTATCGCCTTCAATTGATTTTTGGCAACTCCCCACGCAGTGGCAAGGCTGGCAATAACTCCACCAATCGTCAATATCAGGCGATAATCATCCATAAAAAACCTCTTAGAGGATGCCTTTTTCCTTCAAAATAAAAGCACCCGCGCCTGCAATTATGCCAGCCAATACAACCCAGAAATTATCAATAAGAATCCCAACGCCTACAACGCCAAGACCTAACGCCGCATACGTTGATGGTTCACGCATACGATCTGCAATCCATTTTGTCATGGAATACTCCTAATAATATTGTCGAACTTGTGGACGGAACGTAGGTTCGTCTTCTTGCTCGTCACTGTCAAGGCGAAGAAAGCCCCCTTTACGGTATCTGATAAGTGCCATGGACATACTATCGCAGTAATCGTCATGTTCTCCATTTGGAAACGCTGCACACTCGTCAATAACCTCTTCCGAGAACTTTCTTTCGGGAGCCCACACCTTTCCAGACTCGAATATAGGAGCCACCATGTGCATCCGGGTATGCTTGTCTCTACCTTTTGAAGGCGTGTAGTTAACAACGGGAATACCTATCGTCCGCAATTCATCTGTAAGAGGTGTTCCACTGGCTTTTGCCTCGATCAACACCATGTCGGGCTCCCAGTAGTTGTATTCCTCTAGAGCATTTGTTTTCAGTTCGGGAAAGTCCCAGCGTCCACGCTTGGCGTCCATGAGAATCAAATTGTCTGGTCCACCTTCTTCCGGCTGAAACACACCCCACGTGGTGATAGCCGAGTAGTCCGCTGTTTCTTTCTTCGAGAACGCTGTGTCGTAACTCTGCATGATGTAGCTAACGGGAGGTATGGAATCCTTTTCCCACGTGTTCCACCATTCCTTCTTGATGATGGCTCCTTCTTCCGCTGTAGGATTCTGTTGCCACTGTGCATTCCACTTTCCCAAGGACAGTGAAGCCTTGACCCTTAACAACTCATCCTTTTTCCAGAACTCTGGCCACAGCACATTGTCACTCGGGAGTATGGCGGGAAACTCCACAACATCCCACTGGTCGGACATTACGTCCGAAGCCTGTGCCTTGATCAGCTTGCCCGTCAAATCTTTCAACGACCACCGCGTCATAACCACCACAATGGAACCACCAGGCTGGAGTCTCTGACGAGGACCTGACGTATACCACTCATACGCATTTTCCATTGCTGTCTCGGACAACGCATCCTGTTCCGAGTGCGGGTCATCAATAATCAGCAAATCCGCACCACGGCCAGTGATGGCACCGCCCACACCCGCAGCGAAATATTCACCCCCCTGGCCCGTTTCCCAACGACCCGCAGCTTTTGAATCAGCACGCAAATCCACATCGGGAAAAATTTCCCTGTAGATATCCAGTTCCATAAGGTTCCTGACCTTACGACCAAACCTTACCGCCAGTTCTGCGGTATGCGTTGTCTGGATGATCTTGAGTTCAGGATTCTTGCCAATCAACCATGCGGGTAGCATGTAACTCGCAAACTCAGACTTGGTATGTCGAGGGGGCATGTTGACAATGATCCGTGAACCGGGGTTCACCGCCAACTTTTCAAACTGCTTCGCTACCTGCTTGTGATGGTTCCCTTCAATAAAACCATCATACACATGCTTCACAAACGTCATAAAATCGTTCTGCGCTCTTTCTCGAACCGACAATGTTTGCTTGGCCTGTTCCAAAGCCAAGATTTCACGCATTACCTCATCAGACGCATTTAGCACGTTTCCACTCCAGATACTCTGCCGCCTCCTGTACATTTGCAAAGCACACAAGAAACGCGGTTTCAGATGTGGCAAGTGGATCCACCACTGCCGTTATTGTTTCACCATATTTTTGCTGACCATGCCCTAAACGATTCGCATAGTCATCTTCTGTTTTATATCCTTTTGCCCTCGCTGCCCAATACACACGATTTGTCCACTCATCCTCAGACTGTGCCAACGCCCAGTGATGCCTGTGACCAGAGATATATAACGAAGCTTCCTGCGTAAACTTCGCCCTCTTAATCTGTGCGTGGAGAGGGTTCCACTGACTATGACCCGGCATATCATGTGCCGCCCATACCCTGAACGGACGACCCTTGGGAAAACGAAACTCCAATCGAGCCTGCCAGTCCGTGGTCAATGTGCCGGGAACCTTGAGCCACTCTATCGGATCAACGTCATTCTCCAGCCACATATCATGATTGCCCTTGATCAGCAGACACCAATCCGTCGCCGTCAACAACCATTGCACCAACTGCCACGCCTGCTTTGCAGAAGTTTCCTGAGAAGCCCACAAACGTGAAAGACGACCTACCCAGTTGTTACTCGCATCGCCCAATGACGCAGCATACATACCCTCCGTATTATTTATAGTATCTAAATCCTCACGCAACCTTGGCCAGTTACATCCGTTATCGTCCACATGCGGATCCCCCAAGAAGCTTATTGCCAGGGGACCCTCTCGATGGAACGTCACAGGTAACCACTCACGTTGCTCCAATGACCGTTGACGTTTTTCAAATCGTTCCGTTACGTGATCAACAAGATCCTCAACATCCATATCAGGAGACTCTAGGGCCGGAACCGAAAATTCATCCCCCCTGTCCCATGGAACCACATAGCCTTCACTTTCAGCTTTGCGGAGTCGTCTGTAATAAGATCGGGGGGTAATTCCCAAGCTAATTATTGCTTCCTTTACGATGGAAGGTTCGTTTGAGTTTCGATTTCCATAATCATTGGGGCTCGGATAACCCTCATTATGAAGCTTCTCTAAAGTTTTCTTTAACTCTTTAACGGGATTCTCTGAGTCAACAGTCATACTATTTTCCCAAATTGTTAACGGAAGTATATAATATACTAATAACATTAAAGGAAAATGACACATGGCAGATGTCATAAACATGGAACCACCGTCCAGGGGACCCGAAGAACTCGAATGTCTCCAGTGCGGAAGTAATTCTTTCTATGTGTTCCCAGATTCAGTGATTACCTGCTGTTCATGCAAGTATATTATGAAGATCAATATGTTCGGAACACTGTACCTGGTTCCAGAGGATGAAGAATAGCCACGATTATTTGTTCAAAACACTATGTTCATCTGGCGCTGAACAAAGGCGGGGCCCGCCCGACTCGGGTCGGGGGTCGATGGGGTTGCCAACTTTTTCGGCAACCCCTCGGAACCTTATTTGATCATTGGCTCTATAATGTTTTCCTGAATAGCCCGAATTGTTTTCTCTTCCGCCTCATACTCACCGCAAACGGGACACCAGATCTCTTTCCGACTAGGCGTATTTTCTAACCGCTCTGACCATTCAATAATCTTCTCAGCATACTTTTCTTTATCAACACTGCTGGTCGCAAAAAGTAGCTCATTTTCATAATGCCAGATCATTTTTTTAACGGCTTGTCTTGCGTTAGGTTGCATTGTCTTTCTCTCTTTCTGTAAGGTTTGGGCGGAGCGTTATACTCCGCCCATGTTTCTATCTGTCCGCTATATTAAACTTTTCAAAGGTGGAAGGTTGAACCTCATAACCTTTTCGTGTTTGTGTGGTAACGGTCACAATGTGATCTGAATTGTGGGCTTCGCCATGCTTGGCGATAACGCTTCGCAATGCATCGCGTTTTTCTTTTTGCTGCTCATTTAGGGTTTTCAATTCGCGTTGCATTTCACGAATCTGCGTATTGATTGCGACTAACTCAGCAACGTCATTGGCTTCTTTGTTTGTAAACTTTCTCATTGTCTTTCTCTCTTTCTATTGTTGTGACTAACTAACCTCTAGAGGTTACCATATGGCATGGGAATATGTAAACCCCTAAAATGCATTTTATTGAAATTAATTTAGAGAGAGCGGAGCGAGAGAGAACGGAGCAGGGCAGGCCCGGATCTACTATATTCTTATACTACCAAGCACGGCCCAGGGCTCGAGCCC
>Ga0208919_1000455_pt1 | contig 27778 bp, 16 predicted proteins | sample 4_EtaG_FD_184076 | JGI IMG/M metagenome (GOLD analysis project Ga0208919, IMG submission 184076) | Marine viral communities from the Subarctic Pacific Ocean - 4_ETSP_OMZ_AT15127 metaG (SPAdes) (version 3) | ecosystem: Environmental > Aquatic > Marine > Oceanic | place: Pacific Ocean | collected...
TGACTTTCCAAAATAACGTGGGCGTTGGCCCCGCCAAAACCAAAGGAGTTAACGCCGATAACCAGGCGGCCCTGTTTTTTCAGCGGCTGGCCTTTGGTGACCACCGAGATGTTCCACTCATCAAACTTGATGCGCGGATTGAGTTTGCGGATGCCAATCGTGGCCGGGACTTCGCGGTGCTGAATGCTGTAGAGCGCCTTGGCCAGACCCGCCACGCCGGAGGCGGTTTCCAGGTGACCCAGGTTGCTTTTTACCGAGCCTATCAGCAGCGGCGTTTTGCGCTGCTGGCCGAGTGCTTCACCAATCGCACGGGTTTCAATGGGGTCGCCAACGGCGGTGCCGGTGCCGTGGGCTTCCAGGTAGTCGATTTCATCCGGCGAGATGCCTGCCTGTTCATAGGCGCGCTTCATCAGATCAATTTGGGCGCTTGGGTTAGGCACCGTTAGGCCAGATTTGTGGCCGTCTGTGTTCACCGCGGAGCCTGCCACTACGGCAATAATATTGTCGCCATCGGCTACCGCTTGGTCGTAATCCTTAAGCAGGAAAATACCTGCCCCTTCGGAGCGCACATAGCCGTTACCCGCTTCATCGAATACCTGACAGCGGCCAGTGGGTGAAAGCATGCTGGCTTTAGAGAAGATGATAAAGCCATAGGGGTGCAGGTGCAGGCTGATGCCGCCCGCCAGCGCCATACTGGTTTCGCCACTGCGAATCGATTGGCAGGCCTGGTGAAAGGCCACCATCGAGGAGGAGCAGGCAGTATCCAGCGACATGCTGGGGCCGTGCAGGTCAAACACGTAAGACAATCGATTCGAGGCGATGCTGGAGGTGTTGCCAGTGGCGGTGGAGGCATCAATTGCTGCCATATCGTCCGCTATGCGATAAGAGTAGTCGAGGCTGGCCACGCCCAAAAATACCCCGCACTGGCTGCCGCGCAGGGAGCTGGGCAGAATGCTGGCGTCTTCCATGGCTTCCCAGGCGAGCTCTAGAAGCATGCGCTGCTGGGGATCCATGTTGGCCGCTTCACGGGGCGAAATACCAAAAAACTCAGCGTCAAACCCGCTGATATCGCCCAGGCTACCGGCGGCAAAAGTCACGCTGGTACCGGGGTGGCGCTTATCCGGGTGCAAAAAGGCGTCGTGGCTCCAGCGGTCAGCGGCCACTTCAGTTACTAAATCTTTTTCGGCTTGCAGATCCTGCCAGAACGTTTCAGGGGTGGTGCCGGGGAAACGATGGGCGGCGCCGATGATGGCAACGCGTTTAGTCATTCTTGCTCCTGAGGTTCTGGTTCTACCTTGATCACATCGCTACTTATATCGTGTCCAAACACCTGTTTGAATAACTGGACACCAAGTTCGTTTGCGGCTAGCTCAAATGGCTCGTAAGCGTTTGCTGCCCCTACCCCTGCTGTTACCCAACTCTCTGTTGACCATATCATGTAGGGAGTGCGGCCATCAGGCGGCGTGAAGTGTGCATACGCCTCAGGCAGAATGGGGACATGATCCCCATACCAGCCTAGCAGGCCCGGTCGCTTTGCAGTATTCAGCGAATTTTTAACGCTTGCCAACATCTTGTCGGATTCACTTAAATGCTGCAAATAGACCGCTAAGTCACGCAGATGGTCGGGTAACGGCCAAGGAGCGCCGGGCAGCGTATTGGCTAACGCTGCTTGGTTCGGTGCTTCTAAATGTAGCGGGCCGTGATTTTCCATGGTGATAACAAATACAAATAGCGGTCTATTATCGTCATCTTCAAGCAGCCGTCCAATTTTTCGTGCCACTGCCTGGTCACTAACGTATTGACCGTTTTTGTCGCTACTCTGGAAGGCATTGATATCTATAAAGTGGTCAAAGCCTAATTGGGGTATCACCTTGTGACGAAAATAGAAGCTCGCCAGGTACGGATGCACACAAACCGTGCGATAGCCTGCCGCTTTTAGCGCGCTCGCTAAACTGGGCATTGGATGGCTAGCAAGCGTGCGGTAAGGGTTGAACTGGCGAACGCCCCAGTAGCCGGGGGCAATGCCCGTTAATACCGCGCACTCGGTACGCACTGTATTGGCACCCCAGGCGGGCACGTTTAATGCGCCATGCAGGGTGGCGTTTGCGCGAGTGGTGTCGAAATGGTGAAGCAGATTGGCATCGACCTCTTCACACCAGGGGCGCGGGTCGAAAAACGATTCACTCTGCACCAGCACCACGTTGGGCAGTGGCTGTTTGCCTTGATGCGCGCTCGCCACCGGCGTTAAGGCGTGGAAGGGCGATTGCTCTGGCGTAGGAATGGGAGCGCGCATTAGCACTACGCCGTAGGCCCATAGGCTAGCGAAAAGCCCTAAACGGTGTATGTCGTCTATGGGCTGTAAGGCGATGGCGGGCAGCCTGCGGACACTAACAACAAGCAGTAGTGCGCCCAAGGCTATTAATCCCAGCGCATTGGTTAGAAAGCGGCTGGCGCCCTCGCTAGTGACCAGCGACCCTTCCCAGTAAAAGAACCCACCAATCGCCACCGCGGCGGCGCTGCTGGCGGCAATCGCCAAACCTACGCCGAAAAAGGGCACGTAAAGGCGCGGGTGCAGGATAGCGTCCCAGAAGTATTCAAAGTCATGACAGATAAACGGCTCGTTGAGCGTATGCGATTTGGCGTTGCTCGACTGCACCACGACTAGTTGCAGCGAGAGAAACACCATCACCGCAAACCAGGGGCGCTGGAGTAGCAATACCAGCAGTCCGAAAATTAGCAGCCAGGAGCCAAGGTGGACACTATTGGCCGCTGCTCCACGCTGCCAAAATGGGCGCGGCCGAGGGCTAAGCAGGGCTTCAAACAGGCCGCTGATCAATAGCCCCACGAGTAGCGGCCATATCAGCGCGCTAATCATGGGGCGTGTCTCCTGAGTGGTTGAAGCCTAGGCGCTTGATCAACCATTGCGAAATCCCTGCGGGCAGTACCGCCAGCCACCAGGTGCCAAAATTAAGTGGGAAGGGGAAGCTGATACGCGCACGGTTTGCAGCGATACCGCGTTTAATGACCTTGGCCGCGCGCTTGGGCGGCCACTCCCAGGGTTTGGGGCCGGGCATGGCCTTGCACATCGGTGAGGTAACATAGCCGGGCATGACCACCGTGACGCCGATACCGTGAGGCGCGAGTAGCCCGCGCAGCCCTTCGCCATAGGCTTTGATGCCTGCTTTGCTGGCGCTATAGCTGGGGGTGGTCGGTAAACCGTGCCATGCGGCAAGCGAGCTGATCAGCACCAGTTGACCGCTGCCGCGGGTCTGCATGGCTGGCACTAGGTGTTGCACCATGGCGATGGGGGTTTTCAGGTTGATATCCAACAGCGCCTGCACGTCTGCCCAGGGCTCTAAGATATCAGGCCCTTGGGGGTGGGTGTTTTTGCCCGCATTGGCAATCAAGATGTCCGGTACCTGTTGGGCGCAGACTTCGGCTAGCCAGCTTTTCAGGGCGTGATCATCGGTTAGATTGATGGTTGAGAGGGTGACCTGGGCACCTTGTTGGCGGCAAGTGGTGGCAAGCGCCTCTAGCTTCTCCTGCTGGCGTCCGTGCAATACCAGGTGGGTGCTGGGATCGGCATAGGCGTTTGCCAGGGCGCCCCCAATCGCGCCGGTGGCGCCAGTGATCAGCACGCAGCGTGAGTGTAGAGATGGGCTCTCAGCCTCTTTTGCAGCTTCTTTCACAACAACGTTCACAGAAGCTTCTCCAACGGCGATGGGCAGGCTTCGAGTATGCGGGCGGCGTTATCCACGGCTAAATCGATACCGGGCTGGCAGTAGTAGCCACCGTTAACTTGAACGGCATGCATCACGGTCTTTTGAAAATAACCAAATAGCTCGCTGTTAGGCGGCTGCGGCTGCTGCCAAAAATCCGCTAAGTCACCTTGGTAGGTTAGCCCATCCAGATTATAGATCGGGTCGCTAAGCGCGTAGGTGGGGCAGTTCTTCTCCAGCGAAACAATGCCCACGGTGCTGTTAACGGTGACATTGCCCTTGGCGTGTTTGAGCAGGGCGTTGAGATCCCCAGACTCTAGATAGACGATGCGCCCTTGCAGGCCGTGGCGTTCGGCAAGTTGCTTAATGACTTTGGGGTAATTGACCAAGCCCATATCCAAAGGATGGTTTTTAATACACAGCAGAGAATCGCTGGGCGCGTGCTTGGCGAACGAGGCCATCACATCGTCCATCACTTCCTGCATATTGGCGTAGGGGGAGTGATCGCGAATTTGCGCATCGCTATTTAGCTGCAGCGGCAGCATAAAATAGGGGCGGCCACTTTCGATCAACGCTTTGATGCGTTCGGCGTCGCGTTTTTTCCAAGCGGCTTTTAACTGAGCAAAGCGCTTCAGGTAGCCCGCGTACTCGACCGGGGCGGTGATCGGCGCGTGATTGCGGTAGTGCGGCGCAACCAGCGGATTGGCTAGCCCGGCCAAGTGGTAGCCCACATCGTGCATGGCACGAATTTTAAACGAGGAGCGAAAACGCACGGGGGCGGGTAGTTCGGGCAGTGCTTTGCCGGTTTCATAAAACCAGCTTGGGTCACGGGGCAGTAGCGAGTGGCCGTTAACGCCTTCGCGCTCCAGTGTGATCCAGAACGGGCGAAAGTAGCCCTCTTCAAATACGTGGGTGCGTACACCGGCCGCGGCGGCGTTATCCACTGCTGGGCGATGAATCGGGCGACGATCTCCGAATACTACTTGGTCGGTGATCGCGTACCGCTGCCAGAGTGACTTGATATAGCCAGGTAGTTCAGCGGTAGGGCCACGAAACAGATGGCTTTGGCCGTGGGTGCGCTGCCAGTAGGCGATATCGCCCGCATTGAAGTTGACCTTAACGACACGGTGCCCATCGTTCACCAAGCGCTTGGCTAAGCGCTGGTAAAAAGGTGAGCAAACGCCCTGCAAAAATAAGAATGCACGCTTCTGATGCTTCAACTCAATGCCTTCCGATCAACAAGTTACGATAACAGCGGTAGATATGCTGTTTCCATGTAAGGGTGTTTTTGTGTGTTCTTGCCTGTTCCAACAGGCTGACGACGGTTTCAGCATTGCATAGCTGGCGGGTCGTTGGGTCTACATAGCCGGGATAGAGAATCAGGGTGCCGGCGACCAAGGCATCCAGCGAGAGTGAACGCGTACGGCGTGGGCAGCTAAGCGCATCCTGAGTTAAGCCCCAGCCAGCATAAAACGGTAGGCCGTAGGTGCTGACTTCTCGTTTGCGCAAAAGTGCTTCAAAGCCGGTTAAAGAGCTCATCGTATGCACTGCATCGACGCGCTCTAACAAGGTTGCGATGTCGATATCGCTGGCGTCTAGATCATACAGGCGTTTGGCATCGGTATCGAGTGCTCCGACACGCGCACCGCTCAATACATCGGGATGGGCTTTGTAGACGATATAAGCATCCGGGTGCGCGTCACGTACGGCGCTTAGCAGCCCGCTATTGGTATTAATGTGCGGCGAGCCGGTGGCAATCGAGGCGTCGCTCTCTACTTGGCCAGGCACCAGTATGGTGTAACGCCCTTTGGGCAGCTCGATCCCTGCCTTTCCACGTACGTTGTACTTGGTGAGTTTGAGCGCCACTAATCGCTTACGTAACTGCAGCGCACGTTGCAGCAGGTCGTCGCTAAAGGGGGCGCTATTGAGCAGCGTCTCTAAATCACTGGGTTGGCTGGGGTCGTAGTAGATACCCTGTGAATCAATCACCAGCGACAACGGCTGAGTAAGATCGACTCCCAGCCCCACTGAACGAATGAACCCATCTTCCATGCGCCATAGCTTCTCCATGTGTTGGGCGTGCTGGCATTTAAAGTCTGCATCAATACGGCTTGACCATACCAGCAGCCGTTCATCGGGCTGCTCGCTCTCGGGAAGCTTCGCTTGATAGTTCATGCGTGCGAAGGCGCCTAGAAAGTCGCCAATAAAGCGACGTTTCCAAGTAGAGAACCCGCATGCTCGCCAGCTTCCCCGATAGCGCTCCTGCTGGCGCCTTTGATCGGCGATCAAGGCAATGGTCTCTTCCAGCGTGGCAGGCTGCTGAGTGTAAGGGTTAGCGTAGCGGCAATAGCGTAAATAGGCGGCGGCAAAGACCTCAACTAAGGTGCGCTTTACACGACGGCGGTGGCAGGGCAGTTGATCATGGGTAAGCCCCCAACCTGCATAAAACGGAATACCAAAGCAGTGCACCTGCTTTCCGGCCAGCAGTGCTTCAAAGCCGAGCTGGCTGGTCACGACGTAAACGTGGTCAACCTGGTCAAATAGCGCCCAGGGGTTGAGGTCTTCACCGATGACCCTGCAGCGCGGGTGGTCTGCGGCGTTAAGTAGGTGGCCCTGTTTTTTACCCGCGATAACGTCAGGATGGATCTTGACTAATATCTCGGCGTCGGGGTGCTCTATTAACGCCGCCTCAAGCATCTGGTTGAAGCTACTCGCGCTAGCGCCCCCGTAGTGAATTGAGGCATCCCCAGCGGTTTGGTCGACCACTAATACACTCGCCCGGCTGGCATCGTTAATAGGCTGATCGGGGGAGTGGTTATATTTGGAGAGCCGATAGCGAGCGATCAATGCCATGCATCGTTCAGCCTGCTCTAACTCTTCATTGTTGAAACTGGCTGTGTTGAGCCAGTTTTCCAAATCAGAAGGGCGTGAGGCGTCGTAATAAATGCCGGTCTCATCGACTACCAAACTGTGCGGCTGAAAGCCATTTACGCCTAGCCCTAACGAGCGTAGAAAGCCATCTTCTAATGCGATATAGACCAGTTGATGGCGTTGGGCATACTGCCTAGCGCTTACACTAGTGGGTTTTAGCCCCCAGCCAATCACCGCCTCGGGCATTTTCTTAAGGGAGCTTATTCGGACGAATTGGTCAAATTCGGGCAGCAGTGCAGGCAAGGTAGCCAGCTTGCGAATACCTGGGGATGTGTAACCTGCCGTTCGTTTCGCCATACATAAGGCCGCTTGAGGTAACAGGGGTAGGCGGGCGAACATACGTCAATTGGAGGGGGTTATCAATTCAGGCGTTGTGAGTACTCACTATTTTTTCGATGCATAGCAACTATTTGCATGATAAAAAAAATTACCTTAAGTTTGATTTATTCAACGCGCATGATCGTCACTTTTTTGGTAGATTCGCCCACTCTATGTACCCTTGATACCGCTCTTCAGGATCTGGAATTAAGTAAAGTATGCATAAAAAAGGATAATCGGTGCGCTTTGCCTATCTGCTAAAAAATCTATTTTCTTTCAGTTCCTTAAAGGGGCGCCTTTTACTGGGGCTCTCCTTTACTTTGCTGTTGCTGATCGCGTTGGTGCTGGGTATGGCGTGGCAAGTCGGAAAGACTATGGTGCAAGAGACTAATATGTCGCACTTGCGTTATGAAGCCACTCTACTTGCTGATGAGGTAACCCAACAAATCGAAATGCGCTTCCAGGCATTAGAGCGCTTAAACGAAATGATCGGCACCACCGAGGATGCGAATTGGATCAGCTATCAACTGCAGCAGAACGATAGCCTGCTAGCTTGGTTTGAGGGGATTGTGGTTGCCAACAGTGATGGCGAGATTATTGCTGATTGGCCTGCAATCGTTGGTCGCGTAGGGCTCGAAACCGCTGAACTTGAGTATTTTCGTATGCTTCGCGGTATTCGCCGTCCCTATGTTAGTGAGCCCTTTGTCGGTCGTGCGAGCGGCATGCCAATGGTGCTAGTGGGCGTGCCACGCTTTACCGAGCAAGGCGTGTTTGACGGTTTTATTGGAGGTATCCTTAGCTTGGATTCAGGAGGGATATTTAGCCGTTTAGCTAAAGTGCGCTTGGGTGAAAAAGGTTATGCTGGTGTTGCTACTGCTTCGGGTAAAGTCTTATACCATCCTGAAAATTCATTAATTAATGCTTCTGTACCCAGTAAGGCATTGAACCCATGGCTGGATTTGGCGCTGGATGGCTGGGAAGGTGATGCTGTAGGTCGGCTTGTGAGTGGGGAAATGGGGCTACAGTCTTATGCGCAGATTTGGCCTGCTGGATGGGTCGTTGGCCTTTACATGCCTATTTCCCAAGTACAACTTCCCCTAGCAGATTTTATCAGGCAGCTTTGGTGGGCATGGGTTGTACTTGTTTTACTTATGTTCCCTTTGCTGTGGTGGATGTTGGGCCGAGTGCTTACACCTTTGAGGCATTTGGAGAAACAGATTGGCGAGGTGGGTTTAGGACACCGTGAGAGCGTCAGTTTGGCTACCAAAATGCAAGAGCTACAGCAGGTGGCGAGCACCTTTAACCGAGTGGAAGATGAACGGCAGCTGTTGTTAGGCAATCTTCAAGAGCGCGAGGCGTTTCTTGACTCGGTACTGAATGCAGCGCCGCAGGGTATGTTTGTCGCTAATATTAAAGGTGACATTACTTACATGAACCCTGCGCTACTAGAGATGCTGGGCATTTTTCCAGGCTCGCCTATGGAGTCTTGGCTTCAGCAGATCCACATGTCTGATCGTGATGGAGCTAAAGACATGTGGCTACATAGCCTGCGCACCGGTAGTGATTTTGTTCGCCAACTGCGTTTTTTGCGCAGCGATAACGAACTTCTTTGGCTAGATATACATGCTCGGGTAGTCACGCTTTCTCAAGATGGACAGACTCTTGGTTTAGTGGGCGTAGTTAAGGATATTACTGAGCGCCGGGAGCAGGAAGCCATACAGCGCTGGGAAGCAGAACATGATCCGTTAACCGGCCTGTTGAATCGCAGAGGCTTTGAGCGCCGCCTAGAAGAAGCCTTTGCCGATTTCCAAAAAACCAGCACGCCTTCAGCTCTTTTGTTGTTTGATTTGGATCACTTCAAACCCATCAATGATGAAGGTGGCCACGCTCTAGGCGATGAGATGTTGCGCCGCATTGCTCAGGTGGTTGCCTGGGAAGTTCGCCGTAGCGACCATGTGGCGCGCCAAGGGGGAGATGAGTTTGGCGTGCTGCTCCCCAGCTGCACCCTGGCTCAGGCAAGGAGAATCGCTGAATCCCTGCGTCAGTCGGTAGGGGAAATCTCTGTTACCCATGAAGGCAAAGAGTACATGGTTACACTCAGTATTGGCGTTACCACCTTTGATGAAGAGGATTCTAATGTGTCTGACGTTCTGGCACGGGCCGATGCCGGTAGTTACAAAGCCAAAGGGATGGGACGCGATGGAGTAGTTGTCAATATGCCTCACAATAACGATGACGTAATGGCGCTTTTCGATTCGCCCAAATAGTTTCTCATAAAAGCACTCTAAGCCTGTGCAGCGGCTTGGCGTGCTTAGCAGTCGACAAAACATGTCCAGCAGTAGAGTATAAGCAGATGCTGAACTTGTCGTTAGAAGCCAGTTTTTAAAATCAAGGCTGACTGAGATACTGTTGTGAACCTACTTGAACTGTTTGCCCGCACGCTGGATGTCACGCTGCCTGTCTTTGCGATGGTGTTTGTAGGCCTGGGCCTTAAGCGCTTGAAATGGATTGATAGTGCCTTCGTCTCGACCGCTTCTGCGCTGGTATTCAAAGCAACACTCCCCACGCTAATCTTCCTTAGTTTGATTAAAGCTGACCTAAGCGTTGCGCTGGACGTTTCGCTGATGCTGTTTTTTGCTGTGGCAACGCTGGGGCAGTTTTTATTCAGTTGGGGCTGGGCGCGCTACCGTGTAGCACCTCAGGATCGTGGTATTTACGTTCAAGGCGCGTTTCGCGGCAATTGTGGGATAGTGGGTTTGGCGCTAGCGGCGGGCATGTACGGTAACTATGGCCTGTCAGCGGGCAGTCTTTTGCTGGGCGTGGTCATCGTGATGTATAACGCGCTTTCGGTCATCGTGCTGGCATTTTACCAACCAGGTCAATCCACCGATTGGCGCAGCCTGCTCAAACATGTAGCGAAAAACCCACTCATTATTTCCGTATTTGCAGCATTACCTTTTACCGCGCTCTCGATCCCACTGCCTAGTTGGGTGATGACCTCAGGGGACTATTTTGCCTCGTTAACACTACCGTTGGCGCTGATTTGTATTGGTGCGACGCTCTCCGTGTCGAGCATGCGTGACAGCAGCCAAGTGGCACTTGGCGCTAGTTTGATGAAGATGGTAACACTACCGGTGCTCTCCACCGTGGCGGCCTGGTTGGTGGGCTTTTCCGGCGAACAGCTGGGCTTACTGTTTCTGTTCTTTGCCAGCCCCACCGCTGCCGCAAGTTTTGTAATGGTCAAAGCAATAGGCGGCAATGTGGCTCTGGCCGCCAATATCATCGCCATTACCACCCTGATGGCGAGCATTACCGTTACGCTGGGCGTCTTTGCGCTGCGTTTACTCGGCTGGATATAGAGTTGAATAGCGCAACTCGGTTGGCCCTGCCTAAGCTGACGCGTTATACTACGCGCCCGCAAGTTTGGACGACGTTAGTCCCTGTAGCTCAGTAGGATAGAGCAGCCGCCTCCTAAGCGGCAGGTCGCAGGTTCGACTCCTGCCAGGGACGCCATATCATTCTCTCTAGTTTCCCCGGGTTACACCGGAGACCCGATAACTATGCGGATTTATCCCTGATAGCTGGCCTGTGACGACACCACACTAATCAATGATTTTGTGGTATGGGTAAGTGTGTGCTTTCAGGTAATAACTTTCTTCGCTTATATTCTTGAGTTGCTTTCGCAAGCTGAAAGCGATGAGGATTCATGCTCCCAGTACCAAGATCAGGCAAGCCTTTGCCGATGCATTTGATACGGTAGTTCTCGGTCGGCGGGGGTTTACCAGCTTTAGGTGTGATGTTGACCGGTTCATTGAATCAGGGCAGGGGATCTATTGCTTGAATGGATGTTGGCCTGTGGAGTTGCGGCTAGCTGCATGCCAGAGCTTGAGCTTGAGGGGGGCTGGAGCTTACCTTTTTTCGCTGACCTCCTTCGGCTAATGGCAACGACAACCCCATATGACTCAGGGAGGTAGTAACAGAAAATTATTCCTTAGGTCTCAAGTCGCCAGTGATGTAGCAAATCGATTCCGTGGTATTTTCCAGTTTTACGGTGTTGTCTTGTATGTGACCTCCGAGTGGTAGGTTAGCAGCATGTCTGCTGTGCTTACCCATACGCGCTAAGCCGTTAATTTTTATACCACAACTTAGCTGTTGTATTAATAAGACTTTGAAAAGACTGTTTAGCTTTCCTAGTTGCAACTGTAACTCTGGATAATTATCAAGCACGTTGTAAGCTTTCGAAATCAACGCCATTGCTTGATCAATATTTTTGATTTTTTCTTCTACTTCTTTTTCTGAGGTGGATTTATTGTCCATTGGGGAAAAGCTAATGGCTATATGTGAAATGGATAAGGTTAGGTATACCGCCTCTTCGTCGGTAGACATTCCGTTTTGAATTAATTCACACATATTTTCTAGGTCGTGAATATAGCTGGCATTATGCATAGCTTTTTTCCTTAAGCTGTTTTACTTCTCGTTCCACCTGACTCACTAGCCATTTCAGGCGAAGCACATGTTCTGAGCTTTGCTCTAAAACCGTGGTTTTAACTCTGTCTCAAGCTGTCTTTTGAATTGTGTAACCTACTGGATTTGCCAAAAGGACCCAATGGGTCCAGTATGGTACCCGATGGGTGCCATTGCTGTAAAGAACCGGTCTGGTTCATCATTAAGAAATGACAACTCACGATACCCACACACAGTACAAACTCCGTATGCCGCCCGAGTTACGGGACTGGTTGAAAGAGGCTGCCGACACTAACCATCGATCCATGAATGCTGAGATAGTCGCCAGGCTGCTCCGCACGGTTGAGCTAGATGGTCGAGAAAAAGCACTCGAAAGGGTGGGGTATGAGGAGAAGGAAACCATGCCGAACAGCGATTATAGAAACCTCAGCGAGGTGAAGCGTCAGCTAGAGGCTGCAATGAGTCAGCTTGATCGGGAGTTGCGCCACCTGGAGGCAAGCCAGCAAAAAGGTGAGTGAGGTTGGTACAAGCTCCACATGTCCAAAGGTTTTGGTTATTCATGCTAAATGATGGAGATAGCGATCTGAGCTTTGTTCAGGTCGCTTTTTATTATTTGGCGTAAAAGCTGAAAAGATTCAGACGCGCTAGATAATGTGCTTTTTCCCCATTCAAAATAAATGAATGACTCGAAGCTATCAACGATCTCCTCCAGACCGCGAGAACACGTACAGGCTAGCGAAGTGAACCAGCTTCATTGTCATGCAGTACAAGCAGCCGTGGGTGGCGTTTGCGCTACACACATGATTGGTCAATGGCGTTGACCTGGCGGCAGTGTGCTTTGTTAACCAAGGCTAGTAAGATAGCTGTATAGACAAACGGTCTTAATCGAAAAGGAGCTTCATGACGCGTCCTCCTCTCTACCAGCAGATCCGTCAACATCTGCTGGATAAGATTCAGTGCGGAGATTGGCAACTGAATCATCAGATACCTACGGAAGAGCGGCTGGCGAAAGACTTTGGCGTGAGCCGGATGACGGCCAATAAAGCCATTAGAGATTTAGTGCAGCAGGGATACCTCGTGCGTCAACCCGGTGTCGGCACCTTCGTTACCGACCGTAAGGTTGAGTCCTCTTTGGTGGAGGTATACAACATTGCCGAAGAAGTGCTTTCGCGTGGGCATCGATACAGCAATAAAGTAATCACCCAAGAGGCGATTGAAGCAGATGATGAAGTTGCGCTGCGGTTAGGCGTGAGGCTTGGGAGTCGGGTTTTTCATACCCTGTTGGTGCACTATGAGAATGACATTCCGATTCAGCTTGAGAACCGCTACGTTAACCCACGCTGGGTGCCTGATTATCTTGACACCGATTTTTCACGCCATACGCCTAACGAGGTGCTGGTCGCCGCCTGCCCCATGACGGATATGGAACACATCGTTGAGGCGGTGCTAGTGGATGAGCAAACTGCAAAATGGCTAAGTATCGATACCCAGACGCCTTGCTTGAGCATGGTGCGGCGTACCTGGTCTGAAGAGCACTTGATTAGCTATGCGCGCCTGATCCACCCTGGAGACCGCTATAAATTACGCTCCTCCCTGCAAAGAAAAAGCGCTTAAATTGAAGCAAAGCAAGAGCCCAGCGAGGCCGGTTTGTTCGACCTCGTTGTTCGACCTCGTGGCATCTCGTTAATACTGGGATTCAACTGGTCAGTGACTGCACCAAGTAGCCCGTGGGTATCGCGAGTAGCAAGCTCAAGGCCACGCGAATGAACCACACGATCAACATGCGGCCTACGGAAAGCGGAATGCTGGTAGAAAGAATGCAGGGGATGGAAGCAGAAAAAAACAGCACGGCGGATACTGACACCACGCCAGCCGCAAAGCGGGCGACGAATTCAGCTTCGGCCATCAGTAGAGCCGGTAAGAACATTTCCGCCAGCCCAGAAGCAGATGCCTGCGCTAGCGCTGCAGCATCGTCTAGCCCCCAAATGGCGACAAAGGGGTAAAACAGCCATCCCAACCAGTCAAATAAAGGCGTGTATTTGGCGATGAGAAGCCCGAGCAGGCCTACCGACATGATCGACGGTAGGATGCTGATGGCCATTATCAACCCTTCTTTAAAGTTGAGCGCTACGCTGCGGTGAAGACTGGGCGCTTTGGCTGCAATCTCCGTACCTGCTTGCCAGGCCGTGCTCAAACGCTTCCCCGGTATTGGCTCCGGTTCTCCGTCACTCTTGTGGTCATCCATGTTTGCCAGAGGCGGCAGCCGCACCGTGATAGCCGTGACGATGAACGTAATCAACAGGGTGAGCCAAAAGTACAAATTCCAAATGCTCATCAGATCTAGCGTACGGGCCACGATGATCATGAACGTTGCCGACACCGTGGAAAAACCAGTGGCAATGATGGCGGCTTCCCGGGCTGAATACTGTCCCGCTTGATAAACCCGATTGGTAATCAATAGCCCGATCGAGTAACTACCTACAAAAGAAGCAACGGCATCGATTGCCGAGCGCCCAGGGGTTCGCCAAATGGGCCGCATGACCGGCTGAACCAGTACGCCAATCAATTTCAGCAACCCGTAGCTGATCAACAGCGCCAGGAAAATAGCGCCGATTGGTACGATCAAACCTACCGGAATCACCAGTTTCTCGAACAGGAAGGGCAGCATATCCGGTTCGTGCAGAAACGCAGGTCCCCAACCCGTTAACGCCATTATGGTAACAGCGACGCCAATGATTTTCAGCACGGTAAAAATGCTTTCGGTCACTGTTCGCCGCCAATAGCCTTTGTACAGTGGGTAGGCAGCGCCCGCCACGATCATCACTAACGCATAAATGCCGCTGTATTCCCCCATCAAAGAGCGCAGTCCGGTGACCATGTGGTCAAGCAGGATAGTGCGGCGTCCTCCTAGCTCGATGGGAACAAAGAAGATCAGGATGCCCAGAGCGCTAGGCACAAACAGTTTAAAGATAGTGGCAGCGCTAGTTCGCTGCTTGGTGGGCGGGTTTATGGGCTGCATGGGGAGGCCTCTAATTGTGTGGTTATCGTTCCGATGACTTGGGTTTCTTTTATGTATATACAATAAGCTAGCCTCATACAGCATTTGCGCATAGCACTTGGCAATAGACATTAGTCTAGTGGGGTGGATGTTATATGATCTGTTGTTTGGTGATTATTTGATTTAAATATTTGTTTTTAAAATATTTTTATTATTTTTCGACGTTTCTTTTGAACTTTGCAACTGCTTATTTGCTTAGTTCATGGCTTGACGAAGTAATCCGGTATGGGCTTAATTGTATATACATTATGTTTGCTCCAAGGAGACCTCCATGGCTAATAACAAACGACGCTACATTTGGCGCTATATCAGTGTCTTCGATGGTCAGAAAACGTTGCCGGAGCCTATGGCCGTCATTACTCAAGGTGAGCGTGTCGTCACCATGACGCCCATGGATGGCTTCGATGAGTCACAGGCGGATGGTTGCCATGATATGGGGCGGGGCGGCGTGATGACGCCCGGCTTGGTGGATTGCCATACCCACTTGGTGTTTGGCGGCGCGCGCGCCGACGAATTCGAGGCGCGTTTGGAAGGCGCCAGTTATGAAGAGATTGCCCGCCGTGGCGGGGGCATTCTGAGTACCGTGTTGGCGACGCGGGAAGCGAGTGAACAAACGCTCTTCAATGCTGCTTTGCCACGTCTTAAAGCGCTGGTTGAGGAAGGCGTCACTACAGTCGAGATCAAGTCGGGCTATGGGTTGGACGTGGCTAATGAACTGAAAATGCTGCGGGTGGCCCGGCGCCTAGGTGAAGAGTTGCCAGTGCACGTGTTGACGACACTGTTAGGTGCCCATGCCTTGCCGCCGGAGTATGAGAACGATAGCGACGGCTATATCGAGCTGGTCTGCAATGAAATGATTCCTGCCGCAGCGGCCGAGGGGCTGGCCGATGCCGTCGATGTCTTTTGTGAAAAAATCGCCTTTTCAGTAGCGCAGTGTGAGCGGGTTTTCAAAGCCGCCCAAGCTCATGGTTTACCCATCAAAGCACATGCCGAGCAACTCTCAAATTTGGGGGGCGCTGCGATGGCAGCCCGCCACTGCGCATTGTCAGCTGACCACATTGAGTATCTTGACGACGCCGGCATTGCAGCCATGCGCGAGGCAGGCAGCGTGGCTGTCATTCTTCCCGGTGCTTTCCACACCTTGCGTGAAACGCAGCAGCCGCCCATTGCGGGGCTGCGCGAAGCGGGGGTGCCGATGGCTGTTGCTACCGACGCCAACCCAGGCAGCTCGCCGATATTTATGCCCACGTTAATGCTCAACCTGGCTTGTACGCTGTTCCGCATGACGCCCCAGGAAGCGTTGGCGGGGATGACCGCCAATGGAGCTGCCGCGCTAGGGCTGAAAGGGCAGGGGCAGCTTCACGAAGGCGCGGTAGCTGATTTGTGTGTTTGGGATATTGAGACCCCCGCTGAACTGGCATATGCAGTACAGCCAGGCCGCCTACGGCAGCGCGTCTACCAGGGGGAGTTAACCCATGGCCGCTGATACGTCTATTGATATGTCGCTCTGGCAGGGGCGCACGGATCCTGAACCCGATAGTGACCGTTGGCATCAGCGTATTGAGCCGTTAGCCAACAACGCCGTGCCGGGGTGTGCACTGCTGGGCTTCGAAAGTGATGCCGGCGTCGCGCGTAACCAGGGCCGCACCGGCGCTGCTGAAGGTCCTAATGCGTTACGCCGTGCGCTGGCGCCGTTGGCCTGGCATCGCACCGCACCTGCTTACGATGCCGGCAATGTGCGCTGTGTTGATGATGGGTTAGAGGCAGCGCAACAGGCGCTGGCTGATCGGCTGACATCATTATTAACCGCTGGCCACCTGCCTATTGTGCTGGGTGGCGGGCATGAAGTGGCCTATTCCAGCTGGCTGGGTCTGGCGCAGTTTTTTATGCCAGAAGGCCCCGATTCGAAAAACATTGCCTCAAAAGAGCATGTTTCAAAAACGGCTCCACCGCGGATTGGCATCATAAACCTGGACGCGCACTTTGATTTGCGCGATCCAGCGCATATTCGCTCCTCTGGCACACCCTTCGCCCAGATTGCCGATAAGTGCCAAGAGTGGGATTGGTCGTTTCGCTACGCCTGCCTGGGGGTAAGCCGCGCTGCGAATACGCGCGCCTTATTTACCCGCGCCGCCGCGCTCGGAACATTGGTTCGGGAAGATCGCGAGATCGATGCGCTACGCCTTGATTCTATCGTTAGAGACATGCAGCGCTTCATCGCCAAATGCGACCACCTTTATCTGACCATTGACCTGGATGTGCTCCCTGCTGCCGAAGCCCCCGGCGTCAGTGCGCCTGCCGCACGCGGTGTTTCGCTTGCCTTGATCGAGCCGCTGATTGAAGCAGTGCGTGACAGCGGCAAGCTTCGTCTGGCGGACTTGGCAGAGCTCAACCCCAGCCTGGATATCGACAGCCGCACCGCCAGAGCGGCGGCTCGGCTTGTGCATTTGCTGACCTTAGATAACTGAATTTAGAAAGCTAACCCTGAATGACTGACCAGGGCACCGTTCTAGACCAACGAATAACGAACAGAAACACAAGGAATGACGCCATGCCAACCAACGATAAACGTCACGATGCTTCACGTAAGATCATTGCGCCGACCGGTACTGAGCTCAGCTGTAAAAGCTGGCTGACCGAAGCGCCACTTCGTATGCTGATGAACAATCTTCATCCGGATGTGGCCGAAAGCCCCGAGGATTTAGTGGTGTACGGCGGCATCGGCCGCGCGGCCCGTGACTGGGCGTGCTACGACAAAATCGTCGAAACGTTACAGCGCCTGGAAGATACCCAGACCCTGCTAGTGCAGTCTGGTAAACCCGTCGGCGTTTTTGAGACCCATAAGGATGCGCCCCGGGTATTGATCGCCAACTCCAACTTGGTACCCGCCTGGGCTAACTGGGAGCACTTCAACGAACTGGATCGCAAAGGCTTGATGATGTACGGCCAGATGACGGCGGGTTCTTGGATCTATATTGGCTCCCAGGGAATTGTGCAAGGCACCTATGAAACCTTTGTTGAGTCGGGTCGCCAGCACTACGACGGTGAGCTTAAGGGGCGTTGGATTCTGACCGCAGGGCTGGGTGGTATGGGCGGTGCTCAGCCGCTGGCGGCTACGTTGGCGGGTGCCTGTTCGCTGAATATTGAGTGTCGGCAGGCGAGCCTCGACTTCCGCTTGCGTACCCGCTATCTGGATGAGCAGGCTGACAACCTTGATGACGCCCTGGCGCGTATTGAGCGCTATACCGCCGAAGGCAAAGCTATTTCTATCGGCCTGTGTGGTAACGCCGCCGATGTGCTGCCGGAACTGATTAAACGCGGCATCAAACCAGATATGGTCACGGATCAGACTAGTGCCCACGACCCATTGCATGGCTACCTGCCTTCCGGCTGGACATGGGAAGAGTACGTAGCGCGAGGCAAGTCTGAGCCTGAAGCCACCGTGAAGGCGGCCAAGCAATCGATGGCGGTGCATGTGCAAGCGATGCTCGACTTCCAGAAAATGGGCGTGCCCACGTTTGATTACGGCAATAACATTCGGCAGATGGCAATGGAGGAGGGGGTTGCCAACGCCTTTGATTTTCCGGGTTTTGTGCCTGCCTATATCCGCCCACTCTTTTGCCAGGGCATCGGCCCCTTCCGCTGGGTGGCGCTCTCCGGGGATCCTGAGGACATTTATAAGACCGACCAGAAGGTCAAAGAACTCATTCCCGATGACCCGCACTTGCACAACTGGCTCGACATGGCGCGCGAGCGGATTAGCTTCCAAGGGCTGCCAGCACGCATTTGCTGGGTGGGGCTTAAAGACCGTGCCCGCCTGGGGCAAGCCTTCAACGAAATGGTGAAGAACGGCGAGCTAAAAGCACCGATCGTTATTGGTCGCGACCATCTCGACTCAGGCTCCGTTGCCAGCCCCAATCGCGAAACCGAGGCGATGATGGATGGTTCTGACGCCGTTTCCGACTGGCCACTGCTCAACGCGCTGCTAAACACCGCAGGCGGTGCCACATGGGTGTCGTTACATCATGGCGGTGGGGTTGGCATGGGCTACTCCCAGCATTCTGGCGTGGTGATCGTGTGTGACGGCAGCGATGATGCCCACGCCCGCTTAGGCCGTGTGCTGCGCAACGACCCGGGCACCGGCGTGATGCGCCATGCCGATGCTGGTTATGACATTGCTAAACAGTGCGCCAGCGAAAACGGTCTTGATTTGCCGATGCTCAATCAGTAAAGCCCGCACAAATACAACAGTTGAGAAGGTGGGATGACCACCTTCCTGTCTCTAAAGGCGAACAAATGAAACATCTAGAAATTCAGCCCGGCAAAATGACCCTTGCCCAGGCCCGCCAGATCCACGAAGCGCATGTGCCTGTCACGTTACCGGAAAGCGCCAATGCGGATATCCAGCGAAGCGTCGATTGCGTTAACCGGGTCGTCAGTGAGAATCGCACGGTCTATGGCATTAATACGGGGTTTGGCTTATTGGCCCAGACCCGCATTGCCAACGAAGATCTTGAATCGTTACAGAGCTCCCTGGTGCTCTCTCATGCCACTGGCGTGGGAAGGGCGATAGACGACGCACTAGTGCGTTTGATTATGGTGCTTAAAGTCAACAGCCTGGCGAGGGGCTTCTCCGGCATTCGCCGTGAGGTATTGGATGCCCTGTTGGCACTGATCAATGCCGAGGTGTATCCGCATATTCCGCTCAAAGGTTCGGTGGGAGCTTCCGGTGATTTGGCGCCCCTGGCACATATGAGCGTTGTGCTGCTAGGCGAGGGCAAAGCCCGCTACAAAGGTGAGTGGATTTCCGCCGAAAAGGCGTTGGAAATAGCTGGCCTGGCGCCAATCACGCTGGCGCCCAAAGAGGGCCTGGCGCTGCTTAATGGCACCCAGGTATCCACCGCCTATGCCTTGCGGGGCTTGTTCGACGCCGAAGACCTGTTTGCGGCGGCGACGGTGTGTGGTTCGCTAACCGTAGAAGCCACCTTGGGGTCGCGTTCGCCCTTCGATGCCCGGATTCATGAAGTGCGTGGCCAGCGCGGCCAGATTGACGCGGCCGCCGCTTACCGCCATCTCCTCGGCGAAAAGAGTGCCATCGGTGACTCCCATGCTAACTGCGATAAAGTCCAGGATCCCTACTCGTTGCGCTGCCAGCCACAGGTGATGGGTGCGGTATTAACCCAGATTCGTCAGACAGCCGAGGTGCTCGCGGCGGAAATCAACGCGGTCTCTGATAACCCGCTGGTATTTGCCGAGCAGGATGACATTATTTCCGGCGGTAATTTTCATGCTGAACCGGTAGCCATGGCCGCTGACAACCTGGCGTTAGCCATCGCCGAGATCGGTTCTCTGGCCGAGCGTCGTGTCTCTTTGATGATGGACAAGCACATGTCGCAGCTACCGCCATTCCTGGTCGAGAACGGCGGGGTCAATTCTGGATTTATGATCGCCCAGGTTACCGCTGCGGCGCTGGCGAGTGAAAATAAAGCCTTGGCGCACCCGCATAGTGTCGACAGCCTGCCTACCTCGGCTAACCAGGAAGACCATGTCTCAATGGCGCCTGCTGCCGGTAAGCGGTTGTGGGAAATGGCGGAGAATGTGTGCGGCATTTTAGCCATCGAATGGCTGGGGGCGTGCCAAGGGTTGGACATGCGCCAGGGCTTGACCACTACCCAGCCGCTAGAGCAAGCCAGGCAACTGCTACGTGCGCGGGTCAGCCACTACAAGCAGGATCGCTTCTTCGCGCCCGATATCGAAGCCGCTAGCGAACTAATACGTGAGCGCACGTTAAGCCCGCTGGCGCATCCGCATACGTTGCCAAGCCAGTTTTAAGGCGTTTCATGCGTTCCCTGTGGCGCTAGGCCATAGGGAACGCATTATTACCATCTAACAACAAAGTAGGTTTTTCATGAATGCTATCGTTCTGGCTATCCTAGTGATGGTCGGCTTGAGTCTTGCTCGCGTTTCAGTTGTGTTTGCCCTTATCGTCGCCACGCTGGTAGGTGGGTTATACGCGGGTATGCCTATTGGTGAGATCCTTGACGCCTTTAATGAGGGGTTGGGTAATGGTGCCACCATCGCGCTCTCTTATGCAGTGTTAGGGGCGTTTGCCGTTGCTTTATCCCGTTCTGGTATCACCGAGCTGCTGGCCAGCCGAGCCATTAGGCGTTTCCAGTTAGACGAGTCAGGTGGGAGCCGCCGCACGGTTACCTATACGCTGCTGGCGGCGCTGTTAGCCGCGGCAGTCAGCTCGCAGAACTTGATTCCTGTCCATATCGCTTTTATTCCAGTGCTGGTGCCGCCGCTGCTAAAGCTGATGAACCATCTGAAGCTTGACCGGCGACTGGTGGCTTGCGTGATTACCTTCGGTATCACGGCGCCGTATATGTTATTGCCCGTAGGTTTTGGGGCGATATTCCTGAATGACATACTGCTCGCGAACCTCAACGAAAGCGGCGCGGCGCTGGGGTTGGAAGTGACCCGTCAAATGGTGCCACTGGCGATGGCGATTCCCATTGGAGGAATGGCATTAGGGTTAGCGGTGGCAGTGTTTTGGAGCTATCGCAAGGGGCGTGATTACCAAGACCGTGAGCTGGCCCATGGTGATAAATCGCCCCAAGAAGCCGCGCTTTCTCTAGCCGGGTGGCAAAAGGCCATGCTGGTTATTTCCCTGGTAGGTACGGTCACCGTGCAGCTGATGACGGGCTCGATGGTACTTGGCGGCATCTTTGGGTTTGCCTTGCTTTCCATGAGCGGCGTTTTCCGCTGGCATGAGCAGGACGGTATCTTTACCGAGGGGATGCGCATGATGGCCCTGGTCGGCTTTATCATGATTTCAGCGGCTGGTTTTGCCAGTGTGATGCAAGCCAGTGGCGAGGTGGAAGGGCTAGTGGCGAGCTCTGCCGAGCTTATCGGTGATAATAAAGGGCTGGCAGCATTGATTATGCTACTGGTCGGTCTTTTTATCACCATGGGCATTGGCTCTTCGTTTTCGACCATTCCCATTATTGCTTCGCTCTATGTGCCTCTGGCTTTGAGTTTTGGTTTCTCACCCATGGCGACAGTGGCGTTAGTAGGCACGGCCGCTGCCCTGGGCGACGCAGGCTCACCCGCTTCAGATTCCACCCTAGGCCCCACCGCAGGCCTCAACGCCGATGGGCAGCATGACCATATCTGGGATAGCGTGGTGCCTACCTTCCTGCACTACAACATCCCGCTGATTGTATTTGGTTGGGTTGCTGCCATGGTGCTTTGATTCAGTTGAATGGAGCTGTCCGCAATACAATCTCTCGTCACCTAACCATACGCCAGTGTATGACCAACGCCCCGCCTTTGTGCGGGGCGTTGGCGTGTTAGGCAGGTAGGTGGGTTGCAAATGATGAAGCTGAGACATGAGTTGGTATATTTCGTTTTATTTTACTTAAATTAAATTATTTAAAATCATGTTGTTATGTGATTTTTTAGACTCCTCCGAGGATGCGCCAACGGGCTATCCGAGAATTATTCTCCTGACTTTTTCTCCTTAACATCTAGTGATGATGTGCGTTGGGCAAGTATTTGCCTGCTTTGATGCGTAATAGCTATGTAGATATTGCTCCCACCCCCATACTGCAGCCACGAATAATAATTAAAGGGAAAGCCCGTGCTTATCAAAGCAATGATGTTGATGCTAGCGCTATGTTTCTCCAGTGTGGCAAGCGCTGAACAAACGCCCGACATGTCTGGTGAATGGGTAACCCAAGCCGAACTGATCGTGAGCGGTGAAGAAACCGAGTGTGACCTAGTGTTTGATACGATACCCGAAGAGCTTTTATTTGCTCAGGGCGGATGCTGTCGCACGTGCTCCAAAGGAAAAGCATGCGGTAACTCATGCATTAGCCGTAACTATACCTGCCATCAACCGAGAGGCTGCGCTTGCAATGGTTAGGTCAAGGCATTAGGCGGCGGAATTCAGCCAAACCCGGCACCGCTGCGCGCTGCTCCCGCGGGTGCGCCGTAGGCTTACCACGCGCTACGAAACCCACCGACTTAGCTTCGTGCACATACCCGTAGCGCGCGGTAACGAAGAACGCGAGTTCAACGAGCGTTCGTAGGCACCCGCGGATGGCGGCGGAACGACGCCCAAGAGCACTGAACCAAAGCCAAACCTCGGCACCGCTGCAAATGGAGTATGTACCGAGCCTGGACGACCTGGATAGCGCACAAGCCTAACCCAGCCATTCAACAGCTTATGGCCAACTCCCCGCCTTTGTGCGGGGCGTTGGTATGTTGGGCGGGAGTAAGGAGGGCGGAAGGGTGGTCAGCCTTAAACAAGCGCCTACAGGCCTTCATGCGGCGATGTTGCCAACCATCCACCCCCACACCGGCCGCGACCCACGCCACGCACTCGTCACCCCGCCCGCGCGCTAAATGTAGTGGTTTTTATGCACTCCCTCATCAGCCTCCAAACCGCGCCACTGCTGGGCTGGCTGGTGAAAAATGGGTGCATGAAAATCATGCGAATTCATGCGGGGTTATGCGCTTTACGTGGGTGATATGGTGAGCAAGAACCTAAAACTAAGCCATCGATAGGTAGATAGCGGAGAAATAAATTCTTGATAAGGCCTGTCAGGGCAGTGGTGTTCCAGTGAGCGACGTCACAGAGTGGTCTAAAGTCTCAGATGTTAGGGTTGTACAGGCGTAGGGAAATGATGAATACTGATTAAATATAATGAAGTGGAGATGTGGTGGGCGGTCCCATTATTACGAGGTAACCGCTACGTAATGTTAATGTGGGTAATTTGGAAGCAAAGTAGTCAGATCCTCCGGAACGGCATCACGCGTGTGATAGGTGGCATGTGGCATGGCTTAATCTTTGGCAGCGGGCAATATATCTGGGAGTGCTACCACGGCATCCCTTGGCATAGGCCTAGCGAATAGGAAACCTTGCAGAAAATCGCAGTTACGACGGACTAAATCCTGCTGCTGCTCTCGCTCTTCAATGCCTTCTGCCACCACGACCAAGTCCATGTGGTGGGCCATGGTGATAATTCCCTCCACAATAGCGGCGTTATTGCGGCTGGTTGCTATGTCTTTGATGAATGCTCTGTCGAGCTTCACTTTGTGAATAGGCAGGTCGCGCAAATAGCTTAGGCTTGAGAAGCCTGTTCCGAAATCGTCTAGAGCCACCTTTATGCCCATCGACTTAAGCTCATTGATCAACTCAATGGCCTGCTCGGCACCGTCTAGCAACACGCTTTCGGTCACCTCAAGTTCAAGAAACTCCGGGGGTAAGCCTGTCTCAGCTAACACCAGTTGGACTTCCTCTAGAAAACCATCACGCCGAAACTGAAGTGATGAAATATTGACGGCCACCGGCACCACCCGTTTATCTGCGGCAAGCATAGCTGCAACATCTTGGCAGGCGCGACGCAGCACCCAGCGACCTAGTGGGATAATTTGGCCCGTTCGTTCAGCCAGTGGAATGAATACACCTGGCGAGATCATTCCTTGCAAGGGGTGATGCCAACGGATCAGTGCTTCCAGGCCTCGTATACGGCCGTTGACTGCCTCCACGATGGGCTGATAATACAGCTCGAACTGCTCTTGCTGCAGTGCAGTATGCAGGTCATGGCGCAGTAGTACGGCCTCTTCAGTGATCCGTTGCACATCTCCCTGATACCAATTCCAGGTATTTCGACCCTGTTGCTTGGCCTCTCCCACAGCCAAACCAGCGCGCTGCATTAGCTCATGGGCATGTTCAACGACACCGCAGTTGCAGGCAATGCCAATGCTGGCACTGATGTGTAACGACTTACCATCAATCTGGAAAGGTAGTACGAATGCATCCAGAACACGCTCCGCAAACACGCTGCCTGCTGGACGACCTTCCAGGTTGGCAAACACCAAAGCGAACTCATCGCCGGTTAGACGGGCTAAGGTATCGCTCGGCTCGATTAGAAGCTGAAGACGCTCAGCCACCGCGATCAGCAATAAGTTACCGATGTGATGCCCCAGTCCATCATTGACCGTCTTAAAGTCATCCAAATCAAGATGCATCACCACTACCATGCCTTGCGACTGTTGGGCGTGCTTGAAGGCGTCTTCCAGGCGTTCATCCAGCGCCGTACGATTAGGTAACCCCGTGAGTAGGTCATGAGTCGCCTGGTACGCGAGTTGCGCTTCCTGTTCTCGATGCTGGGTGATGTCCTGCTGGATGCCAATGTAATGGGTGCAAACGCCTTTTTCATCGAATACTGGGCTGAGCGACAGATAATTCCAGAAAGACGTGCCATCTTTACGGTAATTGAGTAATGGTGTTTCAACCGATTGCCGCTGAGCAATTGCTTGGCGAATGGCCAGCACTACTTCCCGATCCGTATCTGGCCCCTGCAGGAACCGGCAATTGCGGCCCAGTGCTTCCTCTTGGTTATAGCCAGTGAGGCGATAGAAAGCATCGTTGGCATAGATCAGTGGCATATCAGGCTTGCTGGCATCCGTCATGAGCACCCCATTGGGGGTCGCCTGTATGCCTCGTTCCAGCAAACGCCGAGAAGCCTCTGCCTGTTTATGTGCCGTAATATCTTTGCAAATACCGTAGACGCCGACGATTTCACCATCAACAGACACGGGGAAATTAAGGATTTCGAGATTATAGGCATATCCATCATGGTGTCTGCCCATGGTCTCATATTGGCAACTACCGCCCCGTTTAGCGATATCAAAACTAGCCTGAGTTAGCGCCTGATAATCAGACTCAATAAACTCATTAAAGTGATGACCGATTAGCGCTTCTGCCGGGTAGCCGGTAATTCTTGACAAAGCAGCGTTACCGCGCTGGAATCGCCCGTCTAAATCAAACTCATAAACACCGTCAGGGTGGTTCACAAATAGCGAGCGGTGCCATTCCGACAAGCTTCGATGCTGACGTGAGTCACGATCACGGACGATGGCTAACGCGACAAGTGAAGCCGCCAAACGCAAAAAGTTTTCATTCGTTTCGCTGGGGCTGCAGGGCTGCCTGTAGTAAGTGCCGAAAGTCCCTAACAACTCGCCATTGGCCGTCATCACTGGGCTTGACCAGCAGGCGCGCAACCCTTCTTGCGCTGCTGCATCGCGAAACGCTAGCCATCGAGAATCTGTACGTATATCTTCGGTAATTACCTGTTCCTGCCAGTAGGCAGCACATCCGAAAGAAGCTGCATCAGGGCCAATCGGTACTTCTTGAAGTTGATGTTGATAACGATGAGAGAAGAGCTGACTCGGGTAGAGGCTTAGCGACTGTTGACCAGGATTGAAGCGCATGAATGCCACTATGGCCTTAGGCGGCAGCATTATTTCAATCCAGGCGGTGATGGCATCCAACGTTTTCTCAAGAGGCGCTTGTAGCGCAATCAGTTCATGCACTGCTTGCTGAGCTTCCATCATCGAGTGGTCGTTATACAAAGCAACATCCCCATTTTAATTGTTCGTGCACTAGAAAACTGAATTAAATGTATTACCTATTTGATCATAGTAGGGCCTTGTTAGCATTAAACAATATTAAATGTAAAACATTGCAAACATAGTTGTAGCTTTGCTGCTGAAAGTGTATATATTCGCCGAATTAATGAAGCAAAACCTATATTTCAAATAAAAGATAAGAATTATTTACCGAGGCACTTAAAATGGCTGCTCCAGCCCTATACGAAAATCCATCGGCAAGCGTGATTCGCTCACTGCTCCAACACACTCACGAGCTATCCATTTATGTCAAGGACATGCCCTACGCCTTGAAGGCAGAGGTGATTGAATTGAATCTGGGTAGTGGACGTATGGTGCTTGAGGTGGAGTACGCTGGATCGGATATCGAACGCTACGTAGCCACCGGTAGCCTGAGCTTTGATCTGGAGGCATTAAAAGGTCCTCACGATAACGAGCGCGATACCTACAGCCTCAGCAATGTGGCCGCCAAGCTGCTTAAGGCAGACAGTACTCTGTATCGACTGGAGTGCCAGCTACCGGAATCCGTTTTCGTTAAGGAGAACCGAGGCGCCGTTCGTATCCCGTTCATTTTGGGTATGCAGACACGTGTTGGCATCGAAGTTTATCTGCATGAACTCAATGTGCCGGGTAGGCTTCGAAACTTGTCTATTGGTGGTTGCATGGTCGATATTGATCTAGCTGACAGCATTGCGATAGGTGTAGACAAGGAAGTGCCTGGGGTAATGCTGGAATTTCCCAACGGCGATAGTTTTTTTGCCGAAGGCATCATTCGCCATATACGTCCCTTTGGTAACCAGGGCTACGCGGCCGTTGGCATTCAGTTCATCAACCTGTCGACATCCCAGACTGAAGCCTTGTTTCACTATGTCAATGAGTCAGAACGAGAGGCCGCTTACCGTACTGGAACGAACGACAAAATGCTTTACCACTCACCGTTGTTTATTCCAGGTATGAAGGAGAAGAAAATTCAGCAACGAGAAGCTCAGGAACGTGATAAGCGTTCTCGTCAGTCGCCCATGGAGCGCGGCGTGATGGACGTAGCGCATCAGCTGCAAGTGGGGCTGATGTACATGAACACTCGGCAACTGTTCCCGATTGGAATTTTTTACGATTGCGTCGATACCCTGCGCTATCTAGCGGAGCAGGATCGCAAGACGTTTCTCTATGCGCTCGCGTTTCTTCGCGATGAGTCAGACTGGGTAAGACACGCAGTGCAAGTCGCTGGGCAACTTGCGGATATACTGTTGATCCGCGATCCGCATGACCCTCGGGTGCGGGAGGCGGTACTCGGTGCCTTGCTGCATACCTTAGGCAAGCCCATGCTGATCAGCGCGGAGTTACCGACGCTCAAGGCAAACATGACACCCGCCCAGAAAGCGATTCTTAGCGGCCACGTAACAGCGCTGCAAGAAAAGCTTAGCGAGCTTGGCTGGGAACCAAGTCCCACCTGTCGCGAAGTCATCGAGAAAGCCAATGAGCGCCTGGATGGCTCCGGCTACCCAGCAGGGAATCGCGGCGAACAGCTATCCGACCTGGTGCGACTAGTGTCGGTGATCAAGGCGATTAATAAGCTACTCCATGCGCGTAACGGAGAGCCTCCACGCCCGCCGCTTGACGCCTACCGCAGGATTCATGAAACGGGCACGGTTTACGACAAAACGGTACTGGTTGAGTACATCCAAATTTATGGCCTGTACCCTATTGGCAGCCTGGCCAGGTTTTCGGGTGGTTTTCTTGCCTGGGTTATGGATATCAATGGCAAAGGTATGCCGAGCCAAGTTAACGTGGTCAAAAACCTACGTTTCCCAGATACCAACATCAATAG
>Ga0208919_1000456_pt1 | contig 27737 bp, 40 predicted proteins | sample 4_EtaG_FD_184076 | JGI IMG/M metagenome (GOLD analysis project Ga0208919, IMG submission 184076) | Marine viral communities from the Subarctic Pacific Ocean - 4_ETSP_OMZ_AT15127 metaG (SPAdes) (version 3) | ecosystem: Environmental > Aquatic > Marine > Oceanic | place: Pacific Ocean | collected...
TAACGCTTGCCCATAGCATTTTCTATAAAGCCTCTGACATGGCTTATGCCAGAAGATATGTTTCTTGAGACTTTGTCTCTTATAGTCTGTATTCTTATACCATTTTGTCTAAATATCTCAATATCCCCCATACCCGATTGTCCTTGAGCTTGTTTTCCAGCAGGATCACCGTAGTAAGCCCTAACATAATATGGCTTTGATTTAATCCTGTTAACGAGTTCATCTGTTTTAATATTTTTTTCGTGTATAATTTCATCTATTATATTTATGTGCCATTCTCCATTAATCATTTGCGTTTGAAACCACGCTACTGCTGGCATCCTATATCCAAAGTCAATACTACAAAAAGTAGGATAGTTCGGATTGTATGGAAAATAACCGACATCTAAATTGCGGTCAAATGGGTAAACTTGACCAGCAAATGTTGTAAATTTTGCGCCATATTCTTGGTCATAAGATTCTTTTGACATATTTCTCTTACGTTCAACAATAAACGAGTCTTCTTGTCCTTCTGGAAAAGCAAATTGATTGTCCCAAGAAGGTGCTTGGTGAGATTCCCATAATTCATCTTTCTGTCCAAGCAAATACATATCATAGAGCCAATTAAAGCCTTCAGGGGTAGAAATAAATATTGCCTTACCCTTTCTGTCTGATAAAGTAGGAGATAAATACATATCCCATATCTTTCTCTTTACTTTGGCGGCTTCATCAATAATAAGCAGATCTAAACCTTCCCCTACCAATGAATCAGGGTTATCTGCCGATTTCCCTTCAACAACTGTTCCCCACTTAAACTTAATGTATCTTTCTTTTTCAGATGCTCTTATAATATCGTTGGAATGTCCAACTACCATCTTTTTCCAAATTTCTCGGAACATTAAGTCTGCTTTGTCGTAAGATAGCCCTACACACCAAATTCTTTTATTCGGCTGTGAGGCAACAAACGTAGCTTCCATAGCAGAACAAGTTGTTTTACCAAACCTTCTACCACATACCATGACAAAAAACCGAGCCGTATCTTTAGTTGGGTAATGCAATTTTTCTTGACCTTTGTGAGGTTTATACCCCATATAATCAAACCAAGACTTCTTAAAATCCAGCTCTTCTTTTAAATTATTTTTCATTAATTGTTGTAATTGACAACTGACATAATATAAGTTATGGCGAAAGATAAATACAAGATATAGTATTTATATTTTTAAAACTAACAATATATAGGAGGGCAGTATGTCCCAAGAAAATCAAGTAGCAAGCGAATCAGTAAGTGAGCAAACTACACAAGAATCACCAACAAGTTCGCCTGATGTTGGCGCATTAATAGCAGAAAGCAAAAAGTATAGAACAAGGGCGCAGGATGCAGAAGCTCGTATAGCAAAAATGGAAAAGACGCTAGCAAAAGCAGAAGAAGCAAAGCTTAAAGAAAAAGAAGACTTTAAAACCCTCTACGAGAAGGTGTCTTCAGAAAACGAGTCTTTGTCATCTGTGGCAAAAAAATGGACTAATTACGAAGAAACAAGACGATCTTCTTTATTAGAAAAGCATCCTGAAAATGAAAGAGAACAATTATCAAGACTCGATTTAGAGACCCTTGAATTTGTTACAGGTAAAATTACAAGCACAAAGCCTAATGCCCCTGAAGTTATAGGAAGAAGCAAGGATATTGTCATGAACAAAGACTGGAAAGACATGACGGATTCTGAAAGAAGAGCTTTCTATGAAAGTAAGGCAAAAGGCAACTAAAAATATTAGGAGAAATAAATGTTTAACTTAACTTTTGAAGGTCAAAAGCCTTGGATTCAGTCTGGCATGGATTTCCATGTTACTTCTAGAATCCAAATGAATTTGGCTGGAACAAACAATGTTGCTCTTGCTGGTGGTTTGCAGGATTCTGATTCTGCTACTGCTACGTTACAAGAGTTTATCCCTGAAGTATGGGGTGCATCAATAATGGATTATATGGAAAAAAATCTAGTTTTTGGTGCTATGGCAAACGACTTATCTGGCTTGGTTTCAGGTGGTGGAGATAGAATACACTTGCCAAGACAAACTGAACTAACTGCATCTGACACTTACGGTGGCGGAACAGTTGCTGTTGAAACTTTGATTGATACAAATTTAGCTTTTGCTAAATCTACTGATGCTGAAGATGCTTATACTTTAGATATTAATCAAGCTATCCACAGCGCAATTTCAATTACTGATGTTGCAAAAGTTCAGTCAGGTTATGATGTAATGAATCTATATACATCTAAACTTGGATATGCTTTGGCTAAAAAAGTAGACCAATACCTAGCTCTTAAAGTGTTTGAAGAAGTTGCTTTCAACTACGCAAACGGAACAAGTGATGGTGATCAGTCTGGAAACACTATTGAGCTAAACACAACTCATGATTCAACAGACATCATTGCCGCAGGTGTTGCTAATATGCTAGAAGCTATTTATACAAATGACTCTGCTGCAAGCGACTACTTTATGGTGCTTACACCAGCAACTTATGGTAGCTTATTCAAATTAGCTGAATTTGCTAAATATGAAGGTACTGGTTTAGCTGGAAACGAAAACCCATTTATCAATGGTTTCGCTGGTCAGTTAGGCGGAGTGCAAGTTATTGTATCTAATAACTTTATGCACTATGGTGCAGGCTCTGCTTCTTCAGCAGCTTCATCTTCACCAGTTGGTAACTTTAGTGCTAACGGAGTTTCAGATGAAAGTGAAAAACTTCTTGGCTACTTAATACATAAAGATGCCATGCACATTGCTTATTCTTCGGGATTGAAAGCAAGAGTGCAAAGTGACTATCATCTACCTTCTCTATCTACAAGATTTGTTGCAGATAGCGTTTATGGTTGTTTAGTTACTGGTACTACTACTGCTGGAAACAAAAAAGTTTTCGCATTAGTGAGCCCAGCTTCATAGTAAGCTATAAATTAAGGGGGCGGGAAACTGCCCCCTTATAAACAGGAGAAAAAATGATTAAAATGGAAAGCCCTAACAGAAAGGGTCAATTTAAAATGTTTAAGCCCGATGACGTACAAGCTGCTAAATCTAATGGTTGGGTAGAAGCCGACAAGCCAAAAGCCAAACCTAAAGCTAAAAAGAAATCTGGCAAATAAATACGAATACTGGACAGAGCAGTATCACATTATGAAAGATATAATAGAACAATTAAAGATTCACGAAGGATATAAGCCTACTGTATATAAATGTACGGCTGGGGTAGACACCATTGGAGTGGGGTTTGCTATTAAAGATTTAAACCTATCTGAAGAAGTATGTGAGTTGATCCTTACTGAAAAATTAGAAGTATTAGAAGAAAGATTTGAAAAGAAATTTGATTGGTTTCAAGAAAGTCCTGTAGAAGTCAGGAATGTTATGCTGAATATGGCATATCAATTAGGCTTTGCAGGATTTTGTAAATTTAAGAAAACCATAGCGTACCTACAAGAAGCAGAGTGGGAAAAAGCCTCGGAAGAGATGCTTGATTCCAAGTGGGCTGTACAGACTCCCAACAGAGCTAAAGAGCTATCCGAAATAATAAAATCTCTTTAGTTGCTTTTTATCTACGCCATAAGGTAAATTATGTCATCTGATGAATACTTAAATAAGGTTCTAGCTTGCCCTAGATGCTACAGTACAGGTCTAACTAAAAGCGGCTTTGATAAATACAAACAAAGATACGATTGCAAGGGCTGTAAATATAGAACCGTTAATCCTATAGAGGATTTAGAGCTTCTCCGAGAGAATGTTAAGTATCGTAAACAGAAGCAGAAAGCCCAAGATGTTACCAGAATAGAAAGAAAGGGCTTTAGAGAACACGCAAGAATTGAGAACGCTGTAGAAGAATACAGCAAAGAATTAAAAAAGCTTTTTGAAAAGAATAGACTACATAAGCTCACTAAAAGTCATAAGATTAGTAAAAGGGCGGTTGGGGTCATCCAATTTAGTGACGTTCACTTTAATGAATTAGTTGAACTTCAGAACAATAAATATGACTTTAAAGTTGCCTCGCAACGATGCCAATACTTTGTAGATAAGGCATCGGCTTATTTCAAGATTAATGGAGTTAGCCAAGTTGTGGTTGCTTTAACTGGAGATCTAATGAATAGTGACCGAAGGCTGGATGAATTACTTAATCAGGCTTCAAATAGGGCGAAGGCTACCTTTTTAGCAGTCGATATAATGCAGCAAGTCATACTCGACCTAAATAAAAGCTTTAATGTAAGTGTTGCAAGTGTAGTAGGAAATGAAGGGCGTGCCAATAAAGAGTTGGGTTGGTCAAATTCAGTAGCTACAGATAATTATGATTATACTATATTTACTTGTTTGAGGTACCTATTTAAAGAATCAAAGGTACATTTTATAGATGGCGATCCATCTGAAATAGTCATAGATGTAGCAGGACAAAACCTTTTAATGCTTCATGGTCATGGAGCGATAAGTGCAGGCGTAGAAAAGTCTATAAACCAAATATGTGGAAGATACTCTATGAAAGGTATCAGAATAGACTATGTTATATTTGGTCACGTCCATTCAGCTAGAGTAGGGGATTGTTTTGGCAGAAGTTCAAGTATGGTGGGAGCCAACGACTACTCTGAAAAAGCTTTAAACCTCGGTGGAAGAGCAAGTCAGAACGCTTATGTGTTCTATAACAATGGAAATCGAGATGGAATTAAAATAGACTTGCAAAACGTAGATTGTAAGGGTTATAACATTGATAAAACTTTGGAGGCGTACAATGCAAAATCAGCCAAAAAAAGCAAGAAAACTGAAACCATATTCAAGGTGGTCGTATAATACATCCTTAAGTTTTACCTCTCCTTATTATACGGAAGACAGGGATTGCACACCGCCTCCAATATTTTCAGGGAGTATTTATGCTAGATAGTTTAAGAACGGTAACAGCAGGTGCAAGCGGCATGGTTGTTACTTGGATGGAATGGTTGCCTATATTGGTGAGAGTTTTAGTTGGGTTGGCAACATTCGTATATATATGCGCAAAAATTTATAAGTTAATGAAGTAATGAATGAACGAAGAGGAATTACAAAAACAAGCGGAAGGGTTCCTAGGAAACTGGGTATGGCTGTTTGTATCTGGCGTTGCTCTATTATTGTTTAAGTCGACAATAGAAACCGTCGTTGAAGGGCTTAAGGTCTTTCTTGGTAAGGATTTAAATACCGACGATGTGGTTATATTAGATGGTCGCCCTGCAAGAGTTATAAGGGTTGGTTTTTGGAAGACAACATTCTTTGCTTACGATATTGGAACTGCCAATGGAAAGCCGTTTGTAAAAGGTGGAACAAAGATACAGATCCAAAACGATAAGCTCAAAGACCACACGATAGAAAGACCATTACAAATGCTAGACTTGAGCAAGTGGGAAGAGAAGTGATAAGAAGCAGTTTACAAGATAGAAAGCTATTGAAAATGATTAGAAGTGAGCTGGATGTTACGATAAATAGCTTTGGTTTAAAAATAAAAAGGCTTCAAAACGAAGTAAGAAGCCTTCGTGGCAAAGTTAAAAGATTAGAAAATAAAGGAGAATGATATGGACTTTTTAGGACTAGGATTAGGATTAGGCGGTGGTGGGATTTTACTTTTTATATTAAAAAAGATACCAAATGAAAAGATTTGTGCCTTTGTAGAAGGCGGATTTGAAAAGCTTGGTGTTGCTATGACAGCAGGATTAAGCAAGTTTAAATGGACTAAAGGCGTATGGAATAAAACTATAGAGCCTTGGTTTATTGATTTAATAGATAATATATTCGGATCAATGGTTAGAGGTCTGATTAAAGGTCTAAAGTCTGACAAATAATGTTACAGAAACTCGTTATAAATAAGATAATTGATTTACTCGCAAAGAACTTTAAGCTCTTCAAGATAATGAAATATGTTGAGGAGCCTAACGAGCTTGATGTAAAGGTATTAGAGCTAGAAAACAAGATATTAAAGCTAGAGAAGTTCCAGAGCAAAGTAAAGAAGATAGAGAAAAGGCTAGAGATATTTAAAAAATGAAGTCAGTATCAATACAAAGCCTAGACCAGCACTTAAGACCTTTACAGGTAGACGGTGTATCTACAGGAATAGAGTTGTCTACAAAAGGATTGAGAATAACAGCAGGTGATTTAGGGCTTAAAAGTTTGACAGCCGAATCTGCTAGAATTAACGGAGATGTAAATGTTGACGGAAACCTGACTGTAACCGACACAGATACTGGCAAAGGCAATATTGATTTTCCAAACACTCAATCAATAAAGGGTAATGAAAATGCTGGACAGCTTACTGTTGAGTCTGAAGGATTTGTTGTCGACTCTCTGACTTATGGGTCTAATGTTGGGGCTGATAAAGATTCTGGAATAGCCTTGATAGCAACTAGCGGCAAAGATTCTTTTTTATCTTTTTTTGAAGGATCGACTAATAGATGGAGAATAGGTCATGATGCTACTGACAATTCTTTAAAAATTGATTCTGGAGCAGCAGTAGGTGGAAATACTTTTTTTGAATTATCAGCTACAGCACTAACTATTCCAAATGGAGATGTAGTTGTAGGCGATGATGTAAAGTTAAGTGCTACTGGAAAAGTTAGGTTTGATTTTGGAGATTTACTGTCTCACACTTACATACATGAAGCATCTTCTGATGATTTAGAGATTGTAGTAGGTGGCGATACTATGGCTACTTTTGATGAGGCTAATGATAGAATAACTATGGCAGCTACTAAACATACTTCTGCTTTAGCTAATGGTACAGAGTTTAGTGCAACAGATAGTGCTTATGCAGGCATGATATTAGGCTACACTAGGATTTTTAATCTTTCATCTACGATAGGACATAATGTTATAACTGTCAATAATTCATCAATGACAGTTTTGCAAACTTCTCAAGGCACAGATGTAAAAGTTCAATTTATTGTACCACCAAGTGGTAATGTCGAAATAGAGTGTACGTTTTGGTCTTCTTTTTCATCTAGAGGTGCTAAATTTAGTTTGTCAGATAATGCAAGTTATAATGAAATAGCTTTTAATTATACTTACGATGCTGATTGGACTATTTTCAATGATGAAACTGACCACCACATGCACAGGATAGTTTTTGGGGTTTCAGGCTTGACAGCAGGTACGGACACAACATATTTTTTAGCTGGACTGGCTAGCAGTACGTTTGCTTCGATATTACATGGAAAAAACAGGTCTCAAGATGCATATTACCCACCAATAATAATGAAGGCGACAGCTTTGCCTGCAACAATTACAACAGGAGAATAAATGGCATTAACCAATAAAACAATAGCAAGTACGTATGGAGATATGCTTCAAATAGACAATAGTGGATCAGGTAGAACTGCAAGCGGAACAGTTGTAAAAGATGGTTTAGGGCAATCTACAGCTTTAACACTAGGGCAAAACAAACTTCATGTTAAGCCTGCTTCTGACCAAACAGATGCTATGGTAGTTGAAACAGCAGGTGGTACAGATTTATTGACAGTAGACACAACCAATAGTGCAGTAAAAGTAGGGACTACTCAAAACTATGCTAATACTCAAATACAAAGATTCATGGTCACAGATATAGGCACTACAGATGGCAAACATCATTCTATGTTTGTTGATAGTGGTTGGGCAGGGCTAACATCACTTGACTTTGGAACAGGTACAGATCCTGCAACTACATTTACACTATCATCTTCAGAAGCTAATGCAAATGCTTTAGTTGGTTCTATTTGGTACATTCAATCTGCAATAACCATAGATGAGGTAAGGGTTATAGGTGGTGGAGAAGCAGCAGATACGGTTAATTTCCATTTGTTTTCATATACAATAGCTACAGGAACAGGAAGTGGTGCAGGAGATTTGTCTAGTGGCGCATTATTAGCACACAATGGCTCTACGCTAACAACAGGAAATGACAGAGTAACAAGCACAACATTAACAGTAGATTCTGCAAATGTAGCGGCAGATAAAGTAGTGTTGGCTTTTATAGAAAATGTAGGTGCAACAACAGATTTAACAGCTCAATTAATAGTAAAATATCATTATCAGTAAGGAGATAAAATGGCTCAATATACAAAAGAGATAAAATTAAGTACAGCTAAAGGGGATTATTTAAAAAAATTGTCAGGTGGTTACAATGTAATTTTTGACAAAATAATTAAAGTAGATAATTCTAATGCAGGAATAGATTTAGTTAATTACGGCACAAGCGTAGCAGACGACACAATGACTGCCCCTAAAGCAATTTTAGTAGAAAATACTGGAAATGTTGGATGCGAGCTATTGATGTCAACAGCAGAATGGACAACAGATGATGCTACTGATTCAGCAGACACATTAAGCGATTCTACTCACTATCTTTCAATGCTATTACCTGCTGGCGAGTGTGTTTATCTTCCTAGCAATAGATTGATTGGCACCTCTACTGCTTTTGGTGGTGGCATGGGTATTGTTGTTAGCAATGCAGTACCTGACTCTAACGAATATACTGATAGTGGTGCAGATTTAGACCATGCAACATCTGCTACAATGGGTTCTGACGCTACACACACTACTCTTAATTTAGAAAATGGGCATAGCAAATACTTTAAAGTAGGCGACTTAATAAGATTAGAAAATGAAATCTGTGAAGTAACTGCTGTAGGCACAGGTGCAGATTTAGCAAATAGCACTTGCACAATTAAAAGAGGATTGTACGGATCAACTGCGGCAACTCACGCAGATGATGTAGCAGTTAGGTTTCCTTTCTTTAATATGCACCACGATTTTGATGATACGTCTTACAATGGTGGTGGTAATGGTAGTGCCACAGTATCTAAAACAAATGCCTCTGGCTTGTTTCGTGCAATGAATTTTTTCGGTTACGCTAGAACTGCCGATACTGTATGTGATGGGCTAGTTCCAGGAAGTGTTGCTTTAAAGTTTTATAATCACGGTTATCAAGAATTTGGTTTGTCAGGAATAACATCTGGAACAAAAAGTGGTCTTGCTACATCAACTACATATACTTTTGCTCTTACAATATCAGGAGGCTCATCAGATGATGTTGCATTTACGACTGATTCAAGTGATGTTACTTTTGGCAATATAGTTGGTAAAATCCAAAGCAGTATAAATGATAAATTTACGACTGGTACTAACTTAAAGAATAAAAAAGCAACAATATCTATAGTTAATGGTGATATTAGAATTACTGACAGCTCTAGGCTTTCTACGGGGGCGGTATTGATGGCTGCTCCAAGTGGTGGAACCACTCCATTTGGGGTAGGAATTGTGCCTGCTGTAGGTGTTTTAGAGGCTCCTGTTGCCGCAAAGCTTCCTGATGATACTGTAAGAGACTCATTGACTTACGCAGAAAGAAAAAATGCTTCTGCTTTTTTACTTGATGATGGAAAAGGAAATTTAAGAGGTGCAGGTGGTAGTGGAAATATTAACTATGAAACAGGTGAAATTAATATAAATGCCTATCCAAATGCAGAGTTTGTTGTTAGTGCTAACACTAAAGCAGCGCATTGTGGAGGGATGGAAGATAGCGGGACAACAATAAACGGTATAAGTATTTTAGAAGCAAGAAGTTGCAATTCTAAAGCAGACACAGAAATAAGAATAATCAGTTTAGGCTAAAGGAGAAAATATGCCATACGGTAAAGGAACATACGGCAAAAAAAGAAAAATGAAAAGAAAAGTTAAAAGAAGAATTAAAAGGAAGAAGTGAGTTGGCAAAGTTTAAAGGAAAATCAGTTAGATTAAACAAACCAAGTCGAATAAGAAAAGGGCAAGCAGGCTATGGAAGAAAGAAGTTTCAAGTCTACGTTAAGGCTGGAAGCAAAACTAAAAGAGTAGCTTTTGGAGACCCTAATATGAGAATTAAAAAATCAAGTCCTGCAAGACGAAAGTCTTTTAGAGCAAGGCATAAGTGCGCTACTCCAGGACCTAAAACTAAAGCAAGATATTGGTCTTGCAAAATGTGGTAAATTATGGCTAGGAAAAAAAGAAAATCATCAGTAAATAAAGCAGGAAACTATACCAAGCCTACTATGAGAAAAAGATTGTTTTATAAAATAAAAGCAAGCTCAAAAGGCGGCAGGGCTGGTCAATGGTCGGCCCGTAAAGCGCAGATGCTAGCCAGGCAATATAAAGCAAAGGGTGGCGGATACAGATAATGGCACTTAAGAAATCACAGCGTTCTTTAAAAAAATGGACTGCTCAAAAATGGGATTATGTAAGCTCTAGGGACAAGAAAAAGCCAAAGAGTAAGAGAGGTCGTTATCTTCCTAAATCTGTGCGAGAAAGCCTAACAAAGTCCCAAAAAGCCTATGAGAATAGGAAAAAAAGAGCAGCAACAAAAAAAGGTAAACAAAGAGCTAGTTATTCTAGGTCTGTAAGAAAAAAAATGAGAGGCAAATAAATGGCAACAGCACCAACATATATTACACACGCAGAATTAAAAAGAATATTTCCACAAATGGATGAGTTTGACCAAAAGACTCCTATTTATGGGTGGACAGAAGTAACAAGTAATAAGTATGCTGCTCACGATAGTGGACAGGTAACTCAATTATTTGCAGACGGTGAGGATTTGGGACCAGCTCAATCAGCTCATACTGATTTAAATGTTGAGGGAGAGTGGTTTTATAATTCGGCTGAAGATGTATGCTATTATTATTCAGCCAGCACTCCATCAGACAAATTGATGGAAGGTGGAGAAGAGTTTGTAGGCATGATAACTCAATACAGAGCAGATGCAAGCCGATACTTTGACTCAAGAGTTGACCCTTCTTTGCCTAGAGAGCAATTAAAAGATAAGTCAGGCAACTATGATTATATGGTAATTAGAACAGTTGGATTGATTGCTTCTTGTTTTATGATAAGAACTAAAGATCATAATTCTGAATTAGCTACATCTTTTATGGAAGAAGCCGAAAATAATATAGGACTGTTAAATGAAGGGAAGGCAGCTTTATCTTGGCAGAATACAGCAGATGCGTCACAAGGAATAATACGAGAAGCCACAACAATACAAGGAGCTTTGCATCCTGTAGATACTAGGGGAGAATATAGTGGTAGTTGGGATTTAGTTAAATTAGGCATAGATACGGCTGGCGCAATAGGAACAGCTACTTATAGCGTATATGTTAAAGATTCAAATGGATTAAAAAACAATCGAGTAGTGACTAGCGAAAAAATCACAGGAGACTTTCAAGCTTTGGCTGGAGGCTTGCAGATTAGGTTTTCAGGCGCAGCCGATGATTCAGAAGCTCACGCAGATGATGAATGGGAAATTGAAGTAACTGGAAGACAGGAGTATGTTGATAGTTCTGATATGAAATCTATTAAAGTTACAAGAACAGCAACGCCAAATAGAAGGTTTTACAAATAATGCCAGTAACATTTACAAACAACTGGAAGAACATTCTTGAAAAATTAAGAAGTATTCTTCGCACAGAATTTAAAGGAGCATTGCCTGTATATATAGGAGAAGAAGGTAGTGAGGGAACTCAATTTGTTCGGCTCGATCCTATTGGAAGCGAGTTTATAGAATATATGCACAGCTCTGAATCAAGAGAATTTACAATTAATGTGTTCTATTATTTTGCCGAACATAATGTTAAGAAAACGGCATTAGACCATGTTTTAAGATATACATCAAGAATTGAAGCACTAATACACGATAATGTAACAATGACGCTAGCAGATAGCACTCAAGCCTATAATTGTAGATTTGAGACAACGGAATTGAATCCTGATGAAGAGTCAGGAGCCTATGTGGTTCAATGGGAATATAAATGTCAACACACAGGTAACATCTCTTAAGGAGGGATTATGAAAGTAAAACTAAAAGAAGGAGTACGCCTTTCGTCTATGGATAATTATTGTGGATTATTGTATAAAGATTGGCTTGCTCTTGAGCAAGGTAAGACAGTAGAACTTGAAGGTTTAAACAAGTTTATTAAAGATAAAGTAGAAACAGTAGGTGCTGACAAAAAGCAACCTAAACCAAAGGAGGTTAAATAATGGCAGATGCGGTATTTTCACCCAAAGACTTTAAGGTTTTCGTTTCTGAAGAAGCACAAACAGGAACAGTAAACGATCTTACATCAACAAGCAATGTATACCAGCTTGATGTTGATTCAGTTTCTTTTCCAAGCCTTAATGTAACACAAGTAACAAATGTAAGAAGTCAAAATGGTAGAGTTGCTCATATTGACGACTTTTTTCAAGATAACAACATCAGGGCAACAGAAATATCTTTATCAGGAACATTTCATAAAGACGGTGGTCATGTTATGTTAATGCAAAGCGTATGTTCAAACGCTTTAACACCTGATTCTGTTGCAGATGTAACGCTAGGGACTAATCCAACTGCAACTGTAGGCAAGTATGGGGAGAATGAAGTTAACAAAACATTTACACTAGCAATAGACTCTCCTGATAATAATGATGCACAAAATATTGTGATGAAAGGTTGTTTATGCACATCTTTTACATTAAATGCAGATATGGGTACTGATGGCGGACAATATAAGTTTAGTGCAACAATATCTAGCGGTAGAGTTCCTGACCTTACAGACGGCACAGCAGTTAGTGGAACAGCTTACGATGCAAATCATATAGATATGAATGGAGTCGATGTTTCGGCTGTTAAAATTGCAAGCAAAACTGCTCCTGTTCTTTCATCTTTCGGATTAACTATTGAAAGTCCAGCGGTTTATACTGGTGTTTCAGAAGGTGCTGGATACCAATGTTTTGGCAGAGGCGAAGAAATATCAGTAACAGCTAGCGCACAAGTTAAATTAGATAGCGTTACAATGGAGCTTCCTTCTGAATTTGACGCGCAGTCAACACATGTTGCGACAGATTTGCTTACTTTAACACAGACAACTGCAACTAACGCATCAATATCAATTCCATGCGGAATATTGACTAATGTTGCTTATAATGAAGGCGATATTATGATGTTAGATGTAGAGATGAAAGCACTCAATAAGGAATCAGGCAATATTCTAGCTATTGATTTAGCATAATAAAATAAAAAAAGGATGTTTAAATGGAGATTAAACTAAAGAATAAAAAAGCGTTTAAGGTTAAAGAGTTTACTATTGCTGATGAAGCAAAGTTAAAAGACATACTGATGAAGATGGTTAATTCAGTTGAAGGTGGGGTAGAAATTATAGACCCTAACTATAATTGTCTTAAGATTTTGCAAATAGCATTAGTAGACTCTTCAGACGACACTATCAGAAAAATAAGCGATGAAGACAGGATCAACATTGCTTTAGAAATTCAGAAAGTGTTGTTTGAGGGAAACGAGAAGCCCTCCAAGTAGAACTTAATATACTTTTACCTACTTGCGAGGGTTGTCAGTATCACAACTTTCCTTATTCGGCTGAAATTCCAGTCTTAATTGACGGAGTTAGGGAAAAACGCAGATTCGACAATATGGATGACGTTTGGGCAGTTGCAAACCTTATTATAGAGGAAACTGCCCAAGTCAATGAACAGCAAAATAGATCTTTTGATATTGCTCAATCATTGGTTTCGCAGATACCTTTTTTTGCTTGTGCTAATAAATTTATGGATATTAGCTTGCATAAAGATATAGAAAGGTACACATATTGTGAAAAATTTAATATACCTCCTTATGAGGGGTCTTATGACAATCAGCCAGCTAAATGGGTTAGGCGGGCATTTGCAATCAGAACAGCATTTGCTAAAAAAGAAAAGAAGGAAATAGATGTCAGAAAGAATACTAATAAAGTTTAAAGCATCAGGAGACAATAGGCTCCGAGCTTCAATGATAAAGCTAGCTGGCGCTCAAAGCTTGCTTGAAAAAAACACTAAAGAATTTAGAAAAGCTTTATCAAACCTTTCAGGTGCTTTTGATAAAACAGAAAGAAGGTCAAGGCTTCTTAATAATTCATTTGCTACGCTTCGTTCTAAAATGCTTCTCTTCTCTTTTGCTATGTCAATGGGTGGAAGGCAGTTAATTCAATTTGGTAAGCAGGCTGCTAATTTAGAGGCTATGGAAACAGCTTTTACTAACCTTCAGGGTGGAACAGAAAACGCTGCTATAGCTATGGATAGATTGAGGGCGGCTACAGACAACACAATGTCTAATTTTGATTTATTTCAGCAAGCTAATAATGCAATGATTCTTGGAATCACGACAAGTTCAGAGGAAATGGCTCAAATGTTTGATATGGCTCAAAGGCTTGGTGAAGCTTTGGGAAAAGACACAAGGCATTCTGTAGAGTCTCTTATTACTGGTATTGGTCGCCAATCGAGACTTATGCTTGATAACATTGGTATTATTGTTGACACAGAAAAAGCTTATAAAAATTATGCCAAACAAATAGACGTAACTGTTGACCAACTTACAGACGCAGATAAAAAACAAGCATTTTTTAATGCTACAATGGATTCTGCTAAACAAAAATTAAAAGGAATAGGACCAGAGGTAGATACTCCTATAAGAGCTTTTAATAGATTCTCTGCTAGTATGACAAATTTAGGAACCTCTATAGGAGAAGATTTTTTAGTAGCTGCTGTTCCACTTTTAAATATGCTTTCAGGCATAGCAAATGCACTAGAGAATGTTAATTTTGCACAAGTTGCAAAACAGGCTAGTATTTTTGCTGCTGCTATTTTTACAGTTACAAAATCAGGTAGAAGAGCGGTAAAAACTTTAATTGCTTTTAAAGCTAGCATGATAGGTCTCGCATCAGGAACTAAAAAAGCAACGCTTGCTATGGCAAAATTTAAAAGAGCATCTATAGTTTTTATTGCATTGGAAGGAATTGTTTTTGCACTTGAAAAGACGATTGGCTTTTTTGGAAACAGTTCTAAAGAAAACTTTGAAGAAGCTACCGAATCTGTCAACGAATATGTTGTTGCTTTGGGAGGTGTTCCCAATACAACCAAAGATTTAACAGCAGAGCAAGATATTCTTAATGAAAAATTACTTTCTATTAAAAAGGCTGTTCCCGACATTAGAGACCTTAAAAAGGAATATGAGTCTTTAATTAAGATAGATACTACCGAGTTTTTAGGACAAAATATTGAATTTCTTGATGTTGAAGCTCAAAAAGAAATGGCTGCATTTTTTACAAGTGATATATTGCCAGCGATAAAACAAACGCTAGGCGTAGACAAAGAAAGTCTTAATGTAAAAGTTGCTTTGTCATTAATAAATCAAAAATTACTTGATATTGAGCTTCAGAAAGAAGTTGCGTCCAAGTCTTTAATTCCAAATCTTGAAAAAGAAATTGCAATGATTCAGCTAAAAACCCAATTTGAGGGAACTAGATTAGTTTTGATGCAAGAACTTTTAAAGGTAGATCAAAAGGATTTGGATTTAAATGACTTTGAGCTTTTTCAATTAAGTATGTTGATTATAAAGAAGCAAGAGCTTTTAAAGCAAATTTCAGATGAAGAAAAAGAAAAAAGAAGACTGGAAAAAGCTGAAAGAGATGCTGCAAGATTAAGAGAAAACCAAATATCTGATGCTCAAGCAATTGTAGACTCAATGAAATCTGAAATGGAAATAATTGAAGAACAAATAACTCTATACGAAGCACTACGGTTTGCCGCAATAGGCTCAAGAGATGTAGAGGCTGCATTTGCGTATGGACAAGCTTTAGATGTTTTAAATCAACAAGCGATAGACTTAAAAGAAACTTTAGAAGATGCAAAACTAGAAAAGTTCCTTGACATGGATGTTGTAAATGCATTTTCTAATGCCTTCTCAAGCGAAATAGTAAGAGCCATTGAAACTGGAAAAATGAGTTTGGAAAGTTTTGGTAGATCATTTTTTAGAGTAATAAATCAAATGATTGCAGAGATAATTGCAGCAGAAACTTTAAAAGGATTTTTTAAGCTTGCGATGATGTTTATTAATCCTGCGGGAGGTGTGACTGCTAGCTTGGGGTCTGCCGTTGGGACTGAAGTTTTTCCAGCAGTTATACCTTATCACAGCGGAGGAATGATAAGAGGCAGGCAGCAAGGCGGAGATGTTCCTATGGTTGGGCAGGAAGGTGAGTTTGTAATGAGAAGGTCAGCCGTAGAATCTATAGGACTAGAAAATATGAACAGAATGAATAGAACAGGACGGGTAGGTGGGGGAGCCAACATAACATTTACAGGAAATATAATGAGTGATACTTTTATTGAGGAAGAAGCCATACCTAAAATTAAAGATGCAATCCGCAGAGGTGAAGATTTAGGAATTAATTAATGATAGAGCTTCCAAAAAGATTTAAGCTAGACGTAGAATCGAAAACAACAAACTTGGTTCCATTGATTGTTATTGACGATACTTTTTATTTTTCTACAAATAAGGTTTATTTAGAAAACAATTATGAAGCAATGTTAAAAAACATTGGCTCTATAACTGAATCTATAGACGTAGAAAAGAAAATTTTTAAAATATCATCTTTAAAAATAGAGTTTTTTAATTCTGACTACATTGATCCGCCTAATAATACTCCTTTGTCTGTAAGGTTGTTTAATCCTTCTATTATGAACAAAAAATTAGATGTTTATTATAAATCACAATCAGCGCAATCTTTAGATGATTGCTTAAAGGTGTATTCAGGGTACGTAAAAGATGTTCAAGAAAACCTACATACTTTAGAAATAAATTGCGAAGATAGGACTGAAATGATTTTAGACCAAAAACTTCCTATAAGAAGAACCCCAATAAGCGATGATTTGCCTGAAAAGCGAAGAGATGTCCCTATTCCTATAGCTTACGGAGTTCTTGATAGAGCTGCTTTAATCTATAATTCTCTGACAGAAATAGATGCAAATAAACATTATGTTGCTATTGCTGACGATTTTCCTATAAAGTCTTGTTCAAGCCCTAAAGTTTTTTTAGACAATTCTTATTGCAATATATCTAAATCGCCAGAGTTTTTTCAATCTTTAAAAGAATCAACTGTGTATAAGGGGTTAAACAAAAATCAATACATTGACTCTGAAGACGAGAGTCATTTAGGCGAAGATAATTCTATTATTTTTGAAACTCAATACGATGTTTCTTTTTTAGACATGAACCAATTTTACCCTGACGGATCTCCTGTGTCTGCAAATATAGTAGAGGTTTTACAAAAAAGCGACGTTGCATTTAAAGATGCGAGCTATTCTTTAAAGTGGGATTATTCTCCTACCTATGTTGAGCAAAACGGACTTCCTGAAGGCGACCCTAACGAAGGTTTTGCGGTTTGCCCTGTTAGACCACACACAGATATTCAGGGACTCAATCCTAGCAATAATTTTTATTATACTTATTTTATGCCGTCTTCAGATTTTGAAGGATTTCCTCAAATTCAAAGAGATAATCAGGATTGGCTTTGGGACATGAATCAATATTTTTATGGAGGAAACATACTAGGAAATCAAGTGTTTTTTGATATAAGGTCTTTAAATATGATTTCTGCGGAAACTATTGAAACATTTCCTTCTCAAAATATTTTAAATGTTATGCCGCACATAGATGAGAATCAAGATGATATTGAATTTAAATCAAGAATAGGCATAACTTATTCAATCGATTCAAAGATTAATTTTGGAGATTACGAAATTTCCCCTTTGCCTAGCAGCAATATTGTAAACTTTAGAACTGAAATTTCTTTTATGTGTGGGACAAGAGGAATTGAGCATCTTATTTTAGATGACACGCCTATTACAGGCTATAGTTACCAAGATACTGATGGAGATTCGTTTGTCGACATAGAACACCACCATAGTGCTAAATCTACTGTTCAATGGTGGGGGACAGACGATATTTCTAATAGAGGCATAGAAATAGGAAACAGATATTATAGCAGCAATTACGGCTATAGCACTTTTCAGGCAGAAGGAAAGGCTCTAGAATATTTAAAATTTAATTCACTCAAAGTACACAAGCAGGCTATATTAAAAGGGTTTGATAACTTTAAATTGTATGCCAAAGTAGAAGGAAGAGTTGACAATATTTATGGAAGATACACAGGAGAGGCTTTAAGCGCATCATCTTCTACAGCAAGCGCAACTACAGAAACCCCAAGCAATAGCGAAGGTTCATCAAGCGGTGGGGGCGGAGGATATTAATGATAATATTTTTAAAAAGAGGAAATTTTGTAACAAACCAAGGGCATATTAAATTGCAATTAAATAATGCTAATATGTTAAATCTTGCAGAACAAGCAGATGGAACAGATGAAAATATGTTTTTAAGAGCAGTAAACGGTCAGGATGGCTGCGAGATTACTTTAGAAGGGTTTGGATTTTCATTGTGCTATCACAGAGATAATTATGATTTTGATAATATGTGGGGTCTTATGTCAACATATAGCCCTATTAATTCCGATTACATAAAATATGTAGGACATCAAGGAATGGGATGGGTTTTAGACAAGACTCCTGAATCTTCACCACTTATTGGAGATATTAATCAAGATGGTTTAACAGACATTTTAGATCTTGTTAATATTATTCAAAGAATTGTTTCGGGCGAGGCAGGAGAAATTGTTGGGGGGGGGGATTTTACAGAAGAAGAAATTCAATCTTCTGACTTTAACGAAGACGGTGTTATAAATATTCTTGATGTTGTTAATTTGGTAAATCAGATAATTAATTCAGAAAGCTCTCAATCTCTTGAATTTATTCCAATAAATTTTTTAGGTCATTCTAAAGCAGGGTTTTCTGGAAACACTAATTCACTAGAAAACATAGGGGGTGCTTATGGTTATGCAGGGGAAAACAGTTATGTTTCTAGCGGGGATTACCTTTCTTTAAACCCTGTATGGACAACTCCTAATGTTGCTTGCGAAGTTACAATTCCTTGCCCAAATTCTTTTAATCCGTCAGGAAATTTGGCTTTAAAAACACAATCTGAATCCAACGGATTAGCAAATTATTTTTTAAATTATGACATAGGTTTTGACAACAATAATTTACCGTCTTGGAAAACATCTCAATTAAACCAAATCAGAGAAACATCTTTTTCTGACCACACGCCATACAAAGATATTGTTTTTGGTTTTAGATTAGGAGTTAGGCAAAATGGAGAACTTTTGTTCCCGATCCATGCGCAAGTTCCTAATGATTGGAATTGGGGAGATTACAATAATTTAGGCTCTATGATATATCAGCCATATTCTGTAGAAGAGGGCGCACCTGAATACAATTTTGAAATATCTGTTTCTACAAACGAATCTTTTTCTTCTATGGGAGATAATGGCGTTGGCTCTATAAGCTTGCAAATATCTTCTCCTTCAAATTTTTCAGGAACTATTAATTTATATGCTTTAGACGAACAAGATGATTTGGTCAGTATTTCTGATTCGACTGGGTTAGATTTAGACGAATTTGACCAAGCGCAATTTGGCGAAGCAAACTGTGTCTCATCTATTGATATTTTAGCAGGGGAAACTAAAACAGTTAGCGTTGAGTATTCCTCAAATGTAGAGGCGCAAGGGCAAGAAGATTATTTTTCATTTATTGCCCAAATGGCATCTTTAGACCAATCTGAATATTATGACTTTCCTGCCGAATCTCAAGAGCAATTTGATTTGTTAGAAGTCGACCAAAAAACTGTTTATTTAGACAGAATCTATGTTCCTTACAATGCGGAAGTAATTGATTCAAGTTTTGTACAAGACGAGATTCAACCTTTAGAAAACTATGGATCTGATGCTATTTACGAACCAGGCGATAAAGTTATACAAAAACCCTGCGATATTATTTTTCATCTTTTAGAGCAAGAGCTAGGATATGATAAAAATATTGACACAAAAAGTTTGAGTAATGCTAGGACTTTTGACTCTTATACTGACCCTGTTTTTTTTGATGTTTCATCTTTAAACACCAATGATTTTATTATGGCTTTTAGTTTAGACAAACAAAAGGATGCAAAAAAATTAATCAGCGAAATTGCAAAATCTAGTAAAATAATACCTACGCTAGCTAATGATAAATTAAAATTTATATCTTTAAGAAACTTTTATTGGGGTGGAACAAAATACTGGCAAGATGTTGGTTCAACTATAACTGAAGATGTTTCTCTGGTTAAAAGAAATGATATTATATCTTATAATTTTTCAAGAACATCAATAGATAATCTTTTAACTGAAGTTGAGTTAAAGTACAACTACGACAGGGGTTTAGGTCAATATTTAAAGTCTGTAAAAACAGAAATTGATGAAAATTATTTTTATTGCGGCACTCAAGCATCGGTGGAAAAAAAGAATTATTATGGATTAAGGGAAAAAAGCGATGGTTCCGTAGATCATTTACATACAAATAAAGTATATGAAAGTCAATATATAAAGCATAATGACGGAGGAGATACGGCTAGAACTTTAGCAAACTATAATTTATCATGGAATCAAAATCAACACAATATTTTAAATATTTCTTTGCCTGTAAAATATTTTAATCTTGAAATAGGAGATTTAATTGAATTTGACAAAATGATTTTAGATAAAAAAATATATGGCGAAAAGTATGTTTTAGAAGACATAGATGAAGATGGAATATATCAGGATATGCCTATTAGGTGTGGTCAGTATATATTGCCTTTATGGATAATAACAAAAATTAGAAAAAACATAGACAAGGCTCAAGTCACTATTGTGCAACTTCATCATTTAGACAGGTATAAAAATTTGAGATGGAAAGGAGTTGATTACCCATCTCCTTTTCCTGTAATTTAATAGGGCAAAATAACAAATATGGAAAACAATATAATTAAACAATCTCCTGCGACTAACGTAGAAATAAAATATGCAAACGGAAATGTTTTTTGCAATTCAAATGGAGAGGTTGCAGCTTTTGAAATTACTTACAAAGGGTCTATAAATGCAATAAACAAGCTAGGAAATGGATGGACTTTAACAATAGGAGAAAACAAAATAATTATTGTAAGTATTGCGCAAACTCCTGTTTCTAATGTTTTGTTTTCATACATAGGTGTGTTTGAAATGCTTTCTTGCTCTTATGTTACGTGGGATTTAAAAAAACACAGGGCTAAAATTTTAGGTATAAAAAAAGAATATTGGACAAATAATTCGACTCAATGGGGTTCGGCAGGCACAAAACCTGAAGAACTTGAGTCTGGTAAAATTGTTAAAAAAAGAATAAAAAAAAGAATTGTTAGGAGAAAATAATGGCTAGAAAACAAATAGGAACACCAAGATTTTATTGCGACATACCAAGTTATTTAAAAAGCATAGGAATGTATCACGGTACAATAACTTCAGGATTATTTACACCGAATGAGCCTAATCAAGAAAAAGTCTACACAATGAATCCTTACCAACCTAATAAATTTAGAGGGGGTTATAGCCATCATTGGGCAGCTTTTAGATTTGGAATAAATCAAGAGCCTGCAGACCTTGATGAACAAGAATTAATTAAAGACTATGAATTAAACAAGCTGTTAAAATACCGCAATAATAGTAGCGGTCATCATTCTAGCGGTTGGTATGCAGGTGTTTTAGGTCATAAGTTTGCAAGCCTGCAAGCCGAACTAGGGGCTAATATACATATGTGTCAACGATTTATAGGAAGTGACGGAACAGGGGGTTCAAGCAGTATACTTTACTCTAATCCTACCGCTTTTGAAGAAATTGTAAATTATAAAACTACTGCTGGTAGTAGCAATGCAGGGGAAACTGGCATGGCAAAATATGATGGCTATTCTTTATGGGAAATAACAGACAAAAACAATACTGAAGACAGAAGGTTTAATGTACTAGAATTTATTAATATAAGTGAAAATGTTATTGGCGACACAGAAAATCAACCATGGGCAGATTGGGGAGATAAGCGAATAACCATAGGATCAAATACTTGCGGAATATTTGTTGAAGCACCCAATTCTCCTGATCTTAATGTTTCTTTAGAGCTAAAGATGTCTGGAGCAGCTATATATGAAACACCTGGAGGAGGAACTTTGGTAAACATGAACCATATAGGGGTTCCTAATTGGGGCGACATTCCTGCATGGAAATTGCAAAAAACAAATGGAAGAGATTATACTAAAGTTGCTAACAAAGCTAGAAGATGCTGGAAAATAAAGTTTAGCTATATATCTGACGACAACTTATTCGATAAGGTTGAAAATTCTAATTCATTTTATAATGACAGTTTTACAGGTGATGTAGAAGATGCCTATGATTTAGATAATTTTGATACTTCTATGAGCACATTTTTTAAGCTAACTCAATATGGAAGCCTTCCGTTCATATTTTGTCCTGACTCTAAAGCTACCGCAACTATAGATGGTGTTGAAGAGCCTAATCCAGAACTTGCTATATGTATGTTAGACCAAGACTCTATATCTTGTACTCAAGTAGCTCACAGGACTTGGAATGTTTCTTTAAGTATTAGAGAGGTTTATTAGTTTAAAAATTATATACGAATTTATAATGCTCTGCGAGGGTCTTGAACCGCAAAACCTAAAGTCGCTGCAAACCTTATAATCCTATCTAGCAGTTCGCTAAAATCATCTTTAGTCAAGTCTTTTGTAGACTCTATTTCAAATTTAGTTTTAACAACTTCGTGCATTTCATCTTCATTGTAACCTAGATGATTTCCTATCTGTCTTATAATGTGTCTATAGTAGCCGTTTTGCTCGCTAGAACGCATTTTAGGAGCAACTTTTATATCAATCCATACATCACCCTTAATTCCATTTAAGTATCGTTTAAGTCCAGATGGGTCGTTCATCTTTAATGATCCGTTTTGTACTTTTCCTGTAAATTTCATACTAGTATCTCCCTTATATCTCTCAAGTTACTATTCTTTATTTCATAATTGTCTGTAGACGTTACCATGGTATCGTTTAAGCCACGACTTCTGACTTCTCCTTTTTTAAAAAAATCAGCCTTATCATCTATTTCGTTTTTCCATATCCAGCCACAGAACTCTATAATATTAGTTTTTTTATTTAAAGAAGTAAATATAATCATATCGCAGGCATAATGTGATTGCAGTTTAGGAAAGTTGTTTACATACTCTGGTTTAGTGTAAAAGTTTCTCCCCATTGATTTAACGTCTATTGTGTAGCCTAAATAATTAATGTCTACCCCTCCATCAAAACCATCTTCTTTTTCGTTAAGGTTTGGGTATTCATCTAGAAGTAGTTTGCGTGTTTCTGTTTCGGCAATTAATCCTGTTAGTTGTTTTTCTTTGTCGCCATCATAGACTCCACGATTTGCAAGGCTGTGAGTCTTTAAGTATTCCCAGCAATTCATTTTGTTTTCTTTGCTTATAAGTTTTCTTATTGGTTCATAGATTATTTTCATAATTTCTGTATTATTGTATAATCACCTGTCATTATTAAATAATTATAATCCACAATAACCTTCACATTCCTCTACAAACATATCTAGCTGGTTTTCTTGGAAGTCTGCTTCATCTAAAGGCTTACATTGTCTGCTTAAATACTGCTTTTCTTTCATTTTAGGGTTTACTCTTATAGCTTTGTCTATTGTTACCGCCATATCCCAAGCCTCCCCTTTTTCTTTTTTAAGATCAGTCCAAAATTTATCAGAATGAAATGGGCAAAACACACAACTTGACTTAACAGGTACAGGAAAATTATTTTCTTTAAAAAAGTTCATGCAATCTGATCTGCTCATATTATGATATATTAGAGGGTAAAAATAATTTATATTATGCAAGGTGCATTCTTTCATTCTTTGAATTTCGTCTAAAGATATTCCTAGCCACATTTCCGTAGACTTCATTCTTTGCCTTGGCTTTAATCCGTGTAGCTCTCTAGAGCTTTCTATAACAGGCTTTATCTTATAGTCAGATGTGCATTGCCTCATAACCAAGCCGTTGTTTTCTGTGTGTGCAGGTATAGATGCTACTCTAGACCCATTTTTATACCCATTTATAATATCTTTATATAAATTCCTTTTGTCATTAACTATAATTGGTATGCCATTGTTTTGTTTTTGCCAATCTAATAACCATTTAAGCATTTCGTATGTTTTTGGATGCTCGGCTTGAGGATCCGCAAAAATAGCAAAATCTGCCCTAGATAATTTATGCCCCATAGAACTCATTAAATACACAGCCGTAGACTGAACACCCATCCCTAAAGATATAACCTTCAGGTCTGCATCTTTATTTCCTTTAGCTGTTTTCCAACCTTCTTGCATGATATTCCCTTAATAGTTTAAATGCTTCTTTCCATAAGTTAACTTTATATTTGGCTTCAAATTCTGTGTTTCCTATTGAGTGTCTTTCAGAATGGTGCAATCGGCAGAGTGGTATGCAAGTATAGTGTTTGAGTGTGGGTTTCTTGCGGTTACCTCCCATACCGATTGCTTCAAGGTGGTCAGGATCTGGGTTCTCTGAAAAGCATATTAGACAATAACATCCTCTAATATAGTCTAAATACTTTAAAGAGTCTTTATTAGCAGTAATACTCATCAATGCTTCCGCCTCTATGTGATATTATCGCCATTAGCTTCCCACATTATTGTTAGAATTACTGCTAATAACTTCTAACCAATCTTCCAACTTTAACACAATGTATGCCTCCCCCCTATCCTCCCTTATAACTTGAGCATCTACATTTTCATTAGGCACTAAATAGGATGCAATACTCTTGCGTATTTTAGCCTGTATTTTGTAGTCCTCAATTATAAGGTCGACTTCTGCGTGCATCCCTAGTGATTCTCCATTGGATGCGTAGGCTCGTTTTGATTCAAGCCCAAATTCTTTTGCTTTATTGACAACATCTCTTTCAAATTTGTTGCCCTTTACTTTACTTGGATGAGCCACTATAATCCCTCAAGTTTAAAGATTTTAAAAGCCTTCCAGTTCTATATATCTCTATTTTATAAGGAAAGCCTTTAGCCGTATAGTAAGTCCACTCTCCTTCTTTAATATTATATATCTTTACACCCTTGCTCTGAATATTCCCATTATTATAATAGGTTTGTATGTGTGTGGTGTCGTTGTTAGTTACCTCAAAGTTAGTAACATTAGCAATCGTTATTCCTGCAATTAATACTATGTATTTCATTTATTATTCTCCTGTTTAAGATCGTTTATTCTTTCTTGTAATGTATCTATATCGTCAAAGCCTTGACATTGTATAACCATATCTGTCATAGAGGACATACACCAAACGCAGAAGGCAACAGGCGATATTCCAAAATAGCCAATAACATCTCCGTTATCTTCTTCTATTTCAGAATCGCATATATTACAATTCATAGTAGATAGAACCTCTGCTGGTTAACGAATGTTGGGTTTTTATTGCCGTCAAAACTATCTACCATTATTCACTAAAATCTCCATTATTTAAAAGTTCTGCATATACCTTTGCCTTTTCTTTATTAATAAACTTTCGCCCATTAACAAAATAAACAAAATCTAATTCTTTATATATTTTTACTTTTTCTTTTTTCAAAAAATTTCCCCCTGCCTTGTAACTTCTTTAAAATTTTTATACGCTTTTTTATAATAGTTTGGACTTATCTCAATGCCAAGCAGATCGCAATTATGCTCGTGGCAAGCTATGGCTATATTTCCAGACCCTAAATGTGTATCTAATACTTTATACCCTTTTTCCGTATATGAGCTTAATAGCCATTTATAGAGCTTTAATGGCTTTTCTGTTGGGTGTATTTTATTTCTCTGGTTGTTGGGTAGTCTAAATATTTTAGCAGGCTTATTAAATGATGTCCAGGCAAATTCCCAAGCACTAAAGTTAGGAAATGGTTGCTTTTTATCCCAACATATGATTCCTCTTGTGGGAGGAAGGTCAAAATAGTTGCCTCCCCAAATTATTTGATTTTCAGAAACCCTAATCAATTCTTCAAAATACGATCTGTCTGGAGCAACATCCCATCTGTTTTTATCCATTTCTTGGAATATTCTTGACTTTAATTTGCCTGTTCCTTGCTCTGGGTTTTTGCTAAATTCACGAAGCCCGTACGGGGGATCCACAATTGCAAGGTCGAAATAATTATCAGAATATTCTGGAATTATGTTCATACAATCATCATTTAATAGTTTAATTTTGCTCATAATATATCGAGGGGAAGGATTAGATTGGCGGGTAACCAAGAGAGTTAAGAGCCTCCCCCTCAAATTTTTATAATCTTTCTCTATATTTTACTGCATATTTTTTAAATAAGTCTATAAAACCTTTTTTAGTGTATGGTACAGACTTAAGTTCAACGCTACCCTCTCTACCAAACCTTCTTTTAAACTCTGTCCTTCCTTTCATAGCTTCTGCTTGATTGCAATAAAAAGAACAAAATTCTATGTCGCCATCTTCGTATCTGACGATATATACATTTCTAGTATATTCCATAATACTCTCCTATAAGTGTTTTTTTAATTCGAGTAAAGCTTTTTTAGGCATATCATAACCTTGCTCATACATAATCCAGATACAATTTACACAAGTTTTTAAAAACTTATCTAACTGATCATCTCCATACATATTTTTGGTTATTTCTAAAAATTCTCTAAACTCTTCTATTTTAAGATTTTCGTCCATTATTTCCTTTTTGGTAATATTTCGGCTTTGCAACACCTACTATCACCTTTACGTTCATTTTCTGTGTACGATTCTCCAGATCCACACGACAGGCAATATCCTTTGAAAAACCTGCCTGTTGCATCTTTTTGCCATCCCGCATCTTGCTTTGGCAACTCAATCTCATCCTCCCACCTTCTTTGATTTATAAAGGTAGATGGATGAGGTATGAACTGCTTTTCTGTTTCGTTAGCCTTCCAAACTTTAATATAATTTATAAGACCACTATAAGCCTCAAACTTATCCTTGCTTGATAGTTTCTTGAATGATTTTTCGGCAAGAAATCTGCCAACCCTTCTAGGATATAGCTTATAAAATTGTTCAAAAGTTATTTCCTTAAAACTAGGCATATTTATAATATTAAAAAGGGATGTCTGCATCTGTTAATTTAGAATCCTTATAAGAAGATAGCAATGATTCTAGCTCCTTGATTCTAGCCTTTAGCTTATCTACCTCACTTGTTGGCGATGCTTCTGCTATCTTTTCTGCCGACCCACCACTATTCATCTCGTTAAGAGTAAGACCGTTGACTTTAAAAAAAGTGATCTCCCCTTCTTCACACTTCTCAATAGTAATTTCGTCCCCCTCGCCAGCACCTAGTGTTTGAATCATGGTGTTCAGCGTTTGTGTAGCGAAAAAACTATCCTCATCATCATTTATGCCTGATTTAATTCCATATAAATACCATGCTCCGTATGAATTAACACCTGTTTTTGGACTATCAAATGCAAGCACAACCTTTCTTGGCTCTCCAACTTTGAATTTAAATGAACTCATTTTTTCTTCTCCTTATTGTTTAATAATTCTTGACATACTGAAATTGCACCAATAGTTCTTTGATAGGCTTGCTCTAGCTCTGCTTTTTGCTTTAAGAGTTCTTCAAGCCTTTCCTTAACATTATCCTTCATTATTATCCCCTAACTTATAAAACTCTGTTACGGCTAAATCTATCTTACCACTTTCCATCAAGTCTTTTATCTTTTGACCATCTGTTTTAGTAAGGGTTCTAAATATAGATTCGGCTTTGTCTTTATTATAAACACCTTTAGCACTAAATATCTGCCTCATGTTATTCTTCATGTAGTCTGAAGCCTTGTTCCCGTACTGCTTAACCATAGGTGTTGATTCTTTCTTAAAGTCCTCTGCCTCTACATCAGAATATAATCCATACTCATATAAGTCTAGTAGCTTTAAG
>Ga0208919_1000457_pt1 | contig 27708 bp, 27 predicted proteins | sample 4_EtaG_FD_184076 | JGI IMG/M metagenome (GOLD analysis project Ga0208919, IMG submission 184076) | Marine viral communities from the Subarctic Pacific Ocean - 4_ETSP_OMZ_AT15127 metaG (SPAdes) (version 3) | ecosystem: Environmental > Aquatic > Marine > Oceanic | place: Pacific Ocean | collected...
GTTCGATGGATATCCGCACGGCTAGCGCAACAGGCAACCCGCAAATGGCGTTCCGCAGGGGATCAACGGATGTTGCGTATTTTACGTACTGGAACGCAAGTAGTACGCTAGCGTTGACAAATGCAGCAGGCGCAGGGCTGCATTTCGATCCTACAAATGTGCGAGTCGGAATTGGCCTGTCGGCCCCCAACGAGGTTTTGACTGTAGCCGGTGCGGTTTCTATAACAGACGGCATGACGGCACCCAGTGCGACTTCAGGGTATGCTAAATTGTACGTTGATACGGCAGATGGGGATTTGAAAGTGATATTTGGCGATGGCACGATAAAAACACTTGCAACGGACACGTAAAATAAAGGATAAAAAATGGCAATTACTTATAATTTGAATATCAGCGATAGGCTATCTGTATTGCAAACTGCTACGCTGAAAGATGGAACTCCAGTGACTGATTACATCTCTAAAATAGTTTGTTCTCTTACGGCAAGTGAAGACGGTTATAGTTCTTTCACAGACAGTTGGGTACCGCTAAAAAATCCAGCAGATCACACAGGCCCCTATGTGCCGTTTTCGGATTTGACAACCCAACCGGATTTTGTTTCTAGTGCCGCAAATAGTTGGGCAAGCGATGATTTAAAATCATCTTTAGCGAGTCAGGTAGAAGCCCAGAAAACGGCACCACAGGATAAAGCCGCGCCTTGGAGCTAAGTATGCCCCCGTATAAAAAATACGAAGAAATAGCAAGCAGGACGGAATTAAAAAGGTTATACGAGCTAGCAGTAAAAGAAGCTGAAGCGGCCCGTTCATCAGTAAGCCATGAACGGATATTAATTCAGCAGATGAGTGCCGAAAAAAGGGGACTAAAACAGGATTTAAAAAAAGAGCAGAGTAAGCTCATTGTTCTGTCTAAGGAGAAAAAGAGTGCAGATGAGCAAAAAAAGAGTGCAGGCTGGAATGGAGCGGCAGTTATAAGTGTCGCATTGCTTTATCAGGCTTGGAGAATTGTAGGATTTCCAGGAGGGTATAAATGGGAAGATTGGTGGGAACACGAGGCGTGTTTCGGAGCTATTACCTTCTTCATGACTATTTTATATTCTCAGCTACATAAGGTTTGGAATAAATATTGACGTGGAGGTTGATATTTGGACAATGAAAAACTTAAGGAGCAAATACAGGATAATTTAAGCAATTTAATGGGTGAATACGGGTGGTTACTGGTAGCTGCTTTTGTTGTGTTGTTTTTTAAATCATCAATAGAAAGCGTCTTGGCAGGGCTAACCATATTTGTAGGAAACGATTTTAATGCTGATGATATAATCTTATTAGACGGGAAGCCAGGGAGGGTTGTGCGATGTGGTATTTGGAAAAGCACGTTTTATCTCTATACTATAATAAAGGGAAAAGATGGAAACTGTTTTATATCAGGAGGGACTAAGGTTGTTTATGAGAACATAAAGCTTAAAGATCTTAAGATAGAAAAGCCTCTCCAGAAATTCGATCTGGAAGCGATCATAAATCACAGAGAAAACTAACCAAGGGGAATGAAAGATGGAAATGAAAAATAACGAAACAATAGAAGAGCGCATAAATATATTAGAAACGCAACGAGGAGAACGGTTAAAGCAGTTGGCTTCTTCCGATCCCGTTTATGCAGAGATTGTTGGTGCAATTTCAACATTGCAGTGGGTTTCAACTCCTGAAGAGGAGGCTGTTGATCCTGTTGAGAATTGAGAAGAAAAATACTAAGGGCCAAGAAGCCCTTAGTATTCTTTTAACTATTTAAAACGGGAGAATCTTTTGAACTCTATTGCAAAGAGATTATCACATAAGGTGTTAGAAATAAAAACAACATACAAACCTAAAACTCCAGTATCAGTTCTCTGTGTAGCAGATGTGCATTTTGATAATAAGAATTGCAAGACAAGATTACTAAAAAAGCATATGGACGAAGCTTTAGATAATGACAGATTAATGTTTTTTTGTGGAGATACCTTTTGCTTAATGCAGGGGCCAGGAGATCCACGGAGGTCCAGCGCAGACAGGCATGATCAAGATAATTCCGATGCGTATGTTAACAGTGTTTTAAGTCGGGCTTGGGATTTTTTTGGGCCTTATGCTCATAACATAGCTGGAATGTCATATGGGAACCATGAGACAACATACATAAAAAAGAATGGGATAGATGTATTAGAGCTTTTTATAGACGGGCTGAATGATAAGTGCGGATCAAATGTTCAAAGGATGCCATTTGAAGGATGGATACACCACTCTCTTGAATCTAAACATAGGGGAAGAGCTTCTTGTTTTAAAACTTATTTTCATCACGGAGCAGGGGGGGGAGGGCCAGTGACTAAGGGAGTAATAAAAACCAATAGAAGAAATGCTATTGTTGATGGAGCTGACTTCTTGATTAGTGGGCATATCCACGAATCATTTATCATTGAAACTCCTAAGATATACACAACAAGAAGAGGGAATGAACTTACTAGAAATGTTTTGCACGTTCAGCTTCCGACGTACAAGGATGAACATATAAAGGAAGAAGAGTATTTTAATTATCACACAATATCAGAGAGATCTCCTCGCCCTTTGGGTGGATGGTGGTTGAACATTGAAGCATCATTTAGTGGTGGAAATACTGATTTCAAACATTCTGCAACTCGCGCTCAATAAACATTGGAATATTAAAAGAGTTTAATTATGGCTACTGATCCAATTGCCCCAGAAGAACAAGAAGAGCTAGAAGAACAGCCAGTATCTAAGAGATATCGTTTTAATCCTGATACTTTAAGAAACTTAGAAACTCAACTAGGCGTTTCGGTCAGGGGATTAAGCTATAATCCTGAAGCTGAGCGACAAAAACGATTGGAAGTTATAGAGTCTCAAGCGCAAAAAGAGCGCGAGACTCTAGGTCGTACTTTTGGTCTTCAGCAGGGCGGCGTTACAAGTGGGACTTCACAAAACCAGTTTGAAGTCTTCGCTGGGGATGTCTTAGAGACTAAGGCTCAACAGGAAGCGGATATCTATGCCCAGCAAGCAGAGCAGAATAGAGCCAATGCAGAAACATTAAGTCGTATACTGGGAACGCAACAGGCGCAAGCAGAAACAGAAAGACAAACAGATATAGCAGCAGAGCAGTTTGAATCTGGGCAGGAATTTCAAAGAGAAGAAAGGGTAGGAACGCAAGAGTATGCGAGAGAAGAAAGAAAAGAAACGCAAGAATACCAAACGACAGAAAGAGTAGCAGAAGAAGCAGAAGCGCGAAGAATTTTTGACGAAGAGCAGGACCAGCGGAAGGTTGAGTTTTTACAAACCACAAACCTAACTCAGCAGCAATTAGATGACGCAAGAGAAGACATGGCAGCAGGCAGGCGGCTTGAAAGCGAGCAGCTTGAGGCTGAAATTCTCCAGTTTGACAAATCACAAGCACAGGAGCAGGAGCAGTTTGACGCTACCTTGGCACAGCGTGGAGAGGAACTCTCAGAAGAACAGAGGCGATTTAACGCAGAACATGCCCAGCGAGAAGAAGAATTTAGGGTAGATTCAAACCTTACCCAGCAGCAGTTGGACGACGCAAGAGATAATATAGATGCTGGGATAGATCTTCAAAATAGACAACTCCAAGTTAATATTAACCAATTTGATGAAGATCAAGCTGAAAGAGTTCGACAGTTCAATGCTTCATTAGAAGATCAGAAAGAAGAAAGGCGAGGAAGAGAAGCATTAGAAGGTCGCGCATTAGACTTAGAGGAGAAGAAGCAGAAAGCTGATAACCTGAGAGCAGCGGGACGGGTCAGAGATGAGGAGACAGGAGAGCTATTAGAAACAATAGAAGCTGAAATAGCCAGAGCTGAAGTTGACGAATCAGTAAGGCAGTTTGATGAAGAGTTGGACAGAAGAGAAACAGAGTTCTTAGCTGAAGTTGGGCTAAGGAAAGAGGAGTTAGACGATCTTAGAATAGACAGAGCCGCAGGGCGAACGGCTGAAGATGAAGCTCTTGCTCAGCGTATCGCTGAGTTTGATGCATCTCAAACTGAGTTAGGTAGACAGTTTGACGAAGAGCTTGCAGAAGCAGCAGCAGAGAGGACTGACCGAAACAACATAGAAGCAAATCGACTTGAGGAAGAAAGACAAAGAAGATTAGAAGACTTTAGGCAGTTTGATGCTAGCACATTAATAGAAAATGCACGCACCGAAATAGCTCGATCTGAGTCAGCAAGAGACTCAGCTCGACAGCAGCAAGAAGTTTTACAGCAAAACTTTGATCAACTGGTTGTAAAAGCTGAGCTAGCAGGGATCACCCCAGAGGAGTGGGGAGAGGAATTTGGAGGATTTAGTACACTCCAGCGCGAGCTGCAAAATGCTAACGAGACATTGCAGCATGCAGAGTTAAACCTTCAAAGAGACAGAGATCAGCAAGAACAGTTTAGATTTATGGCTACGTTGACGGGCCAAGTTAGTGGAGTTGAAGGGGAGATCAGCCTTGTCGAACTCGGCCTTGGCCTTGATGATGACGATGATCAGACCGTGGTAGATCTTCAGATACAGACTTTTAAGAATTTGGCAGGGGCTATTGGCTACACGGGAGATCTTGATGATGATACTATAGAAGCTCTTCTCTCAGATAAAGAGAATCCCTTAAGTGTTAGTCAGGTTCTTTCATTAGATGCAAAGAGGCAGTATGCTGAGGACTCCTTAGCTCTCCAAGAAGAAAGCCGCAGCAACCTTTTAGCTAGCTTAGAGGAAGCAAGGCTAACGGGAGAGTATGATAATGATCCGACTTTAGAAGCAGAGATTGAAAGAGCTAAGATAGACTTAGCTCGCCTCTCTGAAGTTCGCGCAGGCATAGGGCAGAGAGCAGAGCTTACTGGTTTTTATGGACCAGATAGATCCCTTACAACTGAAGACCTTGGGATCTCCTTTGATCCTTCTGAATTTTTTGATGAAGAAGGAGAATTAATAAGTTTTAATAGATTTTATGAGCTTGTGGATCAGGCTGGTCCTGTTTTTCAAGCTTTAGGGATAACCCCCTCTCAGGAGGAGATCGAAGATTTTCTCCGTACGGGAAAGATGGATATAGGAGCTGAAGTCACGTTTGAGAAAACAGCTCAGGTTGCAGAGATCGCCATAAGAAATAGAGAAATAGCTATTGAAGAAGCAGACTTAGGACTGCGAGAAGCTGAGCAAGACCTTGCTGAGCTGATAGCTACGGGAGAGGAGGTGCTTACGGGCGAGGACGGGGAGCCTATCCTTGACGAGAACGGGGAGACTCAAACAGTAGAGACTTTAGAAAAGAAGATATCAGATAGAGAGCTTGACCTTTCTCAGCAGAGAGTAGACTTAGAGAATCGCTTAGCAGATCAAGATGCTTTTGAGTTTGCAACAGAGCAGACGGGAGTCTTCATTGGAGTAGAGGGATCTCTTACTACTGACAACCTTGGAATAGATACTGACCGATATGTTACGGAGGAGGGAGATTCCTTTTTTGATCTTGAGGATAGCGCACTTCTTGAAGGAGAAATAAGAGATCGAGATGAGGCGATTGATAGAACTATAGACGTTCTTGCGGCAGGGGGAGTAGAAGCCGATGAGGATATGGCCCTCAACTTTCTCAGGACAGGAGAGATTGAAACACCTGGGCAAATAACAATGGCCGGGCGCGATCAGATGGCGCGGGTAAAAATCGCTTATGAAGAGATAGATATCAACAGGGACTTGGCCGACTTAGAAGAGCAGATAGCAGAGGCAGACGCTACTGGGATGTGGGATGAGGTAGAGACTTTAGAGCGAGAGATGCAAGAGCGCAAGGCTGACCTTGACCTCCTTACATTAACAGGAGAAGGGAATTGGACAAAAGATGCCGACGGGAATATCGACTATACACAGTCTGAAACTATAGAGAATAGGCGATTGGAGTTTGAAGAGGGAGCAACAAAGGACAGGGCTGCTATAGAGAGAGCGAATACTACTGGTTTTTATATTGATCCTGATACGAATGAGCCTATAGAAACGATAGAAAGTAGGCTGCGAGGTGAAGAGATTGCGCTTGAATACTTTGTCCTAACAGGGAAAGAGCTTAAAGAAGTGTCGAGGGAATCGGCTGCGGGAGGTGATCTTTGGACAGAACTTACAGAAGGGGAGAGGGAGGAAAGAATAATAGATTCCTTTGTGGATACTTTTGGATATTATCCAACCTCTACTCAGATAGGTGAGATTAGTCGTGGTAATCCTATTAGAGAGGTAATAGAAACGGTTGAGCTTAAGCAACTAGCGGCTGATAATGCCGCTAGGCGATTCGACTCACAAACTAATCGCATAGCAATCACTAATGATGCGATTGCTCGCATGGCAGAGTTGACAGGGAAGATCGGTGGTGTCGGAGCATCTTTTACAGCAGAGGACTTTGGCGTTGACCTTTCTGCTCTTGAAAGAACTGGGGGAGGTGCCCTCTTAGAGAGTGAAAAAAGGGACGCGAAGACAGTCCTTGGTGATATTTTTGAATTTACTACTGGGAGGGAGGCTACCGATGGTGAGCTGGAAGATCTCATAAATGGAAATGAAATTAGCCTTGATGATATTCCCACTCTCCAGATGAGCGCAAAGGCTTTTGAGATAGCCGACCAGATGGAAGCAAGGGAAAATGAGAGGGAGTCTCTTCGCATAGAAAGAGATGATATGGACAATAGCTCCGCTGAGCGATTGGCAGAGCTAAAGATACAGCAAACCAGGGCAGACAATGAGAAAGCAGAGATTGAGAATAGAGATCGATTAGCTAGGCTTGAGATCGTTGGGGATAGCGTTGCAAGGATGGCTGAGCTGACAGGAACGGTCGGTGGTGGGCAACCATTGCACGTTGACGATTTTGCTATTGATATAAGCAATTTAAGTGGTCCCATTATGGATGCTCTTGTAGGTGCTAATCCTGATGAGGGTATAAGCTTAGAGCATATAGGATATATATCTGAAGCCTTTGGAACCTCTGATGATAAAATAACAGCAGAGATAATAGCAGAAACCTATGAAGTGGCTTTTGGGAGAGAGATTACTAATCAAGAGCTTTACTCCCTCTTACTGGGAGAAGAGATAGAGACAGATGGAACAGCTACTTTGGAAGCAAGAAGCCTTGGTCAAGAGGTTGCCGATCGCTTTGAGGATCGGCGCATAGTAGATGAGCAATTGGCAATTGATAAAGCAGAGCAAAAATCTATAGATACTGACCGAACAACAAGAGAAATAAGATTAGATGCGGAGAGATTGGCTGATGAGAGGCTTGCAGAGGAAGAGCTTGCCATACGCAGGGCGCAACTAGAGTCAGATACCCTACTTGCATTGGGTCAATTGACAGGGACAATAGGTGGAGAAGATGGCAATATTGCTGCTGAAGATTTTGGTATTGCCACAGTATTCTCCCAAGGTGATCTTGATTTAATTAATAATCGCCCCGGCTCTCCGACAGAAGAACAGAAGGAAAGAATAGAGGAGATCGAGAATATACCAGAGCTTATTGAAACATTCTGGTATACTGCTTTTGGGGAAGATATAAACCAAGAGCAGCTTAATAATTTGTTAATAGGGAATGAAGTTGAAGTAGAAGGACTTGGCCTTCCTACAGTCGAGCTTCAGACTTTGCATTCAACCATTTCAAATAACATAGCAGAGGGGAAAAGAGAAGATAGAAAATTAGATCAAGAAGATACGGTGATTCAGCAAGAAGCTGATCGCAAGGACAGGCTGGATAGGCTAGATGAAGAAGAGGCTGCTAATCGAAGAGAGGAGTTAGCCATACAGCGAACAGAGACAGCCAACAGGGCTACTCAAGCGATGGCTGAGATTACTGGCTTCGTAGGGGAAGATGGAACTGTAACGATAGAGGATCTAAACTTAGAGTTTCTTATTGAAGGGGAGAATGCGCTTGGCGGCAACGTTATTTCTCCTAATAATAGGATTCTTGCTATATCAGCCTTGAAAACAGCAATTGGACGCGATCCGGGCGAGGGAGAGATAGCGAACTTTATTAATGGAGGAGCAGTTGAGACAGATAGGATAGCAACTTTATCAGGCCGTCAGTTTGCTGCTGACTTTGAAGTCACCTTAAAAGAGCTTGATAATCAAGTGCAGTTCAATAAGGATAATAATACACTAGAGCGGGAGATCGCTGCTGGTATAGTTACCATAAACGGAGATCCTAAAGATACAATAGCAAAGAGAAGACATACTTGGGAAACAGAGGATGAGTTTCAGGAGCGACAACGAATACATAACGACAATGTAAAACTTGAGGAAGACAGGATAGAGCTATCGCGCATTGAGGCAATGAATCAAGCTACTCAAGCGATGGCTGAGATTACTGGCTACGTGAGCGAGGATGGAGAGTTTTCGGCTGAGACTTTAGGGCTTGATTTTTTAATAAAAAATGAGAGTGGGAATTTAGATTATTTTTCATCAATGGAGAATAGGTCTTTAATAGTAGCAGCTTTGACGAGTGCCTTGGGCAGGGAGCCAGAGGATGATGAATGGAATAGTTTTATCAGCGGCGACACTATTCTATCAGAGAGAACACAAACGCTAACAGGTAAGAAGTTTTCAGATGACTTTACTGTTGCAGCAAAAGACCTTCAAGATAGAGATAAACAGCAGACCGCAGACAGAGCAGAAGATAAGAGGCAGTTTGACAAACAAACTCAGGCTTCTCTTGACAGGTTTACGGAAGAGATAGCCCTTTCTCGTGACTTGACAGATGCCCAGATCAGGGAGATTCGCAGTGGCATTGAGAATGATATACTACAAACCGCTGCATCGATTAGTCAGGAGTGGTCTAATATTACTGGCACTACAGGAGTGCCAGGAGAAGTCACAGGAGCCTCGTTAGGGTTTACTGAGGATCAAATATCTGCATACTCGCTTGACGCTGGTGATCTTCTAAGGGGTGCAAGCGATAGTCTATTAGATATTTGGAACACCTCCGATGGAGTTAGTGCCCTCAATGTAGACCCAAATTTAAGAGCATTAATTGAGAAGAATGCGAATAGCTTATTGGGTCGGTCCCTATCAACCGAAGAGATGAATGAGTTTTTCTCGGAAAAGACAACTTTTGTTGGTTCGGATGCGCTAAAAAGAGCATACGAAGCAACGGTTGGAATATCAGACATACCTGAAGGGGAGTGGGCAAGTGTGAAGAGTGACTTATTGTCGGGTAAGGCAGTCAGCGTCGATAGTATGCCTACCCTCGATGCCCGACAGTTAGCTACTACAATAGTAACACAGAATTTAGATAGAAATGTTGAGCTTAAGAGGGTCGCAGATGAGTTTTTTATTAACTCTGAAAGCCTTAAAAATTCTAACGATGAAGCAGAGCAGTCTTTGGCTCTCGATGCTGAGCGTGTAGCAAATGAGTATAAAATTGATACAGCTACCTTGATGCAGGCGCACCAACAGGTTATGGCAAGCCTGACGGGATCTGTAAATGCTACCGGAAGCATATCTTTATCGGACTTCCCTACCGATTATGACGCTGCCACCCTTAGTGCTATGTATTACTCGCATGTACCAGCTGATCAGGATCTCGCTATAAAAGAGATAGCAAATATAAAGCAAGCCTTTGAGGTGGTTGCTGGCAGAAAACTGGAGAAGGGAGATCTTTCGAAGATTCTAAACGGTAGAACAGTCGAGCTTGATAAGATTCCCACATTAGAAGCTCAGGAGTGGAGACAGGCGGTAAAAGATACTGCGAAGTCCCTTGGCTTAGACGAAAAGAATCTCGACAATGCCATGCAACGATTTGAGGTAGCTCAACGCTTCTCTGAAGTAGAAGCGTATCGCAATCAGTTTGGTGAAGATGTCCCATTGGTCATGGGCGATGATGGCGAATATGAGTATGATCAATCTTTTATTGATGGGCAGGGAACAGTCAGCTTGGAGTCTTTGGGAGTGTCTACTATCTACGGTGATAAGCTATCAAACGTAAGGGAATATGCGGATTCGGCTCCAGGGCTAAGCGCAGGGGATCTTCTTCAACAAAATGTTTCTAATCTTAAAGATATGAGGAAAGTAAACGAAACAGGAACGAAGAAGGCCAGCCAACAATGGGAAATTGGGGACATTGTTAGTCCGACTATTGATAACTTGATGAGACTTCCAGATGACTGGGAGCCATCGCCTGAGATGATGAATGAGATGGACCTAGAGTTTTTTAGCACAAACTATTCGGGAAGAAAGCCTTGGACTCATAAGAAAGCTTTGATTACATCCCTGAAGCAGCTTTTGCGTCCAACCTATAGCGCTTGGAATCCGAAGCGAGATGATGAAGGTAAACCCCAAGATCTGGGTAGATGGGGTGACAAAAATAAGGTTACGGCATCTCCAAATTGGACTGTAGACCAATGGGATAAGACTTTTGAAGAGATAGCTGTTATCGATGGCGCTTGGCCTACTGAAGTTGGTTATGTTTTAAGTGGAGCTAATACGATGGGGGAGCGTGCAACTAACATCCTTAAGCTTATTTATGGTGACCCTGGAATAACCTCCGAGGAGGCAAAAAACTATTTTAGCGGAGAGGCATCATATACCCCATCGGGGTTTGGCCTTCTTGGGGATGAGACATATGAAGCAGAACAGGATATTAAGTCATCCTTTATGGCGAGAGTAGGACGAGAGCCATCGAACTCCGAGATAAGGGCTATGCTTAATGGAGAGACTTTATCAGGACTGCCTAGATCTACTATGACCTTTAGTAGTTGGAAGAACCAATATGAGGCATATGAAAAGAGTGAACGCCTAAGAGATAGTATTCTACTATCGTCCATGGGCACGACGGGGGCTAGGCTCCCAAGGGAAGGAGATGTCTTTATGGTGGGCGAAAAGACTATGAAGGAACGCTTAAAAGATGATGAGATATCCCAAGCCTTTGTGGAATCGATAACAGGAGCCACTTTTGTATCAAATAGTGGTGGCCCTTCTTGGTTGCCATCAGTAGGGAATCTTGCTGCTAGTGCAGTAACTGCTTTCGGAACTTATAAAGCTGCGACAGTAAAATAGACTAACACAGGATAGGAATATAAATAATGGGACTTAAAAAGTTTGGCAGGTACGCAGGGCAGATCGCTTTACAGGCTGGGGCTGCGGGGTTAGATGTATACACTAACAAGTGGAAGCGCGATGCTGATGATAAGCGACAGCTAAAGAAGGAGAAAGAGAGGGCAGATAGTCTTGATGCGCGACAGGCAAAGAGAGATGAAACTATTGATGCGAAATCTAAGCTTGATAATGCTTTGAATAAGCTTAATGCGTCTAATATAACGGAGTCCGAAGTTGATGAAGTTCTCCGAAATTATAAGGGGTCAGAGAAAGATACGGCTGAGGTAAAAAAAGTAGCAGCAGCAGCTAGGAAGAGGGCTCAGGGAACTGCCTACAGAGACATAGAGGAGAATTTTTCTGGGAGGCAAGCAATAGCAGATAGGGAGACGAGCTTGGCAGAGGGAGGATATACAGGCTCTATGGGGCCTGCTCTTTCTCCTATTGGTCGAGAGAAAGAAGCTTCAGCCTATAGGTATACTGAAGGCTCAGTGGAGGAAAGAGAGAAAGAGGTGGAAGGTACCAAGTTTGGAGGTTTTTTATCGAGGGCGGGATTTAAAGAGAAAGCTAGACTTGATACGGAGAGGATGATTAACAAACCAAGAAAGACTCAGGAAGAGGCAAGAGATAGGGTTACGGGTAATCTTGCGAAAGAAGCGGCTCTTACCAAAACGAGGGCGGCAGCAGGACGTGTAAGGGCAAGAAACACTCCGACAGCTAGCACTACCAAATATCCATCCCTAGGGGGCATTCGCCCTGAGCTGACCTTTGAGCAATTTACAGCAAAGACTGTGCAAGAAGGCGGGGTGAACCCTGCGGACATTAAGGATCAAGATCTAAGATTACTTCTTAACAGTTACTATAAAGATCAATGGAATATTGACCGGAGGGACACAAGGATAGGAAATGACAGTGTGGAAATGGCGAAGATTTCAGACGAATTAATAAGTGGAGTTATAACTCGTCCAGAGGCAAAGCAAAAGATGGAAGAACTTCTTGGGAGGAGCAAAGAAGGGTCTTTACCGTACAGTATTATTCAGGGTAATATGGAAGCTATGGAAAACGGAGTCCCTGACCAAGTCATAGGGGATATGAATGAATTTTTGACTGACTATTCTAAGGTAAGAGGTAGCACACCTGCTGCTATTTCGTTTGGATATTCAGATATGATTACGACGTTAATAGAAAATGGGACAATAACTCCAGAGGAGGTTGGACTTCCTGCGGTTCAAAAGCATCTCAAAAAAATGAGTAATATTTATACCCTTATAGGTCGTGACAATAGTGCAGCGCACAAAGAGCTTGGCAAGTTCAAAGATCTTAAGGGCCTTAGTGGTTCTATGCAGGACCAAGTAGTGGTAGGTGCTATAAGAGAGCAAGTTTCTGAAGCTCAGGTCAGGATGTTCTACCAAAACAATCTGTTTTCGCCAGAACTTCAAGCTACTTTTGTGTCACTTGGGGCAACGGCAACCAGCGATGACGATTTCATCGCAGCACTAGATGAGGCTCTTGCCTCTATTTTTGGTCCTGAAGTGTCAGGCAGCTTAGTGAATGCGATTACAAGTTCTTCAAGGCCACTTGTAGGCGTTGAAAGAGTCTCTCCTCTCGCTCCTGTTGATGTCGAGGCAAAGATGACACCTGATAAGTTGGATAACGCTTTTCTTGGAGATATATCCAAGCAAGAAAACAAATCAATAATGGATGTTTCTTCTAGTATTCTTACGTTGATGAAGCTCGGATATAGGTATCGGTCTACTGATCCCAATGAAGGAAGCTCTGAATTTCCATTTAGCAGTGAAGCACCTCTCAATTTGAAGCCTTATCCTTTGGATGATCCAGAAGGTGAAGATCCTGATCGGCTCATTCGGAAACGGCACAAAGGACACAAATAAGGCTTATAATGTAAACTCTCCTTATAGTCAGATCGACTAAGGATACACGATAGGGAAATATAAAATGTCATTTGTTGGAGTAAACCGAAATGCTGAAGATTATTTAAAATCACTTTCAGTATATAGATCCTTACCTGCTGGAAGAAGAGATCGAAAAACTCGCCCTACTTCTTCTATCTCAAATTCTTCTTATCCTTCTCGTGGCCGTATTCCTATCTCTTCATTTATGACTCATGCTGAGGATGAAGATATAAAGAGAGCAGGAGCAGCTCAGAAGACAATTGAAAATTATAGTAAAACCATACGAGAAGAGGGTACGCGGGAAGATATTGAAGAGCTTGACAAGATACTAACTAAGGAAGATAAGGGCTTTGGCTTTAGTTCTGACCTCTTAGGTGGGTCGATGGATCTCCTTTCTATTGGGAACCATACTACCGCAGGAGCCTTTAATGAATATTTTACAGATAAAGATAAAGATGTCTATGACAGCTTACAGCAGGCAGGCCGAGAGTTCTCAAATGCTTTGCCTGGATATTCAAACGAAGAAGCGGGAAGGATAACTTTTGCTGATGTTATAAGGACTGTTGGAGGTAGGATATGGGACAAAGACAACTCTTTACATCCTGATAATAATGCTTTTACAGGCCGCTATGTTCCTGCGGTTGGAGGATTTATCTTGGACGTAGTCCTTGATCCTATAAACCTTATTCCTGTAGTTGGTCCAATAGCTAAGGTGGCTTCGATTAGCAGTAGGGTAGCTCCGAAGGCTACAAAAGCATTAGGGGGGCTATACAAGAGCAACTTAGACTGGCTCAATAACAGTCCCGTTCTCAATAAGATTATTGACTTTAAGAGCAGGATGTTCGACATAGATGGCGAGGTTAGAAATGTACAGCGAGCCATCAATAGGGGAAGCACAAGGATAAAATCAAACACAACAAGGAGAGAAAGCGTAAGATCCCAAGAAGAGAAAGGCTCCCTTTCCTTTTTGGAGGGAGATGGGACGCAATTTGCCGATGCTGTCTCTGAAAAAAGGAGAGAGGCACAGGCACAGCTTTTGGGATTAGGATCGGATATTGCTGAGAAGTCACGCAGGATCATTGCTAATCTAAGCGATGAGGAAAATCTTGCCGTATCTACATTCTTAGATAATCAAGAACAGATGAAAGCTGTTATCGATCGCGCTAAACATGCTGACCCTGAAGTGGGTAAGACCCTTGAGAAGAATATAAACATCATAAGAGATGAATACAGTATCTTTTTTTCAGAGGCAAGTCGCTTAGGCGTTATAGATCCTTGGACACAGAGGGAGTTCTATAACTATGGAGGTCTTCCAAATACTGCCATCTCCAAAAAAGTTAGTGACAAGGCTATGGGGAAGATCCTTGAAGGTACCGATGTTCCCTTCCGCACTGTAGATGATTATGCAGCAGATCGAGTGGGCGGCTCTGACGTGCCTTCTTTTGGACAAGGAGGTATGGAGTCGGCAAAGCCAAAGGTTTATGATACTGTAATTGATAAGGTTCGGGCAGGATATTCTGTTGAGTATAGCACAGGAAAGACGTTTGCTAGTCGTGGATATCAAAATGCAAAAGCAGTAGTGAATGAGCGTCTTTATCGCAGTGTATTATCTGACCCACGAGTAGCGCAACGATGGAACTCGCCCAAAAAGATTAGTGGAAAATTAGAAGAGGAGTTTAAGAGGGATGGATATTCGGTAATGAATATCAATGTAGGGCCTCCCAGTTTATATATAGAAATGGGAGAGGGAGCAGTGGATTCTGCTCCCGATGTTGCCAAGCATTTACGAGCTGCCGTTAGAGATAAAAAAATCGATAAAGGTGTTTCTTTTTCAGTGGACAGAAAGAGTGGTAAGATACATCTAAACCTTAGAGATACTAAGGGAGGGGATAACGCAAGGGAAGAGATCGTAAGAACTGCTCGTGATGTTGTTACTTCCTTGGGTGACGGTATGGACAATGTCAAGTTAGGATCTTCATTTGAACAGATTTCTTATGTCTTACCTACGGAGATCAAGAACTCCTTAGAGAATATGCATAAGATCTTCAAGAATACAGACGAGATGGGTAAGATAATAAAGACTGTTCAGCGCATTACCGGAGCGTGGAAAGCTTTTGCCACCCTGAGCCCAGGATTTCATTCCAGAAATGCTTACTCAAATGTCTTTCAACTTTGGTTAGCTGGGGTAGGAAAAGGAAAGTATGCGAGAGATCAGGCATTGGGAATGCATCAGCTTGGGGCCACTGCATTTAGTTTGAATAGAAAAGAAAAAATCTTAAGCAAAAGCAAGGAGAGGATAGGCCCCCTTGGAGATGACGTTGCCCCCTCTGTTGACATCTTAGAAAAGCAACTGGGAGATATACGAATAAAGGGAGAGGATGGAAAATTCTTAACGGATGAAGATCTCCTTAGAGAAATGAGGGATGAGGGCGTGTTAAATCGGGGACATTTCTCAATGCAGGAAGAGTCTATGGGGCGATCAATGGAAGACATCCATATGTCTTCTGCCCAAATCAGAAAACATAAAAAAGACAGAGGGATAAAAGACAAGACCAATGATGTCTTACGTAGCCCGATCTACAGAACGGGCGACAAGGAGATCGACAAGATAACAGACACCTTCGCTAAAACAATAGACGAAGTTGAGAAAGATGTTATTGGTAATATTGGATTTTCCACAATAGAAGACAGTGCTATCTTGGCTAAGAATAGAAGTATCGGGGAGCAGATAGAGAATCAATTTAGGACGATGCTATATCTGGATAGGCGCATCAAGGGAGAATCGGCTAAGGATTCATCTGCTGCGGTTCGTAAGTATCTGTTTGATTATAGTGAGTTATCTGATTTTGAAAAGACATGGATGAAAACATTTATTCCATTCTATACTTGGCAAAGAAAAAACATCCCCTTGATGTTGCAATCCATGGTAGAGCAGCCAGCGCAGTTCTCCAAGGTTCCCAAGCTGATGAATGCGATTGAACAGATGTCTCCAGATCTCAGGGATGTTGTTACCCCAGATTATTTTGATGAGATCAATGCTATCCGACTTCCTTTTGCAGGAGAGAAGGATGATATTTTTGATCCTTTCTTCTCAGATGCAGAGCAATCAGAGGGCGGGAGAGATTCCACTGAGCGGCCCATGTTTCTCAATCCTAATCTCCCTTTTCAAGACATTGGAAGGATACCACTAATATCAAAAGGAGGAGGTATAGTCTCTTCATTGAATCCTCTTGTCCAGATTGGATCAGATTGGTATGGATATGATACTTTTACGGGAAGAGATATTCCTGACCTTGATGCTAAGAGGGGGCTCATGGGATCAGTTAATGCGCTCTTTGATATTGGGATAAGTGAAAGAACTGCGGCAATAATCAATGACGCATTGCCTACAGTTGGGAAGCTGGATCGTCTTGCTCGTCCTCTTGTAGACGGAAAAGATCCAGACTGGTGGAAGGCTGGGCTTCAGTTATTGAGCGAAGGGGCGGGTATTAAAATCGTACCTGTAGACGAACAAAAGCAGATCATAGGAAAGACTTACGAACTTAGGAAGAATGTGCAAGCGCGAATAAATAAAATAAATAGGCGGCACCAACTGGCAGGTGATTAGAGTTTCATAATAGAAACTCAGGAAGTTTCTATTATGAAAAATAACTAACCAACCATAAGGATTTTAAATTCCTCTTCGCTGCCCTTGACTATGTTTCTTAGCAGGTCAAGAGATTCGTTCTTTATTTGACGCACTCGCTCTCGCGTCAGCCCTATTATATCTCCTATTTCTTGAAGAGTACAGGACTCCCCTCCCTTTTTACTAAATCCATAATACATTTTAACTATTGTCTTATCTCGGTTTGATAGAGAAGATCCCTCAATCATATTTTCTATTATCTTTTCTCTTTCTTTTCTATCCAAGCTGTCTTCAGCCTCTTCATCTTCCGTTATCTTTGGGGAAGTGTATTTCATTTCCCTCCAACGAATCCAAGGAGCATCCCCTTTTGATTCTCCTAAGATCACATTGCGCTTACCTTGACTAAGGGACTCTTCCCCTATGGGATCATCAGACGTTTCATCTAAGAATGTTTCTATGCGTGGATCACTCCAGTAGGGTCTTTTCTTTTTTATCTCATCTTTTTCTTCTTCATAAGACAGGCCCTTACTTTCTTTTAGTTCTTTTACTCTGGAAAATAAACGAAGATCCTCAATGTAGTGCCTTGGGATCTTAACGCTCCCCCTTGCTTGTCCCATGTATTCTGTTATTGCCTGCTTTACCCACCATCTTGCGTAGGTATTAAAAACATATCCTAAAGTAGGGTCAAAATGCCTAGCCGCAGTCTCCATTCCTATGACAGCTTCAGACAACAGGTCATCCCAGTCTGCATGACCACTTCCCTTGACTCCAATGGGACATGATTCCTTTACCATGTCGACTAAAAACCCATAGTTGTGTTCTATTATCTTATGAAAGACATCTTTTTCTCCTTGCTGATATCTCTTCACATAACTTATTAACTTTTCTTTTGATAGAGGCGGCTTCCCTTTTTTTATTATCATGATTACCCATAGTAGTAGTTAAGGTTTTTATTCATCAAGGTGATTACAAACGGAACTAAAATACTGGCAAATAAATAAATAAAACAAAGGCCCAACAGCCAGAACCATATGATATCCCATCTCATGACCATGGCTCCGAATGGAGATCGAAGGGGCAGGATACGATACTGACCTCTGAGATCTGTTGTCCGTCCATCGTTTCCATGAAATGCTCATAAGCCATGCGACTATTGGTTACAGCCCATTGATTGTCTACATACCCTAAGTCTTTGCCCAGCCCAATGCATCCAACAACATCCTTCTTTGTGTTTGCTTTGTGTATTTTAATATATGTTCTATGTGGAACATCTTGCAGGACGTAGGCAGGATATCCTCCCCTGTTATACATCCCCAGCTTTAAGCCATACCTTCCCGTGGGAATACAGCTTAACATGGGACGGTTATTTGCCCATGGGCGTTCAATCGTATAGCATCTAAATACTATATCCTCCTTGTCCCCGTCAGGGCCATGATCCTTAACGTCTAAAACCCCAAAGGTTCCTTGTGGCCCAATACAAAATCTGTTTAAGTATAAGTTTCTCATCGCTAACTCCTGTCTGTTAACAGAATAGGAGGGGGAAGGGACTCTCCCCAGAACCTCTCCCCCCTCCTTAGAAACCGCTTCCCCCATAAAGAAAACTATAGATACAGGACGATCCTGTAAAAGTGTTTACTTTAAGAGCGGCTTCTATTCTTCGTAAAGCTGGCAATTCTCTCATTTTCTAATTCATCTAATTGCGCTACTATCACCTCCATCTGTTCAATAATAGATGCTCTTTTTACTTCGATATAACGCAGCTCCTCAGCGATATGTTTAGTATTATCATGCGCTGCCAACACTGCCGAAGCTACTATGGCAACATTTTTTTGGTTTTTACTTTTACCATTGGAGAAGCACGAGAAGATATCATTCTTCCTCTCGTCCAACTTTTTTATCTTCTCTTCCAGCCTATCAAAATCACGGGATAAGATCGACTTTATCGGTGGACTGGATTGCGATGAGGGCGTAGCCTCCGTTAGGCACAGTATCTCATATTCCAACTGTTCCATTTAATGTCTTATCCCTGCTGACGGTGTTATAGTATACTCCAACGCATCATCATATCGAGCCATAGATCCTTCCCATCTAAGATTTATTGCTCCTGTTGGCCCAGACCTATGCTTAGGGATGATCAACTCTGGAGGTTGATCATCTTCTTCAAAGGTTCCGGTTGAGGTGTAATACCCACTTCTATGAATAAGATAAACCTGATCTGATGCTTGTTCAAGTTCTCCTGACTCTCTTAGGTCTGCTATCTGTGGCCTCTTGGTGTTTCTCAGTTCAGAGTTCCTATTCAACTGAGACAATGCAATGACAACTAACTCTAATTCTACTGCTAGATCTTTCAATGCTCGCACTGCCGTGGAAACTTCCTGTTCCCTGTTCCCCACGCGCTTGTCTTGGACTTGGACAAGCTGAGCATAATCTATGATTATCAGACCAATGTTGTCACGAGACTTATGATACCTTGCCGCAGATCGTATCTGGTGCAGATGTCGAGCCTTGTCATCCCACATCAGTGGAAGCTCAGCGATCTTAGCCGCAGTGGTGGAAACCCTCTCCCATCCCCTGTCGGTAAGCTCGCCCCTTGCCAGTGCCTTTGAATCTACTTGAGCCTCTGTTGCTAAGGTGGCTAATGCTACCTCATTCGCTGTCATCTCCAAGGTGAAGTAGCAGACAGGCGTTTCTGAGGCCGCGTGATAGGCAAAGCGGCGTGCGAGGGAGGTCTTACCCATATTGGGCCTACCTCCAACGATAATCAACTGACCAGGCTGCCAGCCCCCTGTAATTGAGTCGAGGTCTTTAAAGCCTGACGGTATACCAATCAGCGGATTAGGATTAGCCTTACGCTCTTCGATAGTCGCAAGGACATCTTCCATAGCCTTCTCGCTACGGACAACATCATCCGTCTTGCCTGTCTTACTAGCCAAGTTAGCGACAAACTCTTGGTGTCTATCCAGTAATACTTCAACGGAATCTCCTCCTTCTCTTATTTTCTCTGATAGCTGAGTCAGCTCAACCAAAGCTTCTCGTGCTATCTGGTCTTGAGATAGGAGCTTTACATGCTCACTTGCTCCCACCACGGTGACGTAATCTTGGTTGGCTATCTCCATGAAGCACGGGATACCCCCTATAGCGTCCATATCCTTAGCAGGAATCTGTCTGGATACAGAAAGAGGGTCAACGGCAAGGCCCTGCTTGTGAACCTCACAGATAGCCCTGAAGACGATGATATGATTAGCTACGTAGAACGATTCTACGGTAAGCTTATCAAGTGCTTGCCCCAATGCGGTCTTGCTGAACATCATCTCAGCAAGGACAGCCCTTTCCATTGCCTCGTTATGGGGTGGAGGGTTTAGTGGAGTGTCATTCATACCTTGCTTTCCTTTCAACAGCTTCTGTGTATTCCCTCATGGACAAATGCCCCCCTAAAGGGGCATTGTCCTTTTTTTCTATAAATACTTCTTTAGAAGTATTTATATGTTTTAATAAGGGGTGGTAAAGATTTTTTACCGGTAAAGATTCTTTACCAGTTAAGCGATAGTGATTAAGCATATCTTTGTTGACCAAGTTAAGCGTTTCCAACGCTCTTAAAGCCTTGATTATAGTGGGCTTACTCATATTAGCTATTGTCTTTATCTCCGAGATGCTGACCCACTGGTTCGGGTTCATCTCCAGCACCATCCACACCACCTTCGCGCTGTGGTTTGGATGGCTCATTAGATCCTTCGGTGGGGATTCCATTACATGCTATCACCTCATATGTTGTCCATGGCATACATACCATGGGGGGTTGTCGATCCTTACGAAGGAATAGGAGATCATTATCTCCCATCCACTTCTCTAAAGTTACAAATCCTGACCCACTCTTACGAGCCTTGACCTCTGCTCGTAAGCCTTCTATGACTACGTCCCCTGAATATGATCCTCCGACTTGTCCCGACAGGGGTACACGCTCAGCAGTAAAGCCCAAGCCCTGATGCAGTTTGACAATCTCGTTCTCTATGCGATTGCCTTTGATCCTTTCCTTGCTACTCATACTCTCTCCTTCTTGGATTCCTTTGCGGCTTCGATTTGCAGATGCTCCCTGTGTTGGATACCTGCTATGTTCTCTATGTTCCGCTTGAAGAAGTCAATCTCTGACGTGTCGTAAATCGTTCTGCCAGAGTCGATTATGCGAAGTATCTGCTTCTTCCATGAGGGCTTAAGCCCAGGAATTCCCATGGTTTCCCTGATGCTCCGCTTAAACGCTATGACTTCCTCCTCTGTAGCTCTCCCTGCGTCACTCAAAATGGAAGCTCATCATTTGCTACTGTCGTGCTTGCCTCTCCTTGAGGGGAGGCAACTGCTGATAAGTGCGGAATGACTTGAACGTCTTCAGCAGATACAGAAGTTACCCACCTATCTTCTTCTCCTTCCTTTACGATCTTCTGCTTGCTGATTCGCCCTCTCACTTCTATGTGAGTCCCTTCACTCAGGTCATTTAAGTCTTGAGCGGCCTTGCCCCATGCCTGACAGTCAACATAGTCGTTGAACGTCTTCGCTTCACCGTCCCTGCCTGTAAATATCCTAGTGGTCTTTACTGTGAAGCGTGCAAAGGCAGACTTCCCATCCTCTTTAGGAGGGTAGACCTTGGGATCATTAGGTAATACACCACTTAAGCTGACGTTATTCATTTCCCTTTTTCTCCTCTTTCGATGATTGCTTTAAGTTCTTTCCCGATAGCGGCCATGATTCCTAAGTCCCCACTGTTCGCCACATGATCCAGTGAGAGTTTATACTTTCCCTCAAGGACAATATCTTCTCCTTGGAATTTGTCCTTGACCATTTGAAGGACGGTGGCAAAAGCTTTCTCTATTGCCTCGCCATCTGCGACCTGCTTCTGCTCCTTGTCATACAAGGCCAACCCAAACTGATTACCAAAGCTCTTCAGCGCACGCTTCTGGGCATCGGACTCTGCCTCCTTAGCCGCAGACTCATGAGCTTCCCCCTTGGAATGGCGAGACATTCCATGCCCATGTCCAACGCCTTGTCTTACCGGAGGTTTATCTTCCCATGGTGTAGCTTGTCCAGATGCATCCAGTCCCATCGATACTTCAATCTCACACCGCGCACTGTAGCTGACGCGATGCATCTTCTTCGCCTCATCATACTCTTCAACGAGGCAGTCTAAATCCAATGTTCGACTGCTCCATTGTGAATAGCCAAAGATCTCGTTTGCACGCTTGATTACGTACCAGCTCTCCAAGTAAGACAGGGATAGCCCTGCCTGTTGCCGTTGAGAGACAACGCGAGAATCTAGTGGGCCTTCTAGGGACAACTGTTGCGTTTGATTGAACATGACTCCTCCTTTTTTTACCGGCCTGGCGGCCAGTGTGGTGTAGAGGTATAATATATATTATACCTCTACAGTTGTCAAGCATTTACCCTACAGTAGTAATCGGCTCTGGCTTCCGTTTGGAACCCTTGGGATATCTTTATGGGCATGTCAAAAATAGCTAAGACTTCATGTATTTTCTCTACTTGTTCATCCTCTAACAGCAGGATGTCTTGCCTGTTGAATCGCTTCCACACAATACCATGCCAAAGCTTTTCATTTTGATCAGGAGCATAGCCTATGCTCCGCGCCAATCGGGTCATGGTATCTTGACTTGAATCGTGCGGTTTGCTTATGTCTTTTTCCCATCGCCACACAGTACTCTCATTGGTTCCGGTCTTTACCCCCAACGCTTTACGTGACATATTAAGCTTAGCGCGTAGTGTTGTTATCTGTGCGGCATCCCATCTTATTTTCTTCATAATATCTCCTTGTATTCTGTTAACAGATAAGTCCTTGACAAGTATACTAAAGTAGCTACATTCTATATAGGGCTATATGCTTGAGAAGTGAATAGTTGTAGCCCTGTAAAGAGAGGTTTTTCTCCTTTCCTTTCTCCTCTCCTTACGGTAGCGAGAAGTAAATAAAAGAGAGCAGGGAGTGGTGACCCTGCTCTCTTTTTGTGTTAGAAATGTTTTGCAAATGAACCCGCATACTCTCGCGCTACCTTGTTGGCGAGGATGTCAATAGCCTCTCGCTCTGATTGATAGCTGCTCTGTTGAGAGAGGCGCGTCAATCCCTGTATCATTCCCCATGCGGTATCTGATCCCTTGTGTCCATCTTCTGGATGAGCCTCTGCTAAATCGTAAGCATCCCCAAGCATCTTCTTATTCGATTTGCCCATCAGTGTTTCTAACGGGGCTAAGACTGCCATCTTACGTCCCGTAGGAGAGAAGGGGGTAGAGTAGCGATCTTTAAGCTTGAAATCGTGAAGCCTCTTGATCCCTGATTCAATCCCTCCCTTGTCGAACGCATCGGTGTTTTGCCAAGACTCTGCACCGTCAAGGGAAAATGCCGACCTGATATTATGCTTAATCTCCCATCGGGAATCCACCCCTCGATGGATCGTCTTATTGGCCTTTGCATCCTTAAGGCCAATAAGGAGGTGGTTCGCACATGGCCCATTGTGGAGGAATCGAGAAGAGAAGAATGCCCGATCTCCGACAATAGAGTTTGACAGTATAATACCAGAAAATAGAGGGTCTGCGTCAGGGACTTCTACGTAATCCTTATCATTCACAAGATACAAGAAGCTATCCCTGTCAGATACATACGCACCGGCAGGGGATATCATATCCCCCTCGTGTACTCCCATCGGAGTCGCTGTAGATAGGCAATCCTCCGCAGTGGCAACCTTGGCTCGTGGATCTCCCGTATAAGCCCTTGCAGGAGGGACTCTCCAGTTATCGCCCATGTGATCTTTAACCTCTTGCAGTATCTCCGAATCCCAAGTCCTCTCATACGATGACGATAGGATGCTCATCAGGTATTCGTTCATCGTTTCCGAACTGCGGATTAGCAGGCTACTATCTCCAGTATAGCGGCTTGTCTTCATGTAGTTGTCGAACGAAGCGGCAGATGTTGTGCGTATGTGGTAGTTAAGGATATCGCATACGATATCAGTAGGGAGCGTAGCAAGGTAGCTTATAGGGCCAGCCTTTATCTTCTTCACAAATTGCGAGAAGCTAAAATTCGTGAAGAGAAGTTCCTCGTGGTTAGATCCCTTGAGGATAAGCCTGAGTCCCTTCCTTAGAAATCGATCCTCCGTCTTGGGATCTTCAACCCAAAACTCCTCATCCGTAGTTTCAATGGACATGTTTGAGGTGTGCCAATCCACCTCAGTGGTCTTGTCTCTCACCTCCAGAGCGGCTTCCAGGGCATCATCAACGCCCCAGAACCGTTCCTCTTTGGGGCGGCTGAAGTATTCGGATTGTGCTTCATTTCCTTTGATGGCGGTATGCATGACTACTCTCCTTTATCTATTCTTTTTATTGCCCAAGCCAAGCGGCTTGGGTCTACTCCATTGACGGTTGCTACGTGTCTCACTGTTCTACAGTGAGACAAGAGCGAATAAGGGTAGGCGTGACTGGGATCTCTGATCCCCTTGCAACATTCCCCCATCTCTCTTGGGTACCACTTCCTCCCTCTCTTTGTGTGTCCTGCGGGCCAAATGACCCGATCTCTAAGGTCAATAGCTTCGGTGGCTATCGATCTTAGTTTCTTGGTCAACCTCATAATTGATCTCCTTTTTTAGAGAGGGATCAAAATTGATGTAGTGAAGATCAAAATTGATCCCTCTTATTGATGGACTTAATCTTCTTTTAACGATTCCAGTTGTGCTTGGACTACCTTTAAATCGTAATCCAACTCGCGCATATAGCGCAGGATTGATTTTTCCTCCTTCTTAAGAAGGTGAAGGGTTTGATCGCGTAGTTTCTTGTGGCACTCAGCACTCGTTATTTCTTTCACTTTGAACTCTCTTTGTGAAGTCTACGCATCTGGTCATCTACGGTGCTTGGATCAAATGCGTAGTAGTGCGTTCGCCTCTTGCTGAGGGATGCTGATATAGGATAGACATGCTTCTTCTTATAAAGAGACTTTGACGTAGTAAGTATCCTCAACATGGGTATCAACTCTGGTATTCTTATGTCACAAGCTGAGGCTATTGATCCTATGGATGCCCCCTGTCTGCATCTCAGCAAGTACTCTCGTATGCGTCTTGTAGGGACTTTGTTTGCGTGCTTATCTATCTCTCTCAGGTGGTGGATTGCACCATGGAGAGCTTTGATGCTCCCAAGGTTTCTACTCTTCTGCTCCTTGGTCATGTCCTTATTCAAGTATATGTCGGTAGTTAGTTTATCTCTTCTTTTCGAGAGGGCTTTTATGGTATGTTGCTCTGCCATTATATAGCTCCCAACAGTTGGAGTGTGCCTACTAATCCAATCGCTCCCCATATCCCAAGAAAAACTGCCAAGAGCTTTGTGGATGTTGGGAAACTATAGTCATACCCCTTACGCCATTGCCCCTTGCCGTTCCTCTTCTGTTCTATTGTGACCAGTTTTATGACTGCCATGTTGCTCTCCTTTTTGTCTGTCTGTTAACAGACTGGTGAGGGAGGACAAGGAATGTCCCTCTTTAGGGAATCCTTGTCCCCCCCTGTGTTATCCTACTTCAACCCCACATGCCGACATATGCCCCATCTAAGAAGGTTTCAGTACTTGAGTAGAGAAACCTCGCTTCGTCCTCCTCCGTAAAAGGGTCAGATTGAATCTTATCTACGATTGTTTTGTGTCCTCCTACGTCACGGGTAAGTGTCACTGTTAGTGTGTATAGTGGCCCCATGTGTTCTGGGGGATCAACTGGTGGTTGTGGATCTATCATTCTTTCTCTCCTTTGTAAAGTCTTTAAAGCATTCAACGGAACACAACTCTACTTTCTTTTTTCCTACTGCCTCCCAGTGCAGCTTCTCCTTCCTTGGGTATATCACCCTGCATTGAGTGCAGGGTATGTATATGTGAGGGCAACTGAACAGATACCACTTCGCTCTCTTCCCCTTTTTCCTTGGTGGTGGATACATCATTTCCTACTCCCTATAGTATACTAAATGTGCATCGATAACGCAAGTCATTCTCAACAAAAAAACTTAATTTTTAAGTTTCAATACTTAATTTTTAAGTTTTTTTTAATCTTTATGGTACCTCCCCTCCTCTATGAAGTAGTTTGTCCATTGCTCAGCCATCGCTTGGGCAATGGATCTATATGTTTGTGACCTCTGGCGTGGACGATCAGGCGATGGGCCTAACTTGTTTTGCCCACTGTCACACTGATTAGCCCACCGCTCCTTGCCATTAACCATTCGCCCTGGCCTCCTATGGGTAGGCTTCAGGTCTGGGAGATTCTTTAGCCACAGCCCTGTCTTTTTAGACGCATCCTCTCCGTACTCATACGGTTGTATATACTGTGTGGGTTTTATTGGAAGCACGCCTACGGGGTTCTCCATACACACCGCAAAGCTCTCATCGCAAGCCAACTCCCATATCTTCATAGTATATTCTATGGCCTTTAGCCTCTCATCGTGGCGAGGCTTCCCCTTTCCGTAGTGAGCATTGCCTGACACTGCAAGGCATCGACAGGGAGGATGCAATATGATGAGATCCCAAGGGTGATTGTGCCACTCTTGGGACTCTTCTCTAATGACTTCATAAGACATGAGTGAATCGTCATATTCGCTCATAAGATGTAACAGGGGCCTCATGATATCCCCTCGATAGTGATTGCCCCCATCTTCCGCTTGGGCAATGTCGCAAGAGATGGCTTGGAATCCACTTCTCTGCAATGCAGAGCGAACAATGCCGCTCCGTTCAAATCCTACCAACGCTTTCGGTGCCCCATTCGATGTTCCAAATATTGATCTCATGTTGTCTCCTTATACGGCTGTCACGGTTGTCACGGTTGTCACGCTGTCACGGTTGTCACGGTGTCACACTTGTCACACTGTCACACTTGTCACACTGTCACAGCGGTCTTAGTGTATGCCTTCCTCTTGTTTTTTGCCCCTCCCAAGAGAGCTACTATATTTTTTCTCTTGTTAGGCTTGAATATCTGAAGCAGCCTACTCCATATCGGCAACCTCTTGCCGTTGCATAGGCCACAGTCAGCGCACTGCACCTTGTGGGTAAAGTATGGGCAAAGGATCTCATCTGGGAGGATGTCCCCCTCGACCAAGTCCTCTACTTCCTCTTTGTCCAAGACCCTGTACGTAGGCCAATCCATACTATTGGCCCACTCTTTTAATTCTATAACGGTCATATTTAATTTGGCCGCTGTTATCGCATCAATGGATGCCATGAACCACTGACTCCAAGGGCTTACACCCAAGTCCATCCACCGATGCGTATATCCCGTCCACTTCAGCTTATTCTCCTGAAGGTATGCAATCCATTCCTTCATGATGTTTAAGGGAAGGACTCCAGCGATCTCCCCATAGCTACCAAAGCGAACATGCTTTAGTACTCTTGGGAACCCGCCTATCGGCTCTTGGTTGTTCGTTGCCTTCCATATAGCCAATAGGAATACAGGGTTTACATAGCATACCATCCTTGCGAGAGCGCAAGCGAAGCACACTATGTTATCTATTTTTTTCTTTATCGCTTCGGTTGGCCCGACACTGTCAACCAGTGACGCGACCTGTAGCATATCTCCCGTCTTTGTGTTGTTTGACGGGGATATGCATCCTGAAGCGACTACTCTTATGTCTGCTTCGGGATCTCTCCATAGCATTATGGAGTTTGCTGGGGCGACATAGGATACAGTCCTTGCCGCCGCCTTCTCCTTTATTTTTTCCAGATTCATACCTTCCCCTTATACTTTAAGTAGAGAAACAAAGAGACAATGCCACATAAGAATGCGACATCTATCATGATATCCCCAAATAGGGGATACTTGTTTAAAGCCGCTAAGTATTCCATTAGTAGTTCTCCCTGGAGCTACCAATACCATAGTCATAGTCTCCATGGCTTGGCCTATTAAGATGACTTTCTTCTACCCATCCGAACTGATTAGCAGAACATATTTTGTTCTGCCTATCCGATAGGCATGTTGTAGCAAAGAGTATATCCTTGCTAAGTTCAGGGAGAGATTGCTTCCCCTCCCTTTCCATAGTTATTTTCATAGGCAAAGGGATAAGGATAACCAAATACTCTGCGTTGCCTTCTTCTTCTT
>Ga0208919_1000458_pt1 | contig 27619 bp, 33 predicted proteins | sample 4_EtaG_FD_184076 | JGI IMG/M metagenome (GOLD analysis project Ga0208919, IMG submission 184076) | Marine viral communities from the Subarctic Pacific Ocean - 4_ETSP_OMZ_AT15127 metaG (SPAdes) (version 3) | ecosystem: Environmental > Aquatic > Marine > Oceanic | place: Pacific Ocean | collected...
GTAGGTAGCGTGTCGGATGACTGGAAAGAAGACTTCCGAGAACCATCCGACCAGTGGCAGCTTCTGACCGTCCCGCTACCAATGCAATATGCCGAAACAGGCTTTGCTCTTCGCGTTGTGGACCGCTCGATGGAATCCGTTTTCCCGCTGAACTCGCTGATCTTCTGCATTGATCTTAGCGATACGCCGCGACAACCTCGCAACGGAGATCGCGTGGTAGCGCAGAGAACGAACGCAGACGGCCTCGTTCAAACCTTTTGCCGAGAACTACGATTCCTGGGAAGCCAGCAATGGTTATGGCCGGTGAGCGATGATGCCGCATTCAAAGAACCATTGCCTTTTAATGACTCTGATACGCGCATCGTTTTTCTCGTAATTTCCTCGTATCAGCCAGAGCCGCTTATTTGAAAATTAAAAACCGAGAAGGTTTCTGCGTTAATAATTTGACTTGCGTACCACATCTGAATGTGGTTTTCTGTTCCTCCGATGATATTGGAGGAGCGATATGGAAATTATCGAAACGCCGAACAACATCGATTCCCTTGCCAAAGACTCGCAGATTCTGAATGCAGCCTTTGAGCAAATAGATCAACTCCGAAACTTTCTGAGTCTGGTTCTAAGTCACTCAGAGAATTGGGACACAAAAGACGTTCTGGAGAATTTAGATTCCTCTCTGGAAAAGATACTTGATGACTCAAGGCTCACACAGGTGCGTCGGGAACTGGATCAATCTTACGAAGACCTGAGCGTCGGGTGCATCTGATGAGCACATCCGAATTCATTGGTGGCGTTCTGCTGTTCGCAGGCGGAATTCTCAGCGTCTATGCGATCCTTCTGTTTTTGTTCGCGGTGACCACGGTATGAGCGCGGCAGTGAGCAGCCTTACGGCGACACAGCGAGACGCACGGAAGATCGGCGGTTCAGACGCTGCCGTCATTGTAAATGGCAAGCATTTTGACAAGACGCTGTATGAGCTTTGGCTTGAGAAGACGGGTCAAGCTGAACCAGAAGATTTGACTTGGAAGCTACCCGTGCAAATGGGTGTGGCAACTGAGGCTTTGAATCGGCGGTGGTTCGAGAAGGAAACTGGAAACACGGTGGAGATATCAGAAGAGACATTGGTGCATCCAGAGTTCTCATACATCACCGCAAACCTGGATGGCATCGTCAGACCAAATATGGTTTTTGAGGCAAAACACTCCTCGCCATTCAACAAAGCAAACCCAGTCGAGACCTACTATCCACAGTGCCAGCATTATCTCGCTGTAACTGGCTTTGATGCGGTTGCGCTTTCGATCTTTCGCGGCACCAGCGAATGGAAACTTTACGAAGTCGAGCGGAATGACTCGTACATCGCAGAACTGATTGAAAAAGAGTCTGCGTTCTGGTGGTGCGTCACGGAGGATATTGAGCCTGACGGTGCGCCGACATCAATGGATGCGCCCGTCATTCTGCCGACTAAAACTGTGGACATGACTGGCTCGAACGAATGGGCATCCAATGCCGTCGCCTGGCTAGAAAACTTTGAAGGCAATCAGAAATTCACCAAGGCAAAAAGCGAGCTGAAAAAGCTCGTCGATGAAGACGTGGCGCTGGCGAAGGGCCACGGCGTTCAAGCGGAGAGGAAGAGTGGGAAAATCTACATTAAGGCAGAGAAAGAAAGGGAGATCGCGGCATGACTGCAACAAAGAAGACTTCATCTGGAGGTCATCCAGACCTGACGAGTGCATTGCTTGCAGCACAGGATAAGATGCCCAAGGCAGTGAGGAACAAGAAAGGCCAATACGGCAAATATGCTGATTTGGATTCTGTGCGTGAGGCATCTATTCCACAGCTTACAGAGCAAGGCATCGTCGTTTCTCAGGCTACGGCATACGACACTGCTGGACGCTTTGTTCTTAAAACCGAACTTATTCACGATAGCACAGGCGAGACCAAATCTAGCGAGTGGCCGCTGCCAACCGAAGGCTTGCCACAGGCACTTGGGTCCGCCCTCACCTACGCCAGACGCTACACACTAGGATGTCTCGCTGGTGTTTCAACTGACGATGATGACGATGGTGAGCTTGCAGAAACGACAAAGCCCATTCGTCAGGCCGCGATAATCACGCCATCTGATCCATTTGGTGGGACTGAATCTGGCAAGCAATCTGCTAAGTCGGCAGAAGCAACTTCAGACACTCGCAATAAAGCATTTTGCGCTCAACTAAGAGATGCGATTTTGAAGGCAACCACAGTTGATGAAATCAAAGAAATCTACAGCAGCGAGGAACCGAGCATCAGTAGGTTGCCGGAAATTTACGTTAAGGGATGCGAGGCAGTACGGGATTTAAACATAGAGCGAGTGAAGTCTGTGTTTTTCATCAACCAAGCAAGGACGGTTTCAGCGGCGAAGAAACTTTTCGATGAATCCAAAGATTCACTCAGCAAAGACCGTGGCACATTCAGTGCTTTTAAGAAGCAATTTGATGAACGCATCAGCGAAATCGAAGCAATAATTAAGGAGGCTGCGTGATGGAGTTCGACAACACAAATAAAGGCGCGTTGTTTGTCAACCAGGACAAGAAGACGGATCGGCATCCAGATTTTACTGGCAAAATTGATGTCGACAGCAGGGAGTTGCGGATTGCTGGGTGGAAAAAAGTCTCAAAAGCTGGAAAGCATTATCTGAAGCTAGAGGTCTCGGAACCTCAACAACAGCAGCAAACGCCGCCCGCCCATGTAGTGGCTGACGATCCATTTGGTGACTCTCTATCGGGTGCAGCGCAGCAAGACCCTGATGACACGATTCCGTTCTAATGAAAATCCGTCGCCGCAAGACAGCCAAACTTGGGATAAAGCAGGCACCTCAGATCAGGTGTGCAGCGCATCTCCAGTGGGTGCGTGGGCATGAGTGTGCGGCAAGCAACAATGAGTGCCTTGGAAGGATTGAGGCCGCTCACGTCCGCTCTGAGACCGATGGCGGGCTAGGGTTAAAGCCAAGCGACATCTTTGTGATTCCGCTCTGTAACTATCATCACAGAGAGCAGCACAACAAAGGTGAGAAGCAGTTTGAGATGCGTCACGGTTTTGACATGAAATCTATTGCCAAAAGATTTGCGGACGTATCGCCACACAGATTTAAGTGGGAAAAAGAGGAGGCAGCATAATGGCGACTGAAGTGATCATGCGACGAACAGGCGAGGCACTATTTCCAGTCTCAGCAGACGGCGCAGAGTTGCTAAAAAATGTCTCTGACAGCCGTGATGTCAAAGTGGTGATTAAGCAGGCGCGACATCCAGAACATCACAGGAAATTCTTCGCGCTGCTCTCGCGAGTCCAAGAGAATTGCGAGGAGCGTTATCCAACCGTCGAAATTTTGTTGGTGGCGCTTAAGGGCGCGACTGGACACGTCGACACGATCAAGACCGATAAGGGAACTTTCTTGATACCGAAAAGCATCGACTTCGCAAACATGAGTCAGGATGAGTTTGGACCGTTCTACGACAGATGCATCGAAATCATATGCAGTAAAATTTTGCCAGGTTTGGATGACGCGGATTTGGAACGTGAACTGCTTGCTGCTTGAGGAGGATAAAAATGACAATTCAAGAATTGGATATTCCAGAAATTATCAGCGTTCAAGATGCCGCAAAGCGCCTGTTTGGTGATTCCTCAGTCGGCAAGCACCGCGTCTATAAGATGATTGAGCGCGGCGATTTGATTGCAGACCGCACAGACAAACGTCGAGGAAAATGGTGGGTTGTCAGGCGTTCCATTGACGACTATTTAGAGCGATTGTACGCCGCCGCACCCAAGCCCACCAATGACGCGCAGAACGTCTACGCCCTGTGGCCTAGATCACGCTCCAAGGAAATTTAAATCACCGTGTACGGAGGTGGCCTGTCTTGCGGCCTCGTTACGTTTTGGCGATTGCATCCAATGCTTGTAGTGACGCCTGGTAATTTGTTCCGAACTATGGCCCATGAGTTCAGTGATGTGCGCGATATCAGCACCGTCTGCGAACAACAGACTGCAATAATAATGTCGTAAATCGTAAAAATTAAACAGCGGCGTTTTAGTAAATTTCGCTGCCTTTACGAGCGCATGAGGTGGAGAGAACACCGTGCCATCCGTTCTTTTGGCATTTCGCGCCCTGCCAATATGTCCGGCCCGAAGCTGCTTAATTTTTGTTTCTGTCTCAGAACCCGTAAGACGAATCAGGCGATAATGCTTTTTGCTTGTGATAAGCAACAACCAACCATTGCGGAGAAATTGAGCTTCACGCCATGCTTTCAAAAATGGTGAGTGATCATCATGACCAAACATCTCCTCGAAATCATGGATGCCATTTTGCAGCTTATGCTCGATCAGCGCTTTCCGAAGCTCTGGCCTGATCCCGACTTCTCTGGCCTCTCCATTTTTCGGGTATCCGATTTCACGCCTGCCCTTTTCAAACCTCACCCAAGCGCGGTCAATCATAATTTCGGCTGGGCCAATCTGAGCAGGCGTCAGTGCCATCAATTCACTGGGCCGCATCCCTGTTTCCATCGCCGTTATTAGCGGCAGCACAGCATCCACGTTCACTTGCGCGACAGCGCGAATGTAGCTGTCAAAGTTCTGCTTCAGATAATCGTACTTTTGAATTTCGAGCGGCTGCGATTCTGGGCGCTCCGCGTATGGGTCGACCCGCGTTCCAGATATGTATTTTGCTCCAGCCTGTGGAATACTAAGGTCAGTCGCCGGATCAAAGCCTATCCAGCGAGCCTTGGCAGCGTGCTTGAAGGCGCTCCGCACATCCAGCAGCACATCAGACATTGAACTGTTAGATAGCCCTGTCGCGCTTATTTGCGGCAACAAGTCGGTGACAAGCAAATGATAAGAAATTCCACTTAGCCGGACATCACAAATCGGCACACCACGCAGGGTCAGTGTCTTCACATGGTTTTCGATTCGTCGCCGCACTTCACCATAGTGTTTCGGTGATCCCTTTTTCGCAGCTTCCCTCTGCGTGAGTTCCACATCGTACAAATTAAGCGCATCGCCAAACGTCCTGGCTGTGTTGCTGGCCTTGCCACCAAGGGAGATTTCCTCCAGCTTCCGCTTTATGAATTCATTGGCTTCGTGCTTCGTGGTGAAATGTTGACCCAGCTCATCAGTATAAAAGAAACGGCGAGGCACTAACCCGCGTCTAAACTCCTTACTTGCGTCAATTATAAGTTGCTCTTTTCGACTAGTCCTTTTGGCAACCGAAACACGCATATTCTGGCCCTCCCTCAGTCCAAAATGTACGCAGAATGTACGCAGAACGCAATAAGCACAAAAAAAGAGCCACCCGAAGGTGGCCCTGACTTCTAATTCTTTAGGTATTTCAGTGGTTTAAGTGGCGGGAGTGACGAGACTCGAACTCGCGACCTCCGGCGTGACAGGCAAGATTCGCGCTGAATAGAAGATAACAGATTTGCACAAACTATGCAGAAATTGGCAGTTTCCCGCCATTCTTCATGCTTGTTGTAGGATGGTCTGTTAGTGCCTGTTATTGTGGGAAATGTACGCAGAATGATGGCACAGTTATTTTGTCGCCCTCATATTTTCACGAGCCACGCCCTTAAACTTTTCGGCTGTCCTCATTCCACCCAGTCCCAAAAGCGAAAGAGTCAGTGTCATTAGTCCTTCGGTGTTGATCGCCGGTAACACAACTTCGGGTGCCCAGATTGCTGCCGCCCAGCTTCCCAGTGGCAAAAATATCGTCTGCCAGCCAATGCCAAACACCGCGACCCATAGCAGGGCCGGTCTAGCGCCGCTGACAAAAAGTGAGGGATGCTTCGCGGATTCCACATTTGCTTGTGCCTGGAGCTTATCAATCGACAGCATTTCGCTTTGAAGCTCTGCTGCCAGTTTTGTCCTTAAATCTTTGTCCTCGACAAACTTGTCCAAAACTTTTCCAGCAACACCGACAACCGACTCCGCCAAACCAATCATGGCTTACCTCACAACAAGTTCAAAAATGTGTGATGCCCAACGCGGACAGTCACTTTGTCTTCTTCGTACCAGTTTGGCTTTGGATTCAGTGTCGAGACCAGATAGTGATCTGCGCCCTGGGTGATGTCATCACGCGAGTCCTGTGCCTCAAGGACTGCCTTCAGACATTCGCGTAGTTTCTTGTCATCGTAGTTCACTGTGAGAAGTTTGGCGCGGTTCGGGTCATTTTTGAGCCAGCATGAAAACTGATATGGCTTGAGACAGACTTCTCGGAGTGTGCCGCCGTACCACCCGCCCGCTTTGACGCGATTGTGCATTACATGAGCGACAGCCAGCTTGCCGTTGTAATCCTCGCCTCTAGCCTCGCCGTAGACCGTCCTTGCCGCAGTGTCTAACTCATTCAACGGCGTGAAACTGTCCAATGCGTCTTTCATCGTCTTTCGTAGCCCGCCGAAAGCACAATACGGGCGTATGGAACCCACTGCCTCCACGGCGCGTCTCTGCCATTGTCTGATGCTTTGATTTTCGCTGGGTAATTCACCCGCGCCAGCAGCACTGCGAGTTCCTTGACATCATCCTCAACTTTTTGCGCAGCGCCAGTGGTTGCCAGGTTCATTCCGACCAACTCCTCCAATCTTTCTTTGTTTTCTTCAATCCATTGCCAACTAGGCATATCTGCCTCGCTTCCAAGTCAAAAACTCCGCCGCTTCCTCAACGTCTGGAATCACAGTGATCAGGCGCGTGTCATCGTCAGCAAATTGTGGATCAATGATCGTCACGCACGCCGAAAATGGAATCTGATCAGGCAGGCCCTTCTCTTTGCCGTACCTGTCGTGAATCTTGTAAGTGCCGCATCGAACTGCCCAGGTCAGTATTCCGTCAGAAGGCGATTTCATTGGGCCAGTGACAAACGCCTGGTGCTTGTGACCACAGGTGAGAATGTGATCACGCCAACCCATCTGCACAGCCTTCATAGGCCCGTGGTTTGGGTTCCACATTGAATGCCCTGCGAAGTCGTGGCGGGCGTTGATCCGCACCTCTTTCTTATTCGGGAATTTCAGATTCAGCCGCACACCGTGCGCCTCGAACACGCCGACCTGGTTTCGCATCATCCATTTGATTGGATCGCCCGCGCCTGTCCAGCAGTCGTGATTTCCGCCAACCAGATAAAGCGGGTTCAGCCGATTCACAAACCATTCGACCAACTGCCACGCCTCTTGCGCCGAAGTGCTTTGTTCTGACCATAGCCGTGCAAGACGGCCAATCCAGTTGTTCTGGATGTCGCCTACGTTGGCTCCAAACAAACCTGGCGTGCGCTCAATGATGTCCAGATGCTTTTCGACCAGCCCAATGTCTGTGCCGTTGTCGTCCAGGTGTGGATCGCCGCCGTGGCAGATGCCAATCGGTCCATCGATCTTAATGCGAACAGCAATGAGTTTGCGGGCCACCTCCGCAGCGTGCTTGCGCTCATACGCTTTTTTCCGCCGCTCAATCAGTTCATCGACAGGCGGCAGTTCGTCGGGTGGCAGATCGACTTCAAACTCAGGTGGCTTTTTCGGTGCAGTTTCGGCACGCCGCCGCAGCCGCGCCAAACCTTCATAAAACTTCCGCTCGATTATACCTAGTTCACGCGCCGCGCCCGCAACTGTTCCAGCGTTCCGAATTGCATTCAGATAATCGTGTTCTCTTTCCGTCGCGTGAGGACGGAGCGATTCGTAATCGAACAAACTTAAGGCTTATGGCCGTTGATGAGATCGCGAAGATAATCAGAGCGAGACCAGATTTCCCGCCTGTGGTCTTTGAATTCCTGCTTCAACTCCTCCAGAGATTCATCCAATTCGTGCCGCAGTTTCGTGTTCATCTTGACGAGACCCTCAAGCCGAACCAGCCAAACCACAAAGCCGACAAAAGCAGCGCCGATAGGCCACAGCCTGCTAATCAAAAGAGCGCCTTCAGCATCCATCAGCTTTCCTCTCCTTGTGGAACACGCCAGGGCGTGTCGCCGCGCACGGCGTCAAACCCGAACCCTGTAAAAACGACGCACCCTTTATCGTCAGTGGCGCGTCGGATGATGATTGTGAATCCAAGATCGGAGCCTTCGGTGTCATTGACGAAAATTTCAGTCAAATATTGTCCGTTTACTGACAAACCGCGAAATTTCAGATGCTCACCTTGTCGATTGATTGTGTTTTTCAAAACGAAATATTCGGCGCAATACGGGCTTTGAGATATGGCTGCTTTCACATACAAAAAAGTCGCCAGAAAAACGACTGCGGCGAGGAAGCGAGTCATTTTTCAATCAGGGTCAGCGATTGAAATTTCTTGAGCCACAATAGCGTCATAGTGCTTGTTCCCAGCCGAAACCGGAATAAACCAGACCTGACCATCGACAGTTGCACGAATGGTCGTTTTCTCGTCGCCAGTGAACTGCGCGTTTTCAATGAGCATTGCGATCTCTCCTAGATGTCAGCATCGACAATTATGTAGGTGGTGTCCGTTCCATCTCGGATGAACCATGCGCCCTGTCCAGCCGTACCTGGCGTCCCTGTCGTCGTTGCGTCGGCGCGGGCCGTCAGCGCACCAATTGTATCGAACGCGATAGCGCTCGCGACGGTCTGCGTCCCGTCATGTTCGCGCACCTTGAAGGTACCGGCGGCGGAACTGCTGACGCTTGGCGTTGCACGCTTTGGCGACCATTCCAGAATCCCGTGACAGGTGTTGTTGTCTCGAAAAACGCCGGTCAAAACGTGTTCTGAATCGACAGCCGCGTAGGAAAATTTCTCGAAATAGAACTGGCAGGTCGCCAGTTCGTTTTCATGTGATCGTGCGATTGATCCATACGCAGGAGCAATCTGACCTGGGCTAAAAGAAACATTGGCGATCCCGACAATATTTCCCGTGCTGTCAAAGAAATTATCGGATGAACTCGTTCCATAGTCGTTTGCGGTATTACGCCACGCATCCGCAGTGTTATGGAAATCGGAGCCAGCGGAGAGCGCCAATGAAAAGTAAACAGAGGCGTTAGTTCCGGGCGAAATAGTTCCTGTTGCGTCCAGCGGTATATGCCAATGAACTCTCTCCCACTTCGAATCGGCAGCAACCGAAATGTCAGTTAAAATTTCCCTGCTGGTGCCATCCATAAGAACGAGTGAAGCGCCAATCTTAGCTGGGTATGAGATGCTCGATGAACCGCCCTTAGTTACAAGAACGTCAAAGCTCAAAATTCCGTCTTCCCATTTTCCGTCTGATCCAAGGTATCCCTTGCCGACCATAGTATTTCCGATAATGCTTTGCCGAATAGTTAGAAGATCGTCGGAATCAGGGCTACCAGCCGTGGTCACTAAAGCCTTCATCCACCGCGATTTCCCGTCTACTCCGCCGTCGCTCTCAATTGAAAACGTAAACCGCTCACCAGCACTACCCGATTGGATGAATTTCCAACGATCACACAGCATCAAATCGCTTCCACCCAGACCTGTCCTGGTATTGTGGTCGTATTGGTCGATTAGAATTGATCCGTTTTGCACCGCGTTATAGAGAATTTCGATATTGCTGTGATGCTGGATGTGGAAATTTGATCCGTCGCATATCAACGACACCGATGAATGCTCGTTTCGGAGTTTCAGCGTGGGCAAGCCGTCGATGGATTCTGACCCATTTGGGTTCAAAGTAATCATGTAAGGCGTGGAATCTTGCTTCGTAATAGTGACTTGAAATCCGTCACCCAGGGTCGCTGCGGCCGTCAAAGCGAGTTCGTAGTCGGCTGATGCCGCCGAACACAAAATCGTCTTGTTGTCATCTCCAGCAACCACTGTATAGGCGGCTGTCTTCGTTACGGTGTCGGCCTCTGCTGCGCTAGGGAAACCTGTCGCCGTCCCGCTGTTCGCTATCGTCGCACCACTCGCGATAGCCAGGGTAGAACCGGAAAGCACCGTGAACGTGTTCGCGGTGAACTGAAAATCGTCAGCGCCCGCGATTTTTATATCGATTTGGTCGTCAGTATCCGCTGTAATACTCGTATTGGCATTCGCGTCTAAAATTAGCTCTTGGCCGTTCATGTCGAGGGCTTTGCCCATCTCGACCTTCTCACCCGAATTCGTGGTGATGAAAGACATATAGGCAGTGGAAGCTTCTTTGATGACTAAAGCGGTGGCGCTGTTGTCGAGAATTTTGATTGAGGTGGCGGCTGCGGCGACGTCTAGGTCACCATCGAGGCGTGTGTCGCCTGCATCAACCCACACCGCGTAATCGGTGCCACCTTCGGTAGCCGCACCCTCAACATAGAGCGTGGCAGAGTCTGTGATCGTGCCAGTAGCGGTCCAATTGGGAATCTCCAGGTAGAGGCCAGCAGCAATAGCCGTGGTGCCGGATGGCACCGTCGCAGCGTTGGTGTTGCCTACGCGAATGATGCCAAAATTGGTGTTAGCTGTGGTTGTGAAGGCTGTGGGATCAACGTGTAGATAACCAACCGTGTTCCCTGTTCCATGCCCGAACAAAATGGCATCGCCGCCACCGATTTTGAAATCAATCACATCGTCAGCATCCGCAGTAATCGAGGTGTCTCCGTCTGCGTCCAGAACTATTTCTGTGCCGTCCATGTCGATGGCAAATGCGGCGGGAAGTGACCGAGGTGTGGCAGAAATGAGGCCAACAGAGATGGCAGAGAGACTGCTGCTCAGACTGCCTGAGTCAAGCGAAACGGTAACGGTGGTGTTGGGATCGCTATAAGCCGTGGCGGTGATGGTGCCGTAGAGCGTGGTAGCGTCTGTCGCCTTAATTCGCCGGTTCACATGGTATGAGGATGTGACATCGCCGGAAATGGTGAACTGGGTTGAGGATGAGTAATTCGGCGTGTGTCCAAGAGCCAGCCATTCCTGACCTTCTGCGCTGCTACCTGGCGTTGGATCACGGGTCCAGACCGTCGCGTCAGCAGAGGTCTTCAGAATGACTTTGTAGGTGCCGCTGCTAAGAAAAATATCACCAAACCGCCCTGCGCTGTCCGCTACAACAGGATTGGAATTGGCAGTGGTGAGGCCCATATTCGAGTACGTATTTTTAGCAGTCGTTGTCCCGCTCTCATAAAAAAAGAGCTTGGCTCCAGACAACGGATCGCCGTTATCATCGAGCGCGGTCAGGACTGGTGGAATAAAACGATCTGCCATGGAATTCTTGCCTCCGATTTCCACGAAAAAACCCGCCGAAGCGGGTATGATGAAGAGATGCGAAATTCAAAATCTGTGCGCCGACCATTTTTCGGGCCAAACGCGGTGCCGTTTGCCGTTCAGCTAGTATTAGGTCTGACGGTCTTTCATTTACTGGTTTGGCTTGGTGTTGGTGATTTTGTCTACAACGCTGTCTATGGATTTATTACCGCAACGCCGGAATAGGCTGTTGTTGCATTGGCGGGACAGGAAAGAAGCCGGAAGCTGGTCCTTGTTGAGCGCCACCCAACACCAACATTTCCGCTAGAGCCTGTTGCTTCGGCCCAAGTATGCCCTTGGGAATATTTCCACCAGAGCGGATCAACTCGCCCGCACGGGCCACGTTTCCTTTCGTCATTTGTGTCGCGGCTCTGCGCCCAATCTCGCCCGCGCCAAGAACGGTGGCAGCGCCTATAACGCCAGGAAGCAATCCACCTGCGCCAGCACCCGCCAATCCCACTGCACCACCCGCACCGCCAGCAAGTACTGTTCCGACAACACCTCTTGCCGCAAATTTACCAATCATTCGCATTAAATTATCCAGCGGCCCACCACGCGCCACCTTTTTAATTGCCGCCTGTTCTTCTTTCGTGAATCCACGCAATTTCTTTTTGTTGTTCGATAGATTTCTGAACTGAGTCCGCAGCGCATTTTCGTATCCAGAGCCACTGAATTGACCCGCCTGGTTTCCAGCCCTGTCAATCAAATCCTCAATCACTTCGCCCTTACGCACCTTGCGCCACAACGCCCTTGCATCTTTTAGAACCTTGGGTGCATCAGCGGTGCCAGCAATTACATCCGTATCGGTTAAACTTTCCAGATATTTATCAAGTCTCCGCTGCAATATGCCAGCGACCCGCCGCTCATCCGCGTCCGTACTTTTCGCCGCTCCTCCTATGACCCTCCGCAGAATCTCTAATTGCTGTAATGTTTTTGGACCACCGACTTCTTCCTGTAGCCTGTTCAGTGCAGCCGTGGCTTTTGGATGTATGGTTTTATCAATGCCTGCCTCTTGCGCTAATTCTGTCGCATCGCGCACCACTCTCGAAAAACTTTTGTCGGAAACCACAAGGCCAGACTGATCTGCAATGTCATATAATTCGCCAGCTTTCTTTCTTAACTCGTCCACTTCTGGAATTGTTTTACGTCCCGCACGGCTCGCAACAGCGCCAGCGACACCTCCAACCGTGCCGCCAGTCAAAGCACCAAGCGTTGCACCTTCAGCCGCACCAGCAATCCTGCCTTCCAAACCTTCTCCGGCTCCCGCGCCATAAAGACCACCGTAGGCCGCACCTTCCATTGCGCCTCTGCCAGCAAGCCTTGTTGCCGTAGGCGCTGCGCCTCGCATAGCCGATAAACCTTTTTGGATGCCTCCAACAGCACCCATGCCGCCAAGTAATTGCAGTGCAGTTGCTGCAACAGGATTATCCTGGGTAAACCCTTCAACATTTTCGCGCACCTGTCCTGTACGCCTGTCATAAGCCTCACCGCCCGCTGCTGCTGCGCGTTCAAAGTCAGGCGCTTTACCTTCAGACAAATCCATAAAAATACTACGCAGTGCTGCGCCTGTTGCCGCACCAGCACCGCCAACTTCATCCGAAATGGCAAATGTCGCACCTTGTTCCACAACATCGCTGGCCTGCGTAAATGTGTCCATAGCGCTTTCAAGCACCGATGGTTGATCTTCTTCCTGTCCTCCACTTTTTATGTATGTCTGCCCATCTTTCGGATTAATAAATTGTGCGCCTGCGGGAAGCGCATCAAACTCTGCTTGCGTCATTGGCTTGGGAAGTTCTTCAGCCATTAACTTGTTCCTCCAACTAAAGTTGCCTGCCCGCTAAAGTCTGGAACGTCTCCCTGTTCAACTTCCCGCAATGACTGTGCCAGTTTGCCCTCATGGATGATGTCCATGTAAATGCCTCTGACGCGCTTGAGATTTGCTAAAAATTGTTCTCGGCTTTGAGCCATATCGAGACTGCCGATGGCTTTCTTGAGAAGTTCAAGTTCCATTTCTGAAACCTGACCCAATGCGCCACCTGTTGGGCTGGCATCACGCATTTCCTGCAAACGATCAAAAGCTGCATTTGCCTCTAGTGTTTTCACTAACTCAGACAAATCACGCTGATCTGTGCCTGGTAACAATTGCATATACGAACCGATGCCAGTCAACGGAATAAAGCGATCTTTGTCAGCCTCCAGCATATCGATTGCTCTGTTTGAGTCAGTTATGACAATTTCCGCGTATTTCTTGCGCTGCTCTATTAAACTGGCTCTTTTTCTTGCGGCTTCTTCTGCTTCTAATGCCGCTGGACCGCCTTTAATTGGAACAGCGACAGGGCTGTATCCTGTAACATCGCCAGCCTCATCTAGAATCGGCTCTACCAGAATTTCGCCCTGTTTATTTCTTTTCCATGCGTAATCGGTGGGCGGGTTGCCGTATTGAACGCCTTGTGGCCCTACGTTAATGGTCTGGCCTTTGCCTCGCGTTTTGGTAGCGCCCGCTGCAATAAGTCTATCAATTTCTGGATTATCCTTACGCAAAGAGACCTGAGTGCGATTGGCATATGGCCCAGTTTGCAGACTGGCTGGTAGATCAAGGCTTACTAAAGTCTCCGCCGTCTCCTTCGGCAACCCTGCCACGGCCCGCATTAAATCAACTGTATTTTCGTCATACTTCTCTGGAATGCCGGAAACATCCACGCCCTGGCTTTCCAAAAGGTTTATTCGCTGAAGATAAGTTGCTTGCTGCTGTTCTGGCGATAAATACGCAAGACCCTCCATTGTCTCTGCAATCGCCTTGGCGTTGGTTGTCAGCTTGTCGCGCAGATATGTCTGCACCTCCATTGCTTTTGCCGGATCGACGCCTGCGAGTTGTTTCAGCGCTGGCTTATCGCCATACAAGGCGGCTGGCATAAGCTGCCTGACCAGTGCAGCGGTTTTCATTCCTGTTTCTGCTTGCTGCAACTGCAAGTTAAGAAGGTTTTGCTGTGATTGACCTCTTTGGAAATTGGCAATGCGCTCCTGGACACCAGCCATGTCAGGAGGTTGAACCTGTAGCGCAAGAAGCGGGTTTGCCATATTTATGTCCTCAAACCAAAGAGCAGATTTTCAAGGCCACGGCTTAGTGCATTGCTGCCACCCACAAAGCCTGATGCCCTGGCAGCAGCGGCGTTCTGCAACGCATTGCCTACCGTTTGACCCTGTGATGCCGCGAGCTGGCCCATGTTTCCCGCAATGTTTGGACCCATGCCTGTCAGACCTTGAAGGCGGTTGATAAAGTTGCCGTATTCCTCCTGGGCGAGTTGGTCCGCGAATCGCGTCTGCGCTTTGATCGTTGGGCCTGAGAACTGCCGCCCTTGGGCGTTCATCAGCCGTGTAATCGCTTTTTCGCCCTCACCGCGCCGGAATTCATATCCAGGGCTTGTCTGGAACGGTTGTCCCAGCCCTATCGCGTCGGACAGATTGAAAAGGGCGTCTTCAGAAACCGCTCTGAACGGTGCAATGTCCTGGCGCTGCTGATTATAAATCGCCGTGGCAATATCCGCCGCCCTGTCCGCAGCACCCGCCTGCAACCGAGATGCGTCTTGGGCGGCACCTTGCGCGATGCCAGTGCCAATCAGCGAGGCACCTACTTGGCCGAGATTGGAGCCTGCCAAATTCTCGCCAAAATCCAGAAGTTGTGAAAAGAAGCTGGGCATTATTGATTCTCCACGCCGCTGATAATTACTGTGATCGCGCTGGCCGCAGCCGCCACCGCCTGCAAGGTCGCACCCTTCGGTATAATCTGGTTGACCATGACATCAGGTGATGCTGTCGTGTTTGCCGCCACCGCATATGCCTCCAGAATTTGATTTGTTGCAGCGGCACTTCCTCCGGCAGCGACAATGTGCATGTCTACAGTTCGACTGCTGCCTGTCGTGTTCGATAGCGTGACCTTCTTGATGATCGCCGCTCCGTTGCTGGCCGTGTAAATCGTGGCTGCGCTGTCTGCTATTTGCCCGCCTGCAACAAGCTGCTTGGGAACCAGTGCCATTAGTCAAAAGCCCTCAAAACCTCTGTGTCACGCAAACGGTTGTAGAGATCAGTGAACCAGCGGAACCACGCTCTGGAAAACATTCCAGTGCGTTGATTGATTGGCGATTCATACGCCGGAATCTGGTCACTCATGATTGATGCGGCGTCAGCGCTGCTGCCGCTCCTGTAATTGCTACCTTGATCGGATCAGAAATGCGTATCCGCAGCGTGCGTGTGCGAAACTGTCCCAGACGGCTGAAGATGGCGCGTTTCAAGTAATCACCAATCGCACCCAGACCCGTCCAGTGTTCGTTGCTGAACGTCTTGCCACCGTCATCCGACCAGTCCAGCATGACTTGCGGATCACTGCCCTGCCCGCTGATTAAACCCGCTCCGCTCTCCACCTGAAGTTCAAACCGCGCCATGTTGATACGGTTGCCGTTGTTGTGGATCGGCGGGCTGGTTGCCGTCCTGATGATGGTGTTGCCGTTTTCGTCATAGGTATCGAGGTCCAGTTCAAATAACTGGCCTGAGAGATAATCCGCAACGATATGCTTGTCATAAGCCCTTGCATAATCATTGGCCCTCCACCGATTTATTTCGGTGAGATCGGACTTTAGGCTTGTTCTTTCATGTAACATCTGAGTGTTGGCATCATAGACCCAGGTGCCTTCCTCAAACACCACGCAGTAAAACGCATGACCCTCTTGAGCGTAAGTGAACGCCCTCACAGGTGACTGAACGTCATAGCCTTCAATCGCCGCTTCCATGGCGTGCGTTGAGATGCGCCGTGGCGTGTACCCGTCAGCCCTGTAGAACGCTAGGTCGTCTCCTTGCCAGAAAATCGTGTTGTCCATTTTCGCCACAGAGTCTTCATCCGCACAGCCACGCTCGATGAAGCCACCGCTGATACGGCGGAACGGAAAGTCTGCGTCACCCACGTTGATATAGACTTCAGTCGTTTCAGTGCCGAACACCCAAAGTTCTCTATGATCGACAGCCAGCGCCACAGCATCGTCTGGATTTCCTTCAGCCGTCGAAAAATCAAGTGCATCCCACACCGTCCCGTTTGATGAAATGTAAAATTCTGCTGTGCCGGAGCGCAGCACCACGAAATAATTGTCAATCCACGCAATGTCTTTGACATCAGGCAGATCGGAGTCCGTCACTTCCGCCAGTGATGAGCCGTTCCATGTGTAGGCTGCAACGCCGACCTGGATCAGCAGCGTGGAGCCGTTGTCCACCATCTTGACGCGGCCCGTGCCTGCCACCGTTCCGCGTGACGTAATGCCGCCAGATGACGAAATCTCGTAAAGCGTTGACGAGGAGACAGCGAAGAGAACGCTGTCCATAACATGAAGGGCGCGAACTGGCCCGACAGCCGTATCTGCGAAACTTTTCAGCCCTGGCGTGCCATGCAGGACAACAGGCGATTTAGCGTCCTGTGGTGCGCTTTCTGGATAAAGATTGACGAGCCGTTGCGCCGATAGCGGTAGTGACCGCGATTGATAGCTGTGGACCGCAAACGGTATCTGCACCAGGTTCAATAGAACGCCTCCGGCACATACACCGATTCAGTGCCGCGCTTTTTCGATGTAACGCCACGCAACGAAACGTCAGCGCCAACCGCCTCCGTCTTCAGCCTGGTGATTACATTTTCATTCAGACCGAATGCAGGAGCGCAACGTGCCGCCGTGATCGTGATCAGCGGCTCAACCGCGTAATCGGGTATTGCGCTGGTTGCCCAATGTGACACGCCGTTTTCTATGTACTGATCGTTGATGAGTTCAATGCGGGCGTCCACAACATCAGCATCGTTGGAATTGGCCGTCTCGCCAGCAGCGAGTACGCCTAACTCCTCCAGCACACGATTTCTCAGGACGGCCTTGGTTGTCGTTGCCATAGCGTCTCCAAAAAAAGAGGAGGGCCGAAGCCCTCCTCAACCTTTGATCACCTCCTCAACGATTAAGTTGTGAAGCTCTCATCGATGAAGTAGTAGACCACCACGGAAACTGTTCCGGTATGGCCTCCATTCGAAGCAGCGTTTGCTTCGATCTGGATCACGGTCTCGGCGGTGAACAGTTGCGGTCCACTCGTCAGCAGCACGCCCTGGAGCGCCCACATATTGCCTGCAACGGGTTTTACGTCAGTCGTAACGTCACCCGTCCAGACACCGAGATTACCGAAGCCGTCTGGATCAGCGGATTCAGAGCCGTTAGCAGCCCATCCGATATCCATGTCTAACGCCTCGGTGCCAGTGTCAATGTCATCTGCGTAAAGCATTCCGCCGACAACAACCGAGTTGGCTGGTAGGCGGCACATCTCAAAGATGTCACCGTCTTCAACCACAGCGGCGATTTCATAGGTTCCCGTGGCAACCTTGAGGTTACCGTGAGACCCATGCCCAGCGACAGGGAAGGTCGATGCGGCACGGGTAGCTGTAAGTGTCTCAGCAGCCATTGCTCATCTCCTTCCTAACTGTCAGCGACGCCAGCGGTGTAAACCGTCACAACACCGTTTTGTTTGGTGTTGTAGTGCAGTTTTTCAACGCCGTAGTTCGCTGCTATGCCAACGCCATACTCAAAGCCATAGTCATCCTCTTTCTTGATTGAGGACTTCCACCGCTGTGCGTATGCAACACCAACCGCCTGCTGTCCGCAGAGGTAGTTGGGTGCCACGTTGATGCTGGATGCACCCACGCCAGAGATAACGCTGATCTCAGGCACTTCGCGGCAGATTACGCCGTCAAAGATGAGATCGCCGTCTCTGAACAGTGGATTATCGCGTCCTCGCGTCCACGCTTCACGGTTGGCTTGCAGCATAGTGCTGTCGGTTTTCAGATCGCGGAAAGCAAGCGAATTGCAGAACAGCACAAACCATTCCTCGTCTTCCGTGGTACGGATTGGAGTGATGGTCGGTGCGCTCGACGTTTTCGCTATACGCTTCGCAAGCGAGACGATATCGGCATCCAGCTTGTCAGCCGTGTTGTCGATATTCGCCAAAGCCGCAGAGTGATCGTTCCCGCTGTTATTACCCGTCGCCGCACCAAACAAAGCGCGGTCTGAGTTGTTGGCGAGCCACGAATCCTTATTGGACTCTGACGCACTTGCGTAAGCGGTATTCCCGCCGTCAGCAGTCGCAATGGCACCAAGAGCGCTAATCACTAAGTCTCTCGTGTCTTCCATCGCCCAGAGCTTCAGCATCTCACGGGCCGCATTTCTGAGACCAATGGGAGACTTTTGCTCTTCTTCTGCTGTTACTAGTACACCGTTCCGCCGGAAGGTCACATTGACCTGATGCCCGTAGTTACCAAGCGCCTCTTCATTACCCGCTAGGCGCGTATTGCCTGTGACGGCTGAATTGGTCAGTTTGGTAACCATCGGGAACGTAATGCTGTTCCCAGGCTTGGTCGTGAGGTCTTCCTTGATTTGGATGACAGCATTCGCGCCTGTGCCCATGTACCGCTTGAAGCGGTTGTCACGGACGTATTCACGAAAGAAATCGTCATCCCACTGCTGAACGGTGAGGTTTGAATGTGTAGCTGTATCAGCCATTCGTTATTTCCTCACTTCAGAAGTTCATCCAAAGGCGCGGGTCCAGCCCAGGCAGGGCCGCTGGAGCGGTTGCCTGCTGACCTAGCTCCGGCCAACGATTGCGGTAGAGATGGTTGCTGCCCTGGCTCCTTCGCCTGGACCTCGCTCATGAGTTCCTGACGAATTTCCTCCTTCAGCTTTTCCCGATAAGTGCCAGGGTCGTCACCAACCTGTTCAAGCACGTCCAGCCGTCGCACCGTGTCGTATGCGAACTTGGCCGGATTTGGAGACTGCATGGCCTGCAAAAGAAAAGTCGGCTCACGATGTCCCAATTCCTGCCAGCGCGTAAGATTTCCCGTTGCGTCACGTCCCATGACCTCATCGAAGTCAGGCAGTGCCGTGCGGGCCATCTCCACACTCATGTTCACACGCTCGTTAAGCAGTCGTTGCTCAACACGTTGCTCCAGCGTCTGTCCCGCAGAAGTCGGATCGATTTCCCAATCCGGCTGCTCGACAGGAACTTGCTGCTGCGGCTGTGCTTGCGCTAGTTGATAAAGCTCCTGGCGGTGCTTATCGCGTTCCGCCAAAAGTGCAGCGAGTGGTACTGTCTGTTCCACTTTATCGGATGACGGCGGCTCACCCTCTTCTTCGCCCGTTTGCGGTTCTTCAGGTTCGTCTCCAGACTGTTCAGCTTCGACCTGATCAAGGTCTTGCTGTTCTGCCTCCAGAGCTTCCGGTTGCTCCTCGACAGGTTGATCCAGCGTTTGCTGCTGTTCAGCCTCTAACTCTTCCTGACCGCTTAAAATGGAATCCAAGTCACTCATTCAATCACCTCCTCACCGTATCGTGGTGAAAACGAAGCGCCCTTGACGTTGGCGACACGATTAACGCCCGCACTCCGGCGACGAGACCACGCCTTACCCGCGTGGTTGGGATTCTTCAGCGAACGATTGAGAGGACGTTTTCAGCTTCGATCTGGTCCGTCTCGGCTTCCAGCTTCTCAGACGCAGCAGCGTCTTTAGCCGCCTGGGCGATCTTCCGCTGGGTGTCCGCTTCGGTGTTGTCAATAAGGGCGTTCTGCAATTCAGCGGCTTGCTGGGCTTGTTGCTGTGCCGCAGCCTGGGCCTCTGGATTCTCAGGACCGCCCGTGATGATTTCGATAAGGCGTTTCTTGTTACGAAGCTCAGACGCTTCGATGTAAACTTCTGGCGGGAACACAACGCCCGCGTTAGCCAATCCAACAAGCGCATCGAATTGCTCCTGCTGCATGGTGATGGTGTCAGGCACCTCTTCCAGAATGATGTCTACGTCCAGATCAACAGGCTGGATTGCATTCGGGTCCATCATTCCCTGCCCGAACATATCCATCACTGGGTTACCCATTGGATCGCGGGCCATCTGGTTGAACGCCACGAACTTCATGTTGCGCTCGTCGTCAGTCACCCGCACCCAGCGTTCTTCGGTCCAGAACTGACGTATGCGGTTCCAGACCTGGCGGTAGACCCTGAGATTAAAGTCACGCAGCGCATCCAGCATTGTCGCCAGTTCGACCATGCCGCCTTGCTGTTGAGCGAGAATGGCGCGGCCGGAGATGTTGCGGGTATCGCGCCCTTCCATCGCCGCATTCGGACCCATCAGGTCAATCTCTTGCGTGGCGTGCGCTAACAGGTTTGCTTGCGCTCCAAGGTCAGAGGCGTTTTTCGTATCAAGGATTTGAAACTGCGCTCCTGGCGATACCTCGATATGACCGTCAGCCTTTGCCATTTCCGCCTTCATATGGCGGATGTCCTGGACGGCTCCTGTCTCGCCCATAGTCTGGCGCATGATTGCCAGATGCAGCATTTTAGATCGGCGTTTGTTGATTTCATCCTGTGCCGAGATCATTGAGCGCACAACGCCGTAACGCTCATTTTCCCTGTTGCAATAAGCACTTTGGATGATTAGTTCACATTCTGGTTCACCATTTTCATCGACGTATGGTGACACGCCCTCTTGTATAATTCCGCCCTTGGTGAAGATGGCCCAGCGCCACTCTCCGCCCTCCTGAAAGCGTATGTGTGCAACCTTTACACGCTTGCGCTTGCGATCTGCCCACAGGTGATGCTTTGGCCTGTCGTCGTAAGTCTCTTCAGTTCTGATCTCGCCTATGGTGTGTTCGAGAATGTCCTTAACGTCTTCGCCATATCGGTCCAGAGCGTCTTGCATATCCATCCAGATGATGGTGCCGATGTACTTTGCATCTGAGTAATCAGCCTCGACTGAATGCGGGTCCCAGAACAAACGATCCCAGCGATAGCGTTGTATCTTGATTTCGATACGGTTGCCGACAACTTCGCCAATGACCTCACAGCCACCAGCGCCCTCAACCAGCAGGTTTTCCCACACGCCTGACCGCACCTGGTCAAACTTGGTGTTGTCACAGACGTAGCGGATTGCGTCAGTGCAGGCCTCCGAGTCCTCCTCATGCACTGGCGTTCGTGGGTACGCCTTCGGATTTGTCCGCGTCTGCTTCTCAATACCTTTCAGAAAGTCGATCTTGCGCTGAATGCGGTTGATGATGATCGGCGGCTGACCTCGCTTCTTTAGTTCATTACGCTCCGTCGTCGTAAGCTGTTCGCCGTCATAGTAATCACGATCACGTTCACTCAGTTGGCGTGCGCCAACCGTTGCATCCTCAGAGTTATCGACCCACGCGACCAGTTCCAAAACGTCAGGCATCACATTGTCTTCCAGTTGGGTAGATCATTGTCCCAGCCATAAGCATCCTTCTCCGGCTCTTTGTGAATCACAGGTATCCACGGCCTTGACATACAGGCGTAACGCCACTCGTCAGCAGCGTGATCTTCTGCCTCGGTATCCAAGTCTTCCGGCTTTCGCGTGTCGTGCTGTAGCGCCGGAATTGTTCTGATTGAATCAACGCAAGTGCTGAACGTGTAGAGCAGCGGCCTGCCGTCCTCGCCGTTCATTCGCGCCCGCATCTGGTCCCAGCCACCCATGCGGCCTTTCTCAGGCACCCGCTTGTTATCTGCCTTCTTCCACCACACGCCCTCGCCTCCCTGGCGATGCGCTATCGATGGTCCACCGTCCTCCGCAAAGATGCTTGGGTCAGCCACGCCGTAAGTGATGGTCTCGTCATCCTCACGCTCAAGGATGCCTTTAGCGACAGCCTCCGCTGTCATCTTTAAACCCACGTTAGGCTCAGACGCGCCGTACCATTCACGGTAGCGGATCAACGATCCTTTCGGGATCAGGCCCGCAGAGTGAATAAAGTCCTCTGACGCCACTGCCCACCAGCCAACGCTGAATGGACGGGCGGAGCCCCAGTCCATTGAGCGGAACCGCAACCAGTGCCACGGCAGCTTGCAGGGCTTGATGACATGCTGATCAGACCAGCAATCGAAGTAAGCGCCCTCGACAATGTTCCAGTCGCCTTCAAGCCATGCCCTGACCAACTGCTCTGAGCCTGACTGTTTCAGCCTGTCCACATATTGTGGATCGTTTGCCAGCAGTCGCGGGTTGTCTTGCAGCTTTGCTGGGATGAACACCCGCTCCAGCCCAGAGTCTTTTAAAATCTCCCAGCCTTGCGGTGCCGGATCGATGTATCGTGCCTTGACCCACAGATGACCTGGACCACCTGGGTTGCACGTTGCCCGCATCCCGACCTTGACGCCGTGAACTGACCGCAGCGTGGCCTTCAGCTTTTGGATCGGCCCAGGGTCAGGGAAGTTTGTTAACTCCTCTGGATAGAACCGCGTGTAACTGTGGCCCTGATATTCCTCCGCGTCCCTGTCGTTCTCCAGGTACGCCATGATCAGCGTTGCGCCGTTGGGCATAATGAACGTCTTGGACTGCTCCTTCCACTCCGCTCCCAGCGGTAAGAACAGTTCCTGTGCGCGTCTGATTGTATCGCTTAACTGTGTACGCTTTCGCCTCACCATGAGACCGCGAGCGTGTTCCGCGTATATATCTGCGTGGTTGATCCAGTCGCCTAGAACGCCGTCCGTCTTGCCACCACCACGCGCTCCGCCATAGACAACTTCAAAGACTGGACACGTTATGAGTGCTGTCTGCGGCCCGCTTTGCGGCTCCCAGATTACTACTGGAGCGTGGGCCGATTCTGGTTCGCCCATTCCTCCGTTACGTCGATCATTTCTGGCAGTCGAGCGACAAAGCGATGCGTTACTTCAGACTCAACTGTGAGCGATTCTTTCCATCCAGCCCTTGTTTTCATCCAGAAGATGGCCGCTGTTACAGCCTGACCGCCATCGCCTGTGGCTTTCTTAAATAACGACTCCGCGACCTTTACGTTTGCCTCGACGTGACCGCGATCTAACTCCTCACGGTAATGCGCCCGCAATGTCTTTGGTGCGATGCCAAGAACGGCGGATATGCCTTCGTGCGGCACACCATAGCCGGACATCGCTTTGACCATTTTACGCTGCTCGTCGGTTGGTTGATGGCTTGCCCTGCTCATCTTTTCCCTCGTTTAATATTTCGTTATAGGACTGGCCCGTTGCCTCCATAACCGCGTCCGCTCCAGTAAAGTCCTGCCACCGCTTAATAGCGACATCAACGTAAGCTGGATTAAGCTCTATGGCATAGCAGGCACGGCTTTCCATTTCAGCAGCGATAATCGTGGTGCCGGAACCGCTGAACGGCTCATACACCGCCTGTCCCACAGACGAGTTGTTCACAATAGGACGCCGCATACATTCAACAGGCTTTTGTGTGCTGTGGCCTGTTTCGTTTTTCGACGGGCGGTTGATACTCCACACGGTAGATTGCGTCCGATCTCCGTTCCAGTATCCCTTCTTTCCCTTTTTGACTGCGTACCAGCAAGGCTCGTGCTGGTAGTGATAGTGGCCGCGCCCTATAACAAATGAGCTTTTTGCCCAGATTATCTGTGTGCGTATTTCAAACCCAGATCGCTCCAAAGCGGCAGCGGCAGTGTTTTGCAGCGCTCCGGGAGCCGACCATGCGTATACGACATCTCCGGGAAACAACGACCATGCGTCAGCCCAGTCTGCGCGATCATCATTCATTACTTTGCCGACAGCACCGCCTTGCGATCTCCGTTCCAGTATCCCTTCCTGCCCTAGGGCCTTTCGCCACTCTGGGCTGTAATCCACGCCATACGGCGGATCAGTCACCATCAGGTGTGGCTTCACACCGTTCAGAACCTTCTCCACATCGTCAGCGCTCGTGCTATCGCCGCACAACAGCCTGTGATTACCAAGCACCCACAGATCACCCAATACCGTTGCAGGCTCCTCCGGCGCTTCCGGCACTTCGTCTGGGTCGGTTAAACCCTCAGTCTTATCGGCCAGCAGACCAGCAAGCGCGTCCTCATCGAAGCCAATCAGCGACAGATCGAAGCCGTCTGTGTCCAGTTCACCCAACTCAACCGATAGCATACCAGTGTCCCAGCCAGCGTTCTCGGCCAGCTTGTTATCCGCTATGACATAGGCTTTCTTCTGCGCCTCGGTCCAACCGTCAGCAACCATCGTTGGAACGTCTTCATAACCTAGCTGGCGTGCCGCCAGGATGCGTCCGTGACCAGCCAGGACGTTCCCACTCTCATCAACCAATACTGGATTGGTCCAGCCCCACTCCACCATGCTTGCCGCTATCTGAGCGACCTGTGCATCGCTGTGCGTGCGAGAGTTCCTTGCGTATGGAATCAATTCATCTATTGAACGGCGGCGTATATTGTCAGCGGGCCATTCTTTTATAGGCGGTAAATTCGTCAATCCAATTCACTCTCTGGCACTTTCTCTATGAGCTTGTCGTCAAAGATGACGTAATTGCTAGTGCCTTCATCCACAATTTCCGTTGTAAATCCTTCAGCTTCTTTTTCCCTCGCATAAACCGCCGCCTGCTCTCGCGTTGAAAAGGAGTTGTCCGCGTATGGGCCTTTGGAAGTGCTGAGTTTTACACGGTATTTGTTGCCCCGGCTCATTGCATCGTCGTAGCGGATGCCGGGTATGCCTTCTTCGTTCAAAGCTCTAGAAGCTGCTTTTTTTAACTCGAAATCTGAACCGCCACGTTGTGAGTTCCATTGGGTAGTCGCCAAGGCCGCATATATTGATCCACCGTTGGCTCCCTTGTGTGCCGTAAATGGGCGTTTGGTTTCCGGCGACCCGCCATGCTTTAGCCATATTCTTAGCAGTGCATCTTTTACTGCTTGCGGCTGCTCGTCGAACGACTTGTCCCAATCCAACAAGTCCTCTTCCTCAACGTCTAGCTTTACGCGGTAGAGATTGCCACGGTCACCTTTGATTTCCAGATCATCCCTGTTCTTTTTAAACCACTCTAAAGCGTCAACATGATCTTGTCGGATATCAGCGATTCTTTTAGGAGTCGGAGGATTTGTCATGGTAAAAAGAATTGAACTGCCATTATCTATGGAATTAATCTGGTCTTGAATGCCTTTCGCAGCATCGTCCAGATCGCCATATCCGCGAGCAAAACTGGCCATTATTGATAGCTTGTTATCTGATACCGCGACTTGCTTGCCGTCTTTCCAAAACAGCCTATCGCCTGCTGCTAATTTGTCCCGATAGAACTTTCCCGTTCCCTTACGGCCTGCAAAATACAGCCCGTGACCGTAAGCCTGTCCACCTTCTCCTGTGCCGATTTTTGTTAGGTCAAACTTGTCAAACGTATGTGCTGTGCCATGCCAGGCTGGGACCATTGAAGCCGTATCTGGCCTCGGCCTAAACAGCGCACTCGTCAGGCCCATGTCCATCAGAGTTTGCAGACCCTCTGGCGTGACATTACCTGTTTGCGGCCCTCTTACAAGATCAATCAGTCCCGTACCGAACTCCCTTGCTATCGTGGGCCATGTGAGTTCGAAATCGCCTAGCTGTCCCGTGTCTGGGTCTAACTTTCTTCGGTAGGGAGACCAAGGCATATAACCGTACTTGTAGCCTTCCTCTGGCTGCATATCTAACTGTGCTTGGCTTAACGGAACTTGCCCTGGAACCGTAGGAACAGGCGCTTGCGGTGATGCCTCGAATAGATAGGAACTTAGCGGCTGCTCCTTTGCTTTCAGTGCTGCCGCAATAATATTTGGATCAGCCAATTCAATAACTTGGCTTTGGTTTGCGCGGTGGTTTTGGTTTCTTTGCCCAGCGCACAATGTTTGACCACGGCGACCAGATCGTTAAGCAAATCATTGCGGCTCTCTTTATGATTTTTCTATAAGATTTTTGATCCGCTGCTCAATAACTGGCAGCAATCGAATAGCTGAAAACCCGATAAGGAAACTCAGCGCCGGACCCCAGGTCACGTCCAACATGAAGTGCATCATGATCGGCGGCAGAAATAACTCTGCGCTGACCCAGCCAGTGCCGATTGCTACAATCAAATCGACCCACTTGATGGCGCGGTTAATGGCCCAGTTTGCAGCACCTCCAATGGTAGCCGAACCGATACAGCAAGCCTTCACACCGATAGCCATGATAAGTGCTTCCATCGATCCTCCTCGCCATCCTCACTTATTCTTTTCCCTGACAGCAGTCGCCCAGCAGCAGAATCTTGCCGCACTCAGCGCATTGCTGATGACCGTGGACATGAACAATCGTCGTCCAGCCGGAATGCCAGTGGCACCAGCTAGTCGAGGCCCATGTCTCTGTGGAAGAACTTGATGCTTTGCTCTTTTGTGGAGCCGCCTGCGGTGACGATCTTGTTGTTGGCCCAGCCTTCATTCCCAGGATCGCCGCTCACCTTGATTGTTGTCTGCGTGGTTGTGTTGGTTGTTGCTGCGCTGGTGACTGAATTCACAGTCCAGGTGCTGGATGCAATGGTGTCGGTGCCAAGGAAGCGCGACCAGTCAACCGTGTAGGTCAGCACTTCATCCTTGTCCTTCCAGAACGACGGATAGCCCTTGTGATCCTTGAAGTCATACCCGCCGACTGGCCTGCCGTTTTGTTTAACGTAAATTGTGCGAAACGCCATTACGGTCCTCCGCTACCAACTACCTGTAACCGCTCTTCTGCCTGTTGTGGTGTCAGCCCTTGGCGAATTAGTTGGCCTGCCAGAGTATCACCGAAAGTCTGGCCTTCGCCTCCCGCAAATGCTGTTCCAAAATCTATCGAAAACGGCGGCGTCGGAGGAGATTGTGGATGAATTACACCCGCCACAGAAAGATTTGGACCCTCTGCCCGTGGGAATGGCGGTCTAGGAGGTGGAGCTTGTTGCGGTAAAAGCGGAGCGCCCAGACGTTCTGCTGCCGCCCGCTGTTCTCTGATTCGATCTGCTGCACGACGAGCCAGTGCAGACCTGAGAACCTCCTGAGAGGCAGGCGGTAGTGCGGCGATACCACCAGCGCGGTTAATAGCGCCCTCAACGAAATCAAATTTTGCTTTTGTGCTTGGGCTTGGGTCTTCAAATGTATTTGGGAGACCCAGAAGTGCCTTGGCCCTTTCGAGGTTATTGCCGCTCCTCAAAAGCTCGACCACCTTATCAGTGGCCTGTGTGCGGGCGAGAGCCGTGTTGTCTTCGCCTTTCAACAGGTTAGCTACTAACGGAAGCGCTGCTATTGCGCCAGGGATGAGAAATGGAGCAGCAGCAGCTAATGATGCGCCGATGCCTCCAGCGGCTGGAAGGGCAGCACCAGTAACTGGTAATCCCGCGAAACCACCGGCTGGACCCGCCGTAGCAGCAAATTGAGCCGCCGCCGCTGAAGGTACGCCAAGGCCCGCAACAGGCAAACCTCCCGTTGTAAGCGGAGCGGCGGTAGTAGCAGCGGCGGGAGCCGCGCCACTCGCGTTAAGAAAGTTAGCAACAGCAGCGGCTTCCTGCGGGTTTGCTGCCAAAGCACCAAGACTAGATCGCGCTCCAGCGTTAAGCCCAGCGATGGTCTGAGCGGCTGATGATGCTGTTTGCGGAGCCGTAAGGTTAGTCACT
>Ga0208919_1000459_pt1 | contig 27609 bp, 22 predicted proteins | sample 4_EtaG_FD_184076 | JGI IMG/M metagenome (GOLD analysis project Ga0208919, IMG submission 184076) | Marine viral communities from the Subarctic Pacific Ocean - 4_ETSP_OMZ_AT15127 metaG (SPAdes) (version 3) | ecosystem: Environmental > Aquatic > Marine > Oceanic | place: Pacific Ocean | collected...
GTAGTTTGTTGAGGCCCAGACCGTGTTTCATGGCGAGAGTAAATTCGCTCAGCCATTCACCGGCGTTTTCCGCCACGATGGTTGCACCGAGAATCTTGTCTCTGCCGGGCACGGTAAGCACTTTGATAAAGCCTTGAGTGGCGCCTTCGGCGATGGCGCGGTCGCTTTCGCCCATGGCGTAGCGGGTAACTTCAAAGGCAATGCTCTGTGCGTTAGCCTCTTTTTCGTTTAATCCCACCCTTGCCACTTCCGGCTGTACATAGGTGACGGCGGGCATATAGCGGTAATCCACCGCAAAGCTTTTCAGCTCGCCGAACAGCGCATTGACGGCCGCATGCCACGCCTGGTGAGCAGCAGCGTGGGTAAGCTGATAAGGCCCTGCCAAATCACCGCAGGCCCAGATATTGGGTAGGCGGGTTTGCAGGCGCTCGTTAAGTTCAAGGGGGCCCGCTTGGGTGGTCGTGATGCCCAGCGCTTCGAGCCCTAAGCCTTCCACATTGGCCTGGCGACCGGCACTCACCAGCAGGTAGTCCAACGGTAGTATTTTGCGGTCGCCGTCATGCTCCACCACTAGCTGATAGCCTGTCTCTCCGTTGAGAACTTCCAACGCCCTGGCATCGGTCATCACCGACACGCCTTCGCCCGCCAGGGTGCTTTCGACTAGCTCACCGACCTCTGGATCTTCACGGCCCAGCAGTTGGGAGACGCCTTCCACCAGGGTGACCTGGCTACCCAGGCGGGCAAAACTTTGGCTCAGCTCGCAGCCAATGGCGCCGCCGCCCAATACCACTAAGCGTTTGGGCAACTCAGTGAGCGACCAGAGGTTCTCGGAAGTTAAAACGGGGGCGCTTTCAATACCTGCTAGCGACGGCACCCGGAGCCGTGCGCCGGTGGCCAGCACGATATGCCGTGCAGTCAGCGTTTTATTGCCCACCTGTACTTCCCAGGGCGAGATCAGCCTGGCGTGCTCTTGGTACACCTCAACACCCAAGCCGTTATAGCGCTCTATACTGTCGTGGGGTTCGATATCGCTAATCGCCTGATGCACATGGCCCATCACCTTGGCAAAGTCGACCTGCGGCTCGCTGGCAGTCACTCCGAACCGGTGTGCGGTGCGAATCTCATGGGCGGCGCGGGCGGCACGAATTAACGCTTTAGACGGAACGCAGCCGGTATTCAGGCAATCGCCGCCCATCTTGTGTTTTTCCACCAACGCCACTTTGGCGTTCACGGCGCTGGCGATATAGCTGGTAACCAGCCCGGCTGAGCCGCCGCCGATCACCACAATGTCGTAGTCAAAGCCCGCTGGCCGGGTAAAACCTTTATAAGCTTTGCGCTTCTGAACCAGCTGTACAATGCGTCGAGCTATCCAGGGGAAGATGGCCAGCAGTAAAAACGAGGCGATAAGCGTCGGTGAAAGAATACCCCCCAGGCTCTCTAGCTCGCCCAACTGCCCACCCGCATTCACATAGATGGCGGTGCCGGGCAGCATCGCGAGCTGGCTTACCCCGTAAAAAGTGACGGTTTTTATGCGCGTTAGACCCATGACCAGGTTGATCATAAAGAACGGAAATACCGGCACTAAACGCAGGGTAAATAGATAAAGAGCGCCATCGCGCTCCACGCCGCGATTCACCGAGGCAAACTGGCGTGGAAAGCGCTTTTCGATAGGGCCACGGAAAAGAAACCGTGAAAGTAGAAAGGCCAGCGTGGCCCCCATGGTGCTGGCGAAGGAGACAATCAGTAGCCCCCAGCCGAGCCCAAATAGCGCACCGCCAAGTAAGGTCATCAGCGTGGCGCCCGGCAGTGAGAGCGCCGTTATCACCACATAAACAGCAAAAAAGATCCCCGCTACCTGCCAAGGATTTTGAGTAAATGCCGTTTGGAAGTCGCTTTGGTATGCTTTGATGGTTTCCAGGGTGAACCATTGATGGGCACCGCTAATGAAAAACACGCCAATGGCTGTGATCAGTAGCGCTGCAATAATCAAACGTTGTCGGGTCACAATAAAAACTCCAGCGCTAATAAGGGAAGTATCGGTTGTCACTGAGTGAGGAGAGTGCCCGTTTCCTTACACTGAAACGGCTAATTAGAGATTCTCTAGCTCCTTCCAGCGCTGCCAGTCTTCAGGGCGATCCACGTCCCAAATAGTCGCGGGGTAGGCGACCTGGAGGCCTAATGCTTCAATGCGCTGCTGCGTGGTGGTCAGCACGCGTTGGGTACCCCAGGGGATATCTTCAAACAACGCAGGGTAGTCTTGCCGGGTACCCACAAAGCCGTAGCCGCCATCTTCGGCGGGCAACATCACCACCTCAAAGCTGGCTAGCTGCTGTGCGCAGGTGGTGATTAGCGCGCTGGTGATGCTTGGGCAATCACTGCCCATTAGCATAGCGGGCCCTGGAGTACTGTTCAGGGCATGGCGAACCCTTGCGCCTAAGTCACCCTCTGGCTGGGCGCTTAGCGTCACACCAAATGCCTCGCGAAGCTCGATAAACAGCGGGTGGGCGTGATCAAGCGCTGTCCATAGTGTGACATTGGCGGCAGGCAGCGCTTTGCAGGCATTTGCGACGCAGTGGCGTACCAGCTCCGCGTGGGCGTTGGCCGCACCTTCCAAACCGAGTAGGGGCGACAGGCGCGTTTTAGCTTGCCCCGCCAGCGGCGCTTTGGCTAGCAGGTGCAGGTGGGGCGTTTCAGCGGGCATCGCGATACTCCTTGGCGAGTTGGGTTGCGCTAACGCCGCGCCAGTAGCGGTAGCGCAGCCGCCACATCAGGCGGATCGTTTTCCAAGCGCCGACCTCATCCCAGCGCCTGCCCGAGCTTACCACTTTCGCCTGCAAACAGGCGGGCCGAGACACCCGTTTGAGTCGTTTAGACAGTTCAATGTCTTCCATCAGTGGCTGTTCGGGAAAACCACCGGCTGCTTTGAAAGTGCTCGCGCGCATAAACATGCCCTGGTCGCCGGTGGCGATGCCGGTGAGCCGTGAGCGTTGGTTCATCATCCAGCTCACCACGGGCAGCCAGCCGCTGCGGCCTGCAAGCTCAATATCAAAGCGCCCCCAGGCGTGGCCGTTAAGCGCTTGGGTTATCTGCTCAACGGCGTTCTTGGGCAAGTGAGTATCCGCGTGCAGGAACAGCAGTGCGGGCGCAGTGGCATGCTGAGCGCCCAGGTTCATTTGCAATGCTCGTCCGGCTGGGCTACTGAGCACTCGATCTGCTAGTGGTTTGGCAATGTGAGCGCTGGCATCACTGCTCCCGCCATCCACGACAATGATCTCAACGGGTATCGCAATGCGCTGGTCGCGCAGTGCTTGCAGCGGCGTCAGTGACGCCTCAATTTCCGTGGCCTCGTTAAGCACCGGTATCACGATGCTCAGCCGAGGTGGTTGGTCAGCCGAGCTCAATAACCGGCCCTTCTGCTGCATTGGCGTCCTCGTGGTCGTGGGTGACCAGGAGCGCAGGCAGGCCTGCTTCGCGCAGTTGGCTAAATACCAGTGTGCGCATCTCCTGGCGCAGCGCCGTATCCAGCTTGGAAAACGGCTCGTCCAGCAGCACCGCCCGCGGCTTGGAGAGCAGCAGGCGCATCAACGCCACGCGTGATTGCTGGCCGCCGGAAAGGGTGGCGGGGTCGCGGGACTCAAAGCCTGCTAGCCCAACCTGTTCAAGTGCCTGAGTAACCTGCTGGCGCTTGTCTTTTAGATAGCGAGGCAGTCCGAAGCGCAAGTTGCCGCCCACGCTTAAGTGCGGAAATAGCAGCGGATCCTGAAACAGAAGCCCGATGTTGCGCTGTTCTGCGGGAAGGCTGAGCAAATCGCGCTCGCCCAGCCATACGCCGCCGCTGGCGGTGAATTCGCGATCAAGAAAGCCTGCAATATACGCCAATAAGGTGGATTTTCCCGACCCCGAAGGCCCCATTACCGTGAGTACTTCACCGGAGCTAATCGTGGCATCCACTGCCAGTAACTCACGGCCTGCCAGGGCGATGCTAATTTGCTCAAGGCGTAGCGGCGCGCAAAAAGAAGCTGTCACATTGTCCCTCTTAAGTAGCTAAATCACGGCGGTGGGTACCCAATAAACGGGGCAGCCCTAGCGCAAGCATAAAGCCAATCAACGGCAGGCCCGCCTGCACTAATGCCCAGACGCCGATTAAACGTCGATTACTGCCAGAGGCAAGCGCGACTGCCTCTGTCGTCACGGTGGTCACGCGGCCCGCACCGAGTAACTGGGTGGGTAAGTATTGGCCAATACTCACTGCCAAGCCTACGGCAAACGCTGTTAACAGCGGCGCGAGCAACAGCGGCAGGCGAACCCGCCAAAAAGCGGAGCTGCGTGACACCCCCAGTGAACGCGCTACCTTTAACCAGCGTGGATCCAATTGGCGATAGGTTTCGGCCAAGGAGAGGTATACATAAGGCAGTACAAACAGCAGGTGACCAGCGATAACCAGACCAAGTTGAGGGCGAATGCCCAGGCTTTCAGCGGCTACGATTAGCCCAAATAGAAACGCAATTTGCGGCACCAGTAGGGGCAAATAGAGTAACCATAACGCGCGCTTGGGTTGAATGTGCTGACGGTGTTCATTTTCCAGCGTTGCTAGCACTAGCACCGTGGCCAAGGCGGTAGAAACAAGTCCAATCAATGCCGTATTGACGAGTGGCGTGACCAGCATAGAGCCGCTGCGTTGCCAGTGATCCAGCGTTAGCATCTGCGGCAACACTTCTGGAAAGCGCCAAAAACCGGCCAGTGAAAATAGCCCCAACCCAACCAAGGCCGCCAGCGCTGTGATACTCGAAAACAGTAATGCCGAGCGGCCAACTATGCGCAGGATGATTTCGCCGCGCTGGCGGCTGCCATTGATCAGCCAGCGTCGCGTCAATATGCGGATCAGTTGTTCTAGCAACCACCAGCACAGCAGTGCAGCGACAGTGACGCCCAGTTGCAGTACCGCCGCCGCCGAGGCCATAAAACGATGGCTGATATCCGGGTCGTTGAACCAGCTCAAGATAGACACGCTCAGCGTGGGGGGCAGCTTCGGGCCAAGAATCAACGCCATATCGACGACCGAAGTGGCATAGGCGATCACTGCATAAACCGGCAGGCGAATCAGTGGGTAGAGTGAGGGAAGCACCGTTTTTAACCAGCCAATGGTGGGGGAATAGCCTAGCGACCTCGCCAGCAGTAAGCGTTTCTCCGGTGCTAACTGCGGCAGTGCCGCCAGGCTCATCAGTAGCAAAAACGGTACCTCTTTTAGCACCAGCCCCGCCATCAGGGAGAACCCCCAGGGATCGTTGATGATCAGCGCGTCTGGGGGGCTCTCCCAGCCCGTTAGCGACGGCGATATCAGCCGTGCCACCAAACCCGAAGGGGCAATCAAAAAGGCAAATCCAAAGGCGATAGCAGCGTGGGGGATGGCGAGCAGCGGTGATACCAACCGTCGTATGCCGCGATCTAGCCAAGTGCCTCGACTGGCGGCTAAAAACAGCGCCACAATCACCAGCGCTACGGCTGTGCTGACTAACCCGCTGGCAAAGCTAACCACCACCGAACGGCCTAGCCCCGGCTGGGCGAACAGCATTTGCCAGGGGGCTAAACTAGCGCCATAGCCGCCTAGTGCTGGCAAGTAGCCAAACGCAGGCAGCAGCACCATCATAAGACCCGCCCCAACGGGGAGTACTAGCAGGGCAATGATGAGTGCTGGGGCCAGTCGCAGCATCGTTAGTTAACGCCGTAACGCTCAAGCCAGGCATTTTGCAGGGCGGTCATCCAACTAGGGTGTGGTTCGGGTAGGGTGTTGGACAACGCGTCCGCCGGTAGCTCGGAAGGATGGCGATCCCCTTGCTCAAAAAGCGTTTGGGTCTCAGCGTCTAGCTGATCGATATCCAGCACGCTGCGGTCTCCCCACATCGCTAGCGACTGCTTTTGCGCCTGAGCTTCCGGTGAAAGCAGGAAATTGGCGAGCACCATGGCCCCGGCTTTATGCGGCGAGTTATAGGGGATCGCCACAAAGTGAACGTTACCCAAAGTGCCGCCTTCCAGCACGTAGCTGCGCACGCTTTCGGGCAGCTCATACTCCATGACTGCCACGGCGGCATCGGTGGGGTAGAACGAAAACGCCAAACTTAGCTCTCCGTCGCTCATCAGCGTGCGCAGGTTGGGGCCAGAGTCCGGAAAGGTACGACCACTACGCCACAGGTGCGGGTGCAGCGCATCTAAATAGGCCCACAGAGGTTCTGTGACGGCTTCAAAATCGCTTTCTGAAACCGGCTGGTAAAGTGCCTCCTCCTGATCGGTGAGTTCGATCAGCGCTTGCTTTAAAAAGGTGCTGCCGGTGAAGTCGGGAATACGCGGATAGCTGAACTGGCCGGGATTGGCGTTGGCCCAGGCGAGTAGTGCCTGCATATTCTGGGGTGGAGTCTCGGTTTGAGCGCTATCGTAAAAAAAGGTGATCTGCGCCTTACCCCAGGGCGATTCATAGCCTTCTGTAGGTAACGTGAAGTCGGTCACCACCTCAGGGTTATCGGCGGCATTGGTGAGCGCAAAATGGGGCAGCGACTCAGCGAAGGGGCCAAACAGCAGGTCGCTTTCGCGCATCGCAGCGAAGTTCTCGCCGTTGATCCAAATCAGGTCGATACTGCCCTCGGTGTGGTTGCCCGCCTGCTTTTCTGCCAGTACCCGAGCTACCGCGCTGCCGGTATCGTCCAGCTTTACGTGTTCCACATCGACGCCGTACTGTGCCTGCATTTGCTCCGCCACCCAATCGATGTAGCGATTGGTGCGCGTATCACCGCCCCAGGCATTCCAGTAAACGGTTTGGCCTTCGGCTTCCGCTACAACACTTTGCCAATCGCTGGGATCAGGGTTTGCCATGACCGGTAAAGAGAAAGCCAGCATCGCCACGGCAATCGTAGCACCCAGGGAGTTGCGTTTATTCGGCATCGCACACCTCATATCAGTAGGAGAAAAACGTTATAGGGTGGCTTGCAAGCACTGAAGCTCGCTATGAACGTGATCAATCGTCGGCAGCGAGAGGTAGTGTTCAACGCGGTCACGTACGTGATCGATTACTGCCGGGTCGGTGAGTTCCGCGGACCAGTCTTCGCCGCGTTGCTGGGCATCCTTGGCATTCAAGTGCTGGGCGCGCCACTTGGCACACCAGGTCAACGACCAGAGCCAGGTAGCGCGGCGGCAGGCAACCAGGGTGTTTGTATCGGGCGACTTATCCATGTTGGCTTGCCAGCGGCGATAAAAGCTAATCACGTCACTTAGCGATAGCACCGCTTGGCTGCTTACGTCCCAGGTGGTCGAGGTGTAGAGGCTGGTGTGGGCGAGGTCGATACCCGGCAGGCCGTAGCGGCACTTCTCTAAATCCACCAACACCGCGCGGCCATCGTCGTGGATTAAGAAGTTGCCAGGGTGGGTGTCAAAGCTAATCAGTGTCGGCGCGGCATCGCTTAAGTGAGGTGGCAGTAAGTCCAGCTCCTGCTTAATGCGCTGGGTGACCTTGCTCGAAAGTTGCGCGTCGCTCAACCAGTTAGCCTGCTGACGCACTTCATCTATCATCGCTTGCCATGGGTCTTCGGGGGCAAGCAGTGGTGCCTGCTCTGCGACACTGGGCAGCGGTTGGCTATGCAAGCTGGCTAGAGCATCCGCGATGGCAGGCAGGTCTTCCGGCAACTTGGCCAAGCGGCCACGGATAGCCTCAACCAGTAGCCCACCCCGGGGCAGTGCCTCGCTCGGCGGCAGAGTGTCGTAAAGCGTTGGCGTGTGTCCTCCAGGGCTAGAGCGCTGGTAGCAGGCAGTCTGATAGGCAAGGTTCTCGCTAGGCGGCAGATTCATCTGACTCTGCTTCGGCAGTCGCGCCACCCAGTCATCGCCCACGCTGCGATGGATCCACACATGATCATGGGCCAGCCCGGTATCCGCCATTGGCGTAAGCTCATGGTATGCAATCCCGGCCCGCTTTAATTCGCTTGCCAGCGCCTGTAAACGCGCTTCGGTTGGTGTCGGCATAGAGCAGTCCGTGTCGTTGCTGAATCAGCGATGCCACTTAGTGGCCGTTCTTGTACCAACCTTACACGTTTCGTAAGAAAATGTGGTTAAAGTGAGTGGTAAGGGGACCAATATGTCATGCGCTAGCGCTGCATAGATATTATGAGTCATAACTAATAAGTTAATTATCTTCGATATATATACCGCTCATGAAAATGTATCTTTCCGATGGTGGGGCAGATGATTCAAGTGCCAACAGGTCGTAGCAGCTCGCCAGAGTTACAGGAAGAGATGCTTGCGCGTTACGCACAGGATCTTTAGCACCTCAGGGGCCCCTCATCATGCAGGAAGATCTCGATCATGAGTGACGTAAAGAGCAGAGTATTAACCCCGCAAGATTGGCAGCTTTATAAGTTGGCGCGGTTGAACTCTCTTGAGGATGCGCCTGACTCTTTTGGCTCAACTTACGAGCAGGAAGTAACGCTCTCAGACACTGAATGGCAGACACGCTTGGATCTGAAATGGCGAGGCCTGGACGCTCTGCCCTTAATTGCTGAGTTGGAGGGCCAAGCGGTTGGCCTAGCCTGGGGGGTAATACATGAGCCCGATACGAAAATGGCGCATATCTACCAAATGTGGGTTTCACCTGCGCTGCGAGGGAAGGGGATCGCCAAGTCTCTTCTATATGAAATTAGTACCTGGGCTGTAAATAAAGGGTGTGAGTGTATAAAGCTCGCAGTAACAACAAGCAACGAAGCTGCAGTTGGTTTTTATACCTCGTCTGGATATCTTCCAACGGGGCCGCTTGAAGCGCTGAGGGTTGGTTCCGCGCTTATGGTGCAGCCAATGGTTAAACGGTTGGGTAATACGCAATAACACTCAGTCTGAGTGAACCGACATAGTAGCCGACAGCTTCAAATTCAAAAATATCGAATTTAATTTAAAAGAGCATTTCTGTTAGCCCAATGCTCTCAGTACAGCCTTTGGTTCCTTGGCAACGATATGCAGTAATGCCAGCGCTGGACCATGGGAAGTGCGATCACCTCGTTCCCAATGTCGTAGTACGGTTATCAGCATTGCCACGTTAACTGTAACCGCCCATTTTTTGAAACCGCACTGCGCATTCATTCTTGTGTCGTCAGGGCTTCACGAAACAGGGTCTCGCGAAAGAGGGCCTCAATGCGTTCCTGGGTACGGGCATACCAAGTCTCGTCCTTGGTCACCGCACCCTGGGCGTTGATGGGGTGGGTGGGAATATGCAGGCGCATGTCCAGGCCACTGTCGCGGTGGGTGGTAACCTGCATAGCAGCAGAGCGTCGCGTTGGGCCATAGGGGATATGCCGGGCCAACTCCACTTGGCGCTCGCTGGTGGTGGCGAAGCGGATAAATGTTTGGGCCGCCTCGGGGTTCGGGGCACCGCGGGGGATCGCCCAGGTCTCATGTTCCTGGAGCTGGCCGTCCCAGAGGATCTCGATGGGCAGGTCGCGCTCCACCATGGCGGCGAAGAAGCGGCCATTGTAGCCGGAAGCCATGACCACCTGGCCCTCCTCCAGCAGGCGCACCGGGGTTTCACCGGCCTCCCACCAGTGGATATTGTCGATGCTTTGCAGCCGGGCGAAGGCCAAGTCCAGGCCGCGGCGGGTACTGAGCAGACGGTAGAGTTCTTCCCGGGGAACCCGGTAGGCGAGTAGCGCCCACTCCAGATTAGCCGCGGGGGTGCGCTGTAAGGCCCGGGGGCCAGGGAAACGCTGTTGATCGAAGAGATCGGCGATGCGAGTGGGGCGCTCCCCGGGGAAAGCATCACGGCGATAGGCCACGACGGTGGCAAAGATCGAATGGCTGATAAAACAGCGACCCAGGGCGCCAGGAAGGAAATCTTGGGATGCCGGAGTGCCGTCCGGCGCTGGGGCGGCTAGCTCGGGGGGGAGTGGCTCCAGTAGGCCCTCTTCGCAGGCTGCCATGGCCTCGCTGCGGGTCATATCGAGTACGTCCCAGGGGACATCGTTCTCCGCCACGGCCTGGCGCAGTTCCGTCAGGCCGCCGTTATAGCTGTCCACTGCCACCGGTATATCATGGCCCTCGGTGAAGGGTGTGAAGAGGGCAAGGCGCTGGGCGTGCTCGTAGGCACCGCCCCAGCTCAATACCGTCAGAGAGTCGGCAGCGTCGGGCACTCCCGCCCTGATGGGGGTTGCCAGGACGAGCAGCCCGGCCAGAAGTCCTGGGATCAATCGTCTAGCCAGCACCGTGTTCCTCCCGTCGTAGGGCGTCGCTGTGATGCAAGAAGGCTCGAGCAATGCTCGACTCATAGGCCACCCCCAAGAAGCGCCGTTCGTCATCCACGACGGCGATGGCCTCGCCGGTGACCTTTTGTAGCTGCTGCATTGCCTCCCAAAGCGAGGCGTGCGGATCGAGCACTGGGCGGGGCGTTTCGGGACAGTCGGCCAGGGTTGTAGCCTCGCTGCCTTCGCGGAGGGTCTCAAGGCCTGCCAGAGTCACGCAGCCTTGGTAGCGCCCTCGGTCGTCCACCAGATAAGCTTCGCCATGGCCCGCTTGACTAAGGCGCGAGATGGCCGCTTTCAGTGGGGTCGCGGGGGCCAGGGTGACGGCATCATGACTAATCAACTCGGTCAACCGCGCCTCCTGGAGCACGGCGCGGCTGCGGCCAGCGGAGAGATCCAAACCACGGCGGGCTAATTGAATATCGAATAGCGAGCGGCCGAACAGTTGGGCGGCCAGAGGATTGGCTAGCGTGACGCTGGCCAGGGCGGCGGTGGTCAACGCATAACTGCCGGTAAGTTCGAAGACGATCAGCAGGGTGGTAAGAGGCGCGCCGAGAACCGGTGCGGTGACCGCGACCATGCCGCACACCGCATAGAAGATAAACGTCTCCTGGCCGCCCCTCAGCTCCGCTACCAGGGTGCCCGCTAGGGCACCGAAGAGGGTGCCGATCACCAGCGCTGGGCTGAAGACACCACCAGCGAAGCCCAGCCCCAGGCACAAAGCGGTCGCGGCCAGCTTTAGTAGCAGTACCATCAGCAGCTCGCCGCCGCTATAGGCCCCGGGCAAGGTGGCGAAGCGCAGGGTTTCTTGGCCCATGCCGAGAATATCGGGTACCCAAAGAGCCGTTAGGCCGAGCAAAGCCCCGGCTAGTGCGGGATGAAGGCTGGTGGGCAGCGGTAGCCGCTTGGCCAGCTGGCCCATGGCAAGAATGGCATGCATATAGCCTCCAGCCACCAAGGCGCCTAGGCCACCCAAGGCTAGGAAAAGGGCGAATTCCCAAGGTTGAGGCACGCCAGGCTCAGTGATATGGAACAGCGTCCCCTGAGCAAGCAACTGAGTGGCCAGCACATAGCCGACGATGGCGGCGGAAGCCACTGGCGCGAAGGCGCGCAGGGCATAGTGGCGTAGCACGACTTCGTGGGCGAAGACAATGCCCGCCAGTGGTGCATTAAAGGCCGCAGCGATGGCTGCCGCTACCCCGCAAGCGATAGTGATATTGTCCTCTGAGCGCCCCAGGCGCAGCAAGCGTGTGATTAGGGAGCCGAGAGTCGCGCCGAGATGTACCAGGGGGCCGTACTGACCCACCGAGGCGCCTGCGCCTAACGACACCAAACCGCTTAACGCTGAGAGAGCACCAGCCTGGGCGGGTAGGCGACCTCGGCGGGTCTGGACGGCTGCGATGGCGTCGGCAGGGGTATGGGGGCGGCCCCCAGGCAGGCCGCGGTGCAGTTGACCAACGAGCAGCCCCCCAAGGGTTGGCACCAGCAGGGTAGCCAGTATCACCAGAGAGGTGTCTGCAGCCATCATCTGGCCTCGGGGGGAGATCAACAGCAGGTCGTTGAGCCATACCACCGCATTGACGAAGCCAACGGCTACAAGAGCCGCCACTCCGCCGACGACACTGCCCAAGAGTACCAAGCCAAGGAAACGCAAGACTGCCAGGGGGTGTCGGGGCGAAACGCTGTCTGTGCTGGGGGAGTCCATTTACCCGTTATAGGCGCTATCCGATCAGCGGGCAAGCGCGCCGGCGCCATGCAGTCAGAGCTGCCTGGCGCCGGGGGAGGACTTACAGCGCTGAGATTTTAGCGCGCTGCTCTTCCAGCAACTGCTTGGTGGCTTGGAATTCGGCTAGCTTGCCGCGCTCTTTATCCACCACCGCTACCGGGGCTTTGGCGATAAAGCCGTCGTTGCTAAGCTTCTTCTCGATGCCGCCGATCAGCTTGTCCTGCTTCTCAATCTCTTTGCTTAAGCGGGCGATTTCGGCGTCTTTGTCGATCAGATCCGCCATCGGTACCAGCACTTCCATGTCGCCCACCAACTGCGTGGCTGAGAGCGGGGCGTCGTCTGGGTTTTCAAGCCAGGTAACGCTTTCGAGCTTGGCGAGTTTGGAAAGGAAGCGACGGTTGCTCTCCAGGCGCTCGGCGTCTTCGGGCTTGCCTTTGGTGAGCAGCACGTCAAGCGGTTTGCCGGGGGCGATGTTCATTTCGGCGCGGATGTTACGCACGGCGATGATGACGCCTTTCAACCACTCGATATCCAGGCTGGCCTGGTCGTCGATTTTGCTTTCGTCGGCTTCTGGCCAGGCTTGCAGCATGATCGACGCATCGTCACCCATATACACGCCTGCCAGCGGCGACACGCGCTGCCAGATCTCTTCGGTAATATAAGGCATCATCGGGTGAGCAAGGCGCAGAATCGCTTCGAGTACGCGTACCAGCGTGCGGCGGGTACCGCGCTTGGCTTCTGCCGTGGCATTTTCATCCCACAAAACAGGCTTGGAAAGCTCCAGGTACCAGTCGCAGTACTCGTTCCAGACGAACTCATACAGCGCCTGGGAGGCGTGGTCGAAACGGTACTCGTCCATCGCCTTGGTGACCTGGGCTTCGGTTTTCTGCAGCTGCGAGATAATCCAGCGGTCGGCCAGTGAAAGCTCAACCTCTTCACCACCAGTGCCGCAATCTTCGCCTTCGGCGTTCATCAGCACGTAGCGCGAGGCGTTCCACAGCTTGTTGCAGAAGTTGCGGTAGCCGTCCAGGCGGCTCATATCAAACTTGATATCACGCCCGGTGGTGGCTTGGGAGAGGAACGTAAAGCGCAGCGCATCGGTGCCGTGGGCTTCAATACCGTCTTTGAACTCGTCCTTGGTCGCTTTGGCAATCGCCTTGGCCTGTTTCGGCTGCATCATATTGCCGGTGCGCTTTTCGAGCAGTTCATCCAGCGTGATGCCGTCGATCAGGTCGATGGGGTCGAGTACGTTGCCCTTGGATTTGGACATCTTCTGCCCTTGGCCGTCGCGCACCAAACCGTGTACGTAAACCGTCTTAAACGGTACCTGCTTGGTGAACTTCAGGGTCATCATGATCATCCGGGCAACCCAGAAGAATATGATGTCAAAGCCGGTCACTAGAACGCTGGAAGGGTGGAAGGTCTCCAGCTCCGGGGTTTGTTCCGGCCAGCCGAGGGTGCCGAACGTCCACAGGCCCGAGCTGAACCAGGTATCGAGTACGTCTTCATCTTGCGTCAAGGTTACGTCGGGGCCGAGCTCATGCTTCTCGCGAGCTTCGGCTTCGCTACGAGCAACGTAGACATTGCCTTCCTCGTCGTACCAGGCCGGGATGCGGTGGCCCCACCACAGCTGGCGGGAGATACACCAATCCTGCAGGTCGCGCATCCAGGCGAAGTACATGTTCTCGTAGTTCTTGGGCACGAACTGGATATCGCCATTTTCCACCGCTTCGATGGCGGGCTTGGCGAGGGACTCCACGGCTACAAACCACTGGTCGGTGAGCAGCGGCTCAATGACATCGCCCGAACGGTCACCATAAGGCAGGGTGTTGTTAACGGCTTCGACTTGCTCTAGCAGGCCCAGGGCGTCCATGTCGGCAACGATCTGCTTGCGCGCTTCAAAGCGGTCGAGACCTGCGTACTTGGCAGGCAGAGTGGCGTCTACATCGGGCTGGGGCTGTCCTTTCAGGTCGAAGATCTCGGCCTGTTCAAGGATCGCCGCGTCTTTGGAGAAGACGTTTATCAGCAGGTGGTTCTGGCGCTTGCCGACTTCGTAGTCGTTGAAGTCGTGGGCGGGGGTGATCTTGACGCAGCCCGAACCTTTCTCCATATCGGCGTGCTCGTCAGCAACCACCGGAATACGGCGACCGACCAGCGGTAGCTCAATGAACTTGCCGACCAGAGAGGCGTAGCGCTCATCGTCTGGATTCACCGCCACACCGGTATCGCCCAGCAGGGTCTCCGGGCGGGTGGTGGCGACTACGAGGTAATCCTTGCCATCGTTGGTTTTGACGCCGTCCGCCAGCGGGTAGCGGAAATGCCAGAAGCTGCCCTGCTGCTCTTTGTTCTCCACTTCCAGGTCAGAAATGGCGGTGTGCAGTGTCGGATCCCAGTTGACCAGGCGCTTGCCACGATAGATCAACTTCTCTTCGTGCAGGCGCACAAACACTTCTTGTACCGCCTTGTAGAAGCCGTCGTCCATGGTGAAGCGTTCGCGAGACCAGTCGACGCTAGCGCCCATGCGGCGCAACTGGCGGGTAATATGGCCGCCGGACTCGTGTTTCCACTCCCACACTTTGTCGATAAACGCATCGCGACCAAGGTCGTGTCGGGTCTTGCCCTCTTCAGCCGCAATCTTGCGCTCCACCAGCATCTGCGTCGCGATACCGGCGTGGTCGGTGCCTACCTGCCACAGGGTGTTATTGCCCTGCATCCGTTTCCAGCGCGTCAGGGTATCCATAATGGTGTCCTGGAACGCGTGGCCCATGTGCAGGCTGCCGGTCACATTGGGCGGTGGAATCATGATCGAAAAAGGCGTGCCCTGGCCGGAGGGGGCGAAACGGTTGTCGGCTTCCCAGCGCTCGTACCAGCGGGTTTCGATCTGTTCGGGTTGGTAGGTCTTTTCCATGGAGAGTTGGCTCACGGCTGGCGAGAAATGTGCAAAAATGTATAAACGCATAAATGCGCAAATGCATAAATGCATAAATGCATAATTTAATGGGCGTGAGTATACCGCGTAAGGGCAGTGGTCGTCAGGGGCTACTCACGCTCTATTGTGGGTGCACAGTACGTATGTGATGTGTTTATGAGAGCTGTTTATGGGCAGAAAATCCGCGCATGGCGATTAGCCCGAGGATGGGGCCCGGCAATAGCCACCAAATGACAGCCAGCGACTGGCTCGACCACAGCGCTGTGACCAGTGCAATGGAAGGAATGGTCAGCCCAAAGCCGATCGCATTCATCATCGCCAGCGCTGCTCCTAGCCGCTCGGGTGGAGCCGTGGCGCTGGCCAGCGCAGAGAACTGCGCGGAGTCGGCAATAACGCTAACGCCCCATACGCCGAGAAGCACCAGCAGCAGCCAGGGCGAGGCGCTGCCCAACAGGGGATAAACCAAACAGAGCGCACCGGAGGTAGCCAATGCCACGCAGGCCACTCGGGCACTGCCAATCTGTCGGCTCCATTTGCCTGCCAGCACGCAGCCCGGTAAGCCCAACGCGATCACCGCAAAACTTAGCCACGGTTGAGCGCTGTTTGCAGCACCCAAGCGCTCCAGTTCCCGGGCGACCAGAAACGGCACCAGCGCCCAAAGGGCGTAAAGCTCCCAGCAGTGGCCGAAATAACCCAGTGCGGCGGCACGAAAGCGGGGCTGTTTGAAAGCGGCCAGGCCTGCCCAGGGGCGGCCGCTTTTGGCGATGGCTGGCAGGTGGGGGCCAACGCCCAGCTTGAAAATCATTAGCGCAGCGGCCAGCGCCAGCAGTGACGCCAGCAGCAGCGGCCACTGCCAGGGTAAATGCAGCGTTAAACCGCGCAGCAGGTGCGGCGAGGCAATGCCCAGGGTCAGCATGCCCACCAGCCAACCCAGCGCGGCGCCGGCGTGGCTGGGTGTCCAGCTCACCACCAGCTTCATGCCTAGCGGATAAATCCCCGCCAGGGAAAGCCCGGTCGCAAAGCGCGCAACAGCGGCGAGCGTCACGCTCTCAGCCGCGCCGATAAAGGCGGCGTTGATCAGTGCGCCGAGAACGGCAGAAATCGCAAACAGGTGGCTGGCACGAATTCGGTCGGCAAGACCAGTGGTTGCGATCAGCAGCGTGCCGGTAATAAACCCTGCCTGAACGGCGATGGTGAGCAGACCCAAATCGCTTTCGCTGAGGCCGACGGCCTCCTGAAGCGCCAAGCCAACGCCATTAACGCTAAACCATAGCGAGGTGCCGAACAGCTGGGCGATGACAATCGTAACAAGCGGGTAGCGCGTGAACACGTTTACGTCTCCATGAGGGCAAAGGGCGCGGCCAGAGCCCGCTAATGGTAATCAACAATTTACCGTTACGACGAATTTTTTAAAAACAGCAGTGTCGGATCACAAGACCCGTCAGGATTCGTCGGGCAGGAAGTACAAATTTGTTCGCAATTGGAGTTTTTATGCACGTAGCCAAGCTTTTCCTTCCAGCCGTTGCAGCACTGGCATTCAGTGTTCCCGCCATGGCCCAGCAAATGGCTGGTAGCACTCCCAGTGTCGATGACCAAGTTGATCAACTTGACGAAATGGTCGATCTGAATGATGGGCAGAAGGAAGAACTCAGCAACCTTTTGACCCAGATGCAAGACGACGTTGGTGCCAATGAGCAGGAAGCCCAGCAGTTGCAACAGCAACTCAGTGAGCACGTTCAGACTGATTATGACGAAGCCGCCATTCGGGCAGATGCAGAGCGTCTTGGTGACCTAACGGCCGAGATGACCGCGGATAACATTATCATACAGTCTCAGATCGAAGGCGTTTTCACTCAGGAGCAGCGCGATCAACTGGATGAGGCCGTGGCTCAACAGCAGCAGCAAATGCAACAACAGATGCAGGAGCAGATGCAGCAACAGGGGGGCTAAGGCAAAGACGCCTGGGACGCACTGACAGCGATTGCCGACTTCCGTTGATGACCCCGCCAAGTGCGGGGTCACGTGTTTGTGGCTGATGATTTTCTCGGGCTTCTTCGAGATGTTGGTATGTTCGAACAGCATTGACTGGATGCGTTGCTGAAGTTGGTTAGCGGCCACCGCTCCAGACGGCACGCTCAGAGCAGAGCTCACGCTGCCGAGGGGAGCTCGCCTTCGCTGGCACCTTGACGGATCGAATCAATCAATTCTCAGGGCATTGACCTTGACCAGTCTTCCCTCTTTTCAGGTTGGTTTGCCCATATCAATGTTGTCTTCCTTGAGTGGCTACCCATTTCTGCCCGGCTGCTGTCAGACGGTACTTCTGACGGCTGCTGCGTGGCTTGTCTGGAATTGTCATTTCAATAGCGCCGACCTTTAATGCCGGACGCAGATAGGATTCCCGAAAGTGGTCTTCATGCTTCAACCCAAGCGCTGCTTGTATATCTGAGCGCTTCATTTCGCCTTGCAAGACCGCGAGTAGTCGTGTGACTTCCCCGGTGACTTCCCCGGTGACTTCCCCGGTGACTTCCCCGGTGACTGGTGGGGTATCGTCCGTCCACTCCGCCTCTGGCCGCCAAGCGATTGCACTGAATTGATTGCCTGAAGGGTCATTAAGCAAGTCAATCTTTGGCCATGCCTCAAGCGCTCGTGGAATGCCACTGCCCATACCGCGATAGGGTAAGATATGGCTGGCATGTTCGGTGAGCGTAGGATTACGGCGGATGGTCTTACCCCGGCGAATGTCCTCAGCGCTCAGGCTATCCGGCAGGTGGCCAGGGCTGACAATCTCCACACGATCGGCAAAGACCATCAAGCGGACGGAAGCGCTGGTGAAGTAGTCTCGGTGAATCAAGGCATTGACCAACAACTCTTCCAGCGCCGTTTCGGGAATCTCCAACTCGCCCAGGGTGTTGAAACTACGCCCGTGCTGCACATGGTGCAAATTGCGCTTGATAAAGGCAAAAGCGCCACGGAACTGCTCCAGTAGGGTGCCCTTGATATCTTCGCTATCCAGGTAGCGAGTATCGTGCAGCGCGGTGCCGGGGAAGGCCACTGCCTTCACTTCAAAGGCCGGACGCCAGCGCTGAGGATTGCGACCAAACAGCATCAGCCCCGCCAGATTCAACTCCTGCCCATCGCCCAGGCCCAAGTTCTGCAGCAACTGCTCCCGTGTCAGACCGGAGAACTCGCTGCTCTCACCATAGCGGCGATTGAAGTAGCCAGTAAACGCCTTGTCATCGATATCCTCCACCGAAGTACCCGCTACTGGTACTACATCAGCGTAAACCAGCCCAGAACGCTGGAACATGCGCTGCAGTTCTTCGCGGGAGGTCACATGCCGTTTGTCCGACCCCTGCTTGACCCAAATGCGGCCTTGATTATCAAGATACGGTTTGGCCAGCCCATCGGGCACCTCCATCACTATTACAATGCCCTGATCTGTCTGCACATTCTCGGTCAGCGGATGCACGGGAGGACGTACATGCTGGGAGGCAGCGTTGCCAAGTAGCTGGTTCAACCGCCGTACCGCCGCGCCATCCAGCCCTGCAATTGAGCCGTCATCATTGACGCCCAGCAACAACCACCCGCCGCCACTGTTGGCAAAGGCGGCCATCTCAGCGGCAAGGCCATCCGCGTTGGTGGCATCGCGTTTGAACTGGTGGCGGCTGTCTTCGCCGCGTGCGACCATATCAAGAAGTTCACTTATCGTCATGGCTTACTTCGCTTCAGCTCGCGATGGAGAAAGGCGTCAATTTCAGCGTCTGGTCAAGCCTCTTCGCGCTGGATGCATTGTGCCTACCCCAATTTATGCGGCACGACCTCATGGCCCATCTCTTTATAGCGCTGCCAGCAGGCGCGTTTGGCGACCAGCACCTGTTGGTGCTGATTAATAATCTCGGCAATTCGCGCGTAGCGCTCTACGCCTTCGGGTATTTCCGGGTGTAGATTAAGCAGCGCGGTTTCTTCCGTGGGCACCGGCAACTGCTGCCAACCTAGCGTAATCGGCACGCTGGCAGCCATCTCGCTATCTTCTAGAGCATGGGGTAAATAGGCGTCCGGGCGGAAATTCCATAGCGCGTTATCGGCCTGCTCGGCGAGGGCTTTGTCTTCACAGTGGAGATGCAGGCGGTAGCCTTTGCGCCAGATGGTCTCGGCCAGTTTGCAGGCGAACTGCAAGCGCGCCTCCAAGGTGGTATCGGGCAGAATGTAGAAATCAATGCGCGCCATAGCGGTTCCAGGTAAAACGATTTCAGATACGTCGATTGCAAACAGCACCGCCGCAAGAATGCGGCGGTGCTGAAAGGATAAGCGCTGGTTTTAAAACCGCTTAAACCAGCTGGGTTAGCCAGCCGTACTTATCTTCGCTGCGGCCATACTGCAGGTCGAGCAGCTTGGTACGAATGCGCATGGCAATCTCATTATTGCCACCGGCAGCTAGCTTGATACGCTCGTTTTCGCTGACCAGTTCACCTACTGGGGTGATAACCGCGGCGGTACCGCAGGCAAAGATCTCGGTGATCTCGCCAGACGCCGCGCCTTCGCGCCATTCGTCAATGCTAATCGGGCGCTCTTCCGGCGTTAGGCCTTCATCTTTCGCCAGGGTTAGTACCGAGTTGCGGGTCACGCCTTCCAAAATCGTGTCGGTCAGGCGCGGGGTCACCAAGCGGCCATCTTTGAAGACGAAGAACAGGTTCATGCCGCCGAGTTCTTCCACCCACTTGTTTTCAGCGGCATCGAGGAACGCGACCTGACCACACTGGTGGGCTTCGGCCTCTTTCTGCGCAGCCAATGAAGCAGCGTAGTTACCGCCACACTTGGCAAAGCCAGTACCGCCGGGGGCTGCGCGCTTGTAGTTAGACGAGAGCCAGATTGATACCGGGGCAATGCCGCCTTTAAAGTACGCCGCCGCGGGGGAGGCGATCACGTAGTAGTCCACCTCATGGGCGGGGCGTACGCCCAAGAAGGCTTCCGAGGCGATCATAAACGGACGCAGGTAGAGGCTGCACTCGTCAGAGGCGCTGGCGGGTGTCGGTACCCAGACATGGTCTTGCGCTAATAGCGCTTTTAGCGAGCCGATAAAGTCTTCATCGGAAAGTTCCGGCAGCGCTAACCGGCGGGCACTGCGGCGGAAGCGCTCGGCGTTTTTCTCAGGGCGGAACGTCCAGATAGAGCCGTCGGCATGGCGATAGGCCTTGATGCCCTCAAAAATTTCCTGGCCGTAATGCAGCACAGAGGCGGCGGGATCCAGCGTTAGCGGGCCGTAAGGGCGCACTTGGTGGCCGTGCCAGTCGGCGTCAACCGTCCAGCGCACATGGGCCATGTGATCGGTAAAGTGTTTGCCAAAGCCGGGGTTTTTGAGAATGTTGTCACGGATCTCATCGGCTATCGGCTGGTTGGATGGCAGAATCTCAAAGTTAGTGGGCACGGCATGTTCTCTCTACTTGATCCAAGCCCTGAAGGGCAAATATAGGCGTCGTAATATAAGCGTTAAAGTGGTCGTAGCGTGTGCCTTGAGATAAGGCACACGCTAATGGGTTTAGGTGTAACGGTTGCGTCAAATAAAGGCAACCGTTGATTGCCCGATTGTGTTGTTAGACGTCGCTATTTTCTACTTGGGCGTCTGCTTCACGGTCAAGCAGGTACTGGGTTAACAGCCCAACGGGGCGGCCGGTGGCGCCTTTTTGCTTGCCGGAGTGCCATGCGGTGCCGGCGATATCCAGGTGCGCCCAGGGGAAGTGATCGGCAAAGCGTGACAAGAAGCACGCAGCGGTAATCGTGCCCGCGGGGCGGCCACCAATATTGGCAAGGTCGGCAAAGTTGGACTCAAGCTGCTCTTGATACTCATCCCACAGCGGCAAGTGCCAGGCGCGATCCCAGGCGGCTTCGCCCGCATCCAGCAGATCCAGTGCCAAGTCATCGTCGTTGGAGAGCAGGCCGGTGGCGTGGTGGCCCAGGCCAATAATCACGGCGCCGGTGAGAGTGGCGATATCCACTACACTGGCGGGAGTAAAGCGCTCGGCGTAGGTGAGTGCATCGCACAGCACCAGGCGGCCTTCCGCGTCGGTGTTAAGCACTTCGACGGTCAAACCTTTGAGGGTTTTGATGATGTCGCCGGGCTTGGTGGCATTGCCATCTGGCATGTTTTCCGCGGCGGCAACAATAAATACCAGGTTGAGCTTGGGTTTAATCGCCAATACCGCTTTGACGGTGCCGAACACGCTGGCGGCGCCGCACATATCGAACTTCATTTCGTCCATGCTTTCGCCGGGCTTGAGCGAAATACCGCCGGTATCAAAAGTAATGCCTTTGCCTACCAATACATGGGGTGCTTCTTCGCTTTCTTCGGCGCCCTGGTACTTCATAACGATCAAGCGTGTCGGCTCTTTGCTGCCGCGGCCTACGGATAGCAGCGAGCCTGCGCCCAGGGCTTCCAGCGCTTCTTCATCGAGAACCTCGACCTCGAGCGCGCCTTGTGAGTCGCGACCCAGCTGTTCTGCCTGCTCGGCTAAATAGCTGGGCGTACAGACGTTACCGGGCAGGTTGCCCAGCGTGCGGGTGTAGTTGATGCCTTGGCCAATAGCGTTGCCCACTAGCGCACCCTGCTTAACCTGCGGGACAGCGTCGGCATCGGTGATAATTAACGTCAGCTTGGCAAGGCTGGGGGCTGGCGCGGGCGAGGATTTGAACTGGTCAAAGCGATAGATAGCCCGCTCCGCAGCTTCCATTACCTTGCGCGCTTTCCAGGCCGCATCGCGGTCAGTCAACGGAACATCGCCAAATACTACGCTGGCTTCGTCAATAGGCAGTTTCACTAGCGCTGTCATGGCCGCATCCAGTGCCTTGATGAAGGCCGCTTCCTGGCATTTTTCGCGCTCTCCCAAGCCCACCAGCAAAATGCGTTCGGCCCCCAGGCCTGGCGCAAAGGGTACCAGTTGCACGTTGCCCAGTGCTGCGTCAAAGTCGCCGCGTTCGAGCAATTGGCCAATCAGGCGCTCGCTGGCGTCGTCCAGTTTGGCAACGGTGGGCAGGAAGTCGCCCCCTTTATAAACCGGCACCAAAAGGCAGGGTGTTTCAGCTTTGGCTGGGTTCGCGGTCTGAACGGAAAATTCCATGACGTCTCCAACAAGACAAGCATCGAGGGATTCGGGATAATGCCCCGTTGCTTTTGATTTTGAAAAGGGACTGAAAATAGTTTGATTAGTGTACCCAAGCCATACGCTTATTGCATGGCATCCTGCACGACTAGCCGGAGAGCGCGTTGATTTTATTTCGATATCTAACTCGCGAAGTGTTACTCACAATGTCGGCAGTCGCTGGCATTCTACTGCTGGTGATTATGGGCAGCCGCTTTATCCGCTATTTTTCGGACGCGGCGGAGGGCGATATTCCCGTCACCATGCTAGGCAGTCTGATGATGTTTCACCTGCCTGGCTTTATGGAACTGATTCTACCGCTGTCGTTTTTTCTAGGCATCCTGCTCGCCTACGGACAGCTCTATATGAACAGCGAAATCACTGTAATGGTCGCCTGTGGGATGAGCCCCACGCGGCTATTGAAGGTGACGTTGCTGCCTGCCAGCGTGGTGGCGGTACTGGTCGGTGTCTGCAGCTTGTGGCTGACGCCTTTTGGGGCGCTGCAAACCGAGACCGCGCTGGAAGAACAGCGCAGTCGCCTGGATGTTTCCGTGTTGGCGCCGGGGCGCTTTCAAGAGTTCGGCGGTGGCCGTACCGCTTACATCGGCAGCTTCTCAAGCGACGGAACGGAAATGCAGGATGTGCTGGTGCACGAGCAGAACCAGCAGGGCGATGAAGGTACTCACGATTACGTTACCCGGGCGGCATCGGGCTATCAGGAAACCCGCCTCGAAACGGGTAGCCGTTTTCTGGTGTTGGATGACGGTGAGCGCTACGGGGTGACGCCGGGCGATAAGAGCGCCGAGCGGCTAACGTTTGAGCGTTATACATTGCGACTAGGGCTGAATCGCGACCGGCAGGAACTGGATTCACTGGAGTACGCCACTACGCCTGCGCTATGGAGTAATCCAAGCCCCCGTGCCCAAGCCCAGTGGCAGTGGCGGGCAGGGCTCCCGCTTATGGTGTTTGTGCTGGCCTTGATGGCGCAGCCGCTTTCCCGGGTTAATCCCCGCCAGGGGCGCTTTGGCAAACTGCTGCCCGCGGTATTTTTATACGTCGCCTATCTTAGTCTGCTACTCGCGGTTGTCGATGCGATTGGCAGTGGCACTTGGTCCACCACGCTGGGCGTGTGGCCAGTCCATGGGCTGTTTTTAGGGCTGGGCCTATTATTGCTATGGCGCTCGCAACGCAAGGGGATGCGCTAATGGTGCTTGACCGTCTTGATCGTTATATCGCCCGCAACGTGCTGGCGGCCATTATCGTCGTTCAGTTCGTGCTGCTGGGGTTGGATATTACCATCGCTTATATCGATGATTTAGGCGATGTGCAGGCGGGCTATACCGCCTTCGATGCGCTGCTTTACCTGCTAATGCGCACGCCTTGGCGATTCTATCAGTACGCCCCGGTAGCCGTATTAATTGGCGCGCTGATTGGCTTAGGCAGCATGGCTTCCAGCAATGAGCTTACCGTTATGCGCGCCGCTGGGCGTTCTCTGGCGCGCATTGTGTGGGGGGTGATGAAACCCGTGCTGGTGGTCGTGGTCGTGGTGCTGTTAGTTGCCGAATACGTTAGCCCACGCACCGAGCAGTATGCCGAGGCGTGGCGGCTGGAAAAACTCCAGGGTGAAGGCGCCGTGTTGACCAGTCGCAGCGGCTGGCAGATAGAGGGCGACAGCGTCTACCGTTTTGGGGCGATTCGCGCGGATAACGTCGTGCTCGATTTAACCCGTTATCGCTTTGATGACCGCCAACTGGTCGAAGCCACTTACGCTCAGCGCGCACACTGGGAAAACGATGCCTGGCGTTTGGAAAACGTCGCCACCACGCGTATTTTTGACGATCACACTGAGTCTGAGCAGACGGCAAGCATGGGCTGGGACACCTCTTTCACCCCCACCCAGCTAGAGAGGCTGCTGCGCGATATTGAGAGTCAGGCGCCCAGCGAGCTTTGGGCCTATGCCCAGTTCCTTGAAGAGCAGAACCTGCAGAATGATCAGGCACTGCTCTATTTTTGGCAGAAGATGCTGATGCCGCTCACCATGGGGTCGCTGGTGCTGATTGCCGCCTCCTTTGTATTTGGCCCGCTGCGCACCGTGGCCGCTGGTACTCGGGTGTTTTATGGCGTTGTCACTGGGCTGAGCTTTAAGTACGTTCAGGATCTACTGGCGCCCGCCTCGACGATATTTGGCTTTTCACCCGTCTGGGCCGTACTGGTGCCGACTCTGGCCTGCGCCGGGGTCGGGATCTATTTTCTACGTCGCAATGGTTAATGGCCGCAATAGTTAGCCATCACAGCCTCGTATCGTCCAGAAACAGCCAGCAACCACGAAGAGAACTATGCAAACACGACGCTTTACTCAGTTGGACAGCGTATGGCCAGCCGGCCTTGGTCGACGACTGGGCGCCATGCTGTATGACGGCTTTTTGGTCACCGCGATTTGGATTGCGGTGACCGTCGTGCATATGCTGTTTTTCCGCTATGTGCTTGGTCAACAGCCCGAAGAGATTGGCACGACGGCCAGCGATGTTTTGAGTTTGCAGTTCTTGCTGGTGTTTTTTGTCACGCTGTTTTTTGTTTTCTCCTGGTCGCGCGGTGGTATGACCTTGGGTATGCAGGCGTGGCGTTTACGGGTGCAAACGGTAGACGGGTATTCACTGAACTTGAAGCAGTGCCTGATTCGCTGCGCGGTGGCGTGGCTCTCGCTACTGGCGTTTGGTTTGGGCTACTTATGGGTGCTGTTCGATAAACAGCGGCGTAGCTGGCCGGATATTGCTTCCAACACGCAAACGGTGGTTTTGCCGAAAAAATAATTTTACCGGGCATCGGCCATTTTTTTGGAAAAAGCGTCGCTTCGACAGTATCTTATCGCGCTCTTCATATTTACTAAGACGAATGGCTAGCAAAGAGCAGTAATTTCTACTTGATAAGATGTATGCGAATCATTTACATTCATCTCATGATTTCTATGAGGTGTCGCCATGTACGTTTGCGTGTGCAAGGGAGTAACCGACCATCAGATTCGCCAGCACGTTAGCGACGGAGCGCGCAGTTGGCGAGAAGTACGCGAGGCAACCGGCTGCGCAACGCAGTGCGGTAAGTGCGCGTGCTACGCTAAATCAATTACCCGCGATGCCGTTCAGGAAGCACGTCAAGAAGCCGATATGGGCCTTGCCTACGCCGTGTGACGCGAATCACTATTGTTAGGGTTATCTTTAGCAAATAACTGATTTGCTTGAACTTTTAATCATCTTATCTATACTCTCAGAAACGCTGGGGGTATAGCTATTTGCGCCTATACTCTTCTCCAAACGTAACTGCTTGATCGTATTGTCTAAACTAGATTAAACATCAGCATTACAGTAGAAAAGGTGACGTCATGAAAGGTGATACGAAAGTTATTGAGCATCTCAATAAGGCGCTCGGCAACGAACTGGTTGCGATCAATCAGTACTTTTTGCACGCCAAGATGTACAAAGACTGGGGCCTAAAAGCACTCGCCAAGTGGGAATACGATGAGTCCATCGAAGAGATGCAGCACGCTGACAAGATCATCGAGCGTATCCTATTCCTGGAAGGTATTCCCAACCTGCAAGACCTGGGCAAGCTGCACATTGGCGAAAACGTCAAAGAAATGCTCGAAAGCGATCTAAAAATTGAGCACGATGGCCGCAACGACTACATCGAAGCCATCACCTATTGTGAAAGCGTTAAAGATTACGTTACCCGCGACATGCTGCGTGACCTGCTCGCCGACGAAGAAGACCATATCGATCACATCGAAACGGAACTTGGTTTGATCGACAAGGTGGGTATTCAGAATTACATGCAACGCCAAATGCAGATGGCAGGCGACGAGTAAAACGCTATCGCGCGTATGTCGCGTATGTATAGAAGTAAGCTAGCAACCAAAACTAGCTAAAAAGCAGCCAGTCAGGGCTAACTGACTGGCTGCTTTCGTTCTAAGGTCTCCTTTAACCTATCGATTTTCCTGCTTCCCTTTTCCCCTATGCGTTCCTTCACTACTTACCCATCTTCGCGGCAACCTGGATTTCGCGCTGAGGTGTGCCGATAGCCAACGGCGCTAACTTAGCCAGTGAGTGTCATAAGCCTGACATCGTTATGATGTTGGATGGTTAATCGGACATAGCAAGTTTAATAACTTAATCAGTCGTTTCTTAAGCTTAGGCAAGGGATTAACTCCATCATGATACTCAAACGCAGACCAACCCTGTTGGCGCTGGCTGTTGTGCTGGCCGCCACGCAAGCGGCAGGCGCGGCAGATCAACATTTCAACCGCATCGCCAGCTTTGCGGTTCCCGATAATATGGCTGAGGGCGAGGATCGTACACGCGAGACCGCGCCTGAAATCATTGCTGCCTCCGGTGATGGCATGACGCTGGTGTATACCGATAGCCCGCTGGGCGTGATCGGGCGCATCGATATCAGTGACCCGGCTAATCCGCAACCGCTGGGTAATATCGTTATGGACGGCGAGCCTACGGCCGTATCGGTGCTCGGCAATATGGCCTATGTCGGAGTGAATACATCGGTTTCCTACAGCGAGCCTTCCGGTGAGCTGCGCACGGTCGATTTAGCCAGTGGCGAGATACTCGCCTCCTGCCCGCTGGACGGACAGCCCGATAGTGTAGCTTCCGCTGCGGCCCCCGATGGGCGCTTTGTCGCTGTCGCCATTGAGAACGAACGCGACGAAGAGGCGGGCGATGGACGTGTACCGCAGATGCCCGGCGGTTCCGTGGCTCTAGTGAAGATCAATGCGGAAGGGCTGGTTAACTGTGACAGCCTGCTCTACGCCGACGTAACCGGGCTCGCCGAGATCGCCCCCGAGGATCCCGAGCCGGAGTTTGTCGATATCAACACCCTGGGTGAGGCCGTCGTCACCGTGCAGGAGAACAACCACCTGGTGGTGCTCGACTACGCCGGAAAGGTGGTGGCGGATTTCAGTGCCGGGACTGTCGACCTGGACGGCATTGACGCCAGCGATGACGGTGCGCTGATCTTCAACGAGCAGCAAGCCGAGCGCCTGCGTGAGCCGGACGCTTTGCAGTGGATCGACAACGACCACTTCGCTATTGCCAACGAAGGCGATATGGATGGCGGCGCGCGCGGCTGGACGATCTTCAACAAGCGTGGCGAGGTGGTATACGAGTCAGGTGCTTCATTCGAGCGCGCGGTGATTGAAGCGGGTCACTACCCCGATAAGCGTTCGGATGCCAAAGGCAGCGAGCCGGAGGGGATGGAGTTTGCGGTGTTCGAAGGTACGCCCTATGTCTTCCTGCTCTCCGAGCGCGGCTCGCTGGTGGGCGTTTATGACGCTAGCAACCTGGCCGAACCGCAGCTCACCCAGCTACTGCCCTCGGGCCTGTCTCCCGAAGGCGCCGTGGCGATTCCCAGCCGTGGCCTGTTAGCCACCGCCAATGAAGGGGATCTGGGCGAAGACGGCGGCCCCCGCGCCCATGTCATGATTTATCAATACCAGGATGCGCCAGCGGTCTATCCCACCCTGACCTCGGCGGGCGCTGATGAACTGATCGGCTG
>Ga0208919_1000460_pt1 | contig 27568 bp, 21 predicted proteins | sample 4_EtaG_FD_184076 | JGI IMG/M metagenome (GOLD analysis project Ga0208919, IMG submission 184076) | Marine viral communities from the Subarctic Pacific Ocean - 4_ETSP_OMZ_AT15127 metaG (SPAdes) (version 3) | ecosystem: Environmental > Aquatic > Marine > Oceanic | place: Pacific Ocean | collected...
GCCCTTTACCATATTAACGTCAGCTAGATTATCTTCAGTGTGCTCAGTCTCTATAGCCTTTCCTTCTTTTATTTTGAAAGATACAGTGGAGGCAATCTGGGATTCCAAAGAGTTTCCTCTTGATCCAGCTAAATAATTTCCTAATACCTTGTCATTCTTAATATACTTTTGGTCTGTATTTCTTCCTAGCTTAGAAAGAACTTCAGTAAGTTTCTTAAAAATTTGTGGGGCACTAGCAGCCATCTTTCGGAACACTTGTGCAGAATCCTCATCCCCAAAAGGAGAGCCCATTATCTTAGATCCAGGATCAAACTCAGTCCTAACCTTTGCTGGATCAACTTCTGCTTGTTCTCCACCAAATTTAGATACAAACTCGGGCCAGAATTTTCCCTTACGTCCACCGACTTCTAGAGCAGTTTTTTGATACGCTGCCGAAGGGCTGTTAGAAAAATTTATCTTTCCTGCTTTTGTAGCAAAAACATATAACCCTTCAGTGGGATTATATGGTTTATTCATATTATACCGAGAAGCTTCTCTAGCAGCGTCCATAGCAGCCTGTTCGGCCTGAGGATCTAGTTCCTCAGCTTGCTCGTATAGAGTTTCATACGCTTCCAGAAGTTGATCCAAGTAAGTATTCATTATATTATTATAGAAGTCCAGTTACCCTAAAGTAACTGGACTTCTAGATACTCAGTTCAGGTTTAACTTAGTTATTAAACTGATCCATGAAATCATATCGGAAAGTTACTTCAAGAGTATGAAAACCATTTGTTTCGTAATTAAACTCAGCAGCCTTCCAAGATTTTGGATAAACACCATATAGCTGGGTAGTAGAATGGGGAGTTCCAGTATTATCTAGCTGGAAGATATCCATCCTGTTAGCCTTGAAAGTCCCGTTACCACCTCCTGGTGCAGAGTTCTTAGTCATCTCACCAGTCATAGGGTCATAAGAAGATTTAAACCACTCCCACAAAGTCTCAGATGTCTTTCTGAGCATTAGGTTATCAAAAGTTATTGTAATATCCTCTGGCGATGCTTTGCCTGGATAGTAAACTTTGTCATTAACTCTGTTTACTTCAATATCTTCAACAGCCATTCCAGGAGCAGTAACCTGCTTAGCAGCTAGAGTTAAGTCTTGCTGCTGTGTAGCTAAGTCTGGTGGGAGTCCGAAGAATTGGACTTCAAACTGGTAAATTCTGTGTGAGTCTAGCTCACTAGATATATGGGGCAAGCCTTGACCAGCCTGAAAATTACGACCATATCTTGTTTTATAAAATGAGTCTGCCATTATAGATTACCTAGATCAGCACTTTGAGATGTTAGATTTATTTCAAAGACTAGTGCTTCAGCAGTCTTTGTAGGCTTGATGATTACCTTAGTCCAAAGTTCATTTCTGTCCACTCTCGCTGGAGTATTGACAGTGTCATCACAGACTACTCTGAAATCGATAATCCCTCTTCTTCTCTTGATATCGTCCATCAACGGCTCTAATACTCCCTGTATAAGTGCCCAAGTGAATTCATCGTTTGGTTCAAAGATAAGATCTCTAGTAGCTAGTCTCACAGTTTTCATGACAAAGATCATAAGCCTTCGAACATTGATTCTATCCAATGAAGTTGGCTTTCTTTGAGCAGTTCTCTGTCCGAAAATCATGATACCCCTCTGAGGGAACTTAGCTATCGGGTTAATGATATTACCTCCAGTGTATAGAGAATCTCTATCACCTTTATTTAGAATAACTTCAACTTCTGTAGGTTTAGTTAATCTTCCTCTGTTAGCTCCTGCGGGAGCGAACCAAGTTTCTGAAATATTATCTGTTAAAGCCATAGCTCTTATTCCGTATACAGCAGGATCTAACCAGATATCCTTCTTATCAGCGGAAGAAAACACCTTCGTGTGAGGCCAGTAAACAGCCGCCCAGGAGCTATTTATAGCTGCGGTTCTAGTATCAGACCTTCCGTTACTCCAATCAATGGCGTTCTGTACTGTTCCTACAGCATAAGGAGGAGACACCACTGCAAGGAATTCTTGAGTGCTTTCTGCTAAAGTAATTAGAGCATTCTGAACAGTCTGATCATGTTGACCTGGAACAGCGGCCATGGAGATGTTGATAGAATCATCATCTAAAGCTTGCATACCAGTCTTAGGAGTAACCGAAGAATCTCCTATTAGTGAAGTAGCTTGGTTAGCCGAATCTCCGTTAGCTCCTCCCGTCATGTTAGTGGTGCCTTCTAGAGGTTTAACGAATCTTGGGTTAATCTCCGTACTATAGAGCCCAGACACACCCGCTGAGTTGGTTTGATCTTGCCATGTTTCATTTTCTGTACGACCTATAGGAGCAACAAAGGTACCATAAACTTGTTGTGTTCCTATGTTACTGATAGTATCAGAGTAATTAGTAAGAGCCGTTGGATCCCCAGGAGCCCCAGAGAAGTAAAGTTGACCCTTAATTATATCGGAAGTAGTGTTGGTTTCTCCAACATTAATCTTGTCTTCAATAAAATCTGCATTAGATATCAAGCTAACTTTAAATTCTTCTGCTTTAGTTCCATCTTCATTAACAGCTAAAACAGCATTAGCTCCACCCTTAGCATCTAGTTCTATACTATTTCCACTAGTGTCTCCATTAGCCTTAGTGCCAGCGTTATACCCATCACCAGGATGAATTGTTTGTGCAACGTAACTCAGACCACTGCTGTTAATCTCAGATCCAAATACTGTTACTGAAGAGTAATCTCCACTGCCTACTCCAGTCTCAGCCGCGCCATAGAGACCCGCCGATACAACGCCAAGTCCGTCAAGAACGTTAAATGCCGATACTCCTACGGTGTAGTCAGAATCAGAATAAGCTGACACTGTCATAGCGGTACCAGAACCTGCCCAGGAGCCAGTAAGGAACCCTGTGGTGCTAGTGGTGGTATCAAACTCAAGGCCAACCTTGTCACTATCTAAGGATCCACCTATTATACTCCTAAGAGCTTGAGCTTGACCACCAGTCCCTGTTCCAGCAGGGATAGCAAACGACTTTGGAGTACTATATTGGTCAGTTCCAGCGTTGCTAGAAACATCTACCTTAAGATACAAAGAGTTAGTAACTCCAAATCCACTAGCAGTTATTCCTACAGTAGGACATGCTCCATAAGTTACAGTTGAGGATGCATCAGTAGCAGTAGTAGAATCTCCAGCCCTAACAAAATAAACTTGATTAGTAGTCTCTAGAATTTCTATAGCTCCCTCAAGAGCTTGACCAGAAATATTTTCTGAAGGTCTACCAAAAACTCTGGTTAAATTTTGAGGACTGGTGACTAGAGTAGCCTTATTCATCGGACCTTTAGACGCAAATCCTACTAAACCTACAACTGAAGAATTTACAGTTGGGGCGTATTCAGATATGTCTCTCTCAATAACATAAACATCGGGGCTTAGGATATTAACCATTAGAATATTTTAATTAATTTTCGTTGGTGCATTAGCTGTAGTTGGCTTGAAATATAACTAGCAGGAACTTGGATGACCTCTCTAGGAGCAATCCAATGAGTCTTAGGACCTATTTCTGTTGTCAGGAAAATTTCTAACCCTTGTGTAGATTGGTTCTTTATGTTCTTCATAACTCTTACTTATTTACTTTAGTTTGCATGATTATATGCAAATTATTTTCTACCCACAATATTTGTGTATTTCTGGGTTTAAAACGAAAAGCTCTATCTTTCCAGTAGAAGTGTATAAGTATTTAGGGCTGGGGATGTAACCTTCAACAGATATAACTACCGTTCTCCTAACTAGCCTATCTGTTCCGTCTCCTGCTGCCATATTGCCCTCGTCTGATTCTTCCTCTAAAAACGCCTTAATAACGGTGTTATTTTTAGTTGCTAGTTGAAGAGAGGGATTAAAAAATAATCTTATCTGCTCAGAAAGCTGATCGAGATCGGTTATATACTTAGACCAAATATTTATATCATAAGTAATATTAACTGGTCTAGCTGGGAAACTTAGTATCCTTATTGCCCTCTGAGAAGATTCGTCCCAATATTTCTCAGACACTAACATAGGCTCATATCTCCTTCTAGTGTCATCATTGTTTGTTACGGATTGAGATACAGAAGTTATTGGTAATATTGTATTATCCTGCTGATGAATCTTTGCTACGGCTCTTTCTGGGTTGGCGTGAATATTTTTTACTGGAACTGTGTTCCCTTCAGAATCAACATAAACTAGGCTACCTAAGGTATTCCTAAGGGCTCTTAGTATTTCTCTATACGTATTAGATATGTTATGCCTAGCCTTATTCATATCTATGATACGATTTCTAGTCTTTGATAGGACTGAAGCCATATCCTTTTTGTCGTTAGCAAACGAGGTGCCCCCAGAATCTAGATGGCATTCGTCAACAACACTTTCTGTAACTGTTCTTCTTACCATAACTAGTCTCCTATGAATCCTCCAACGTCATCACTATTATCTACATTAATAGTGTCCTGTATATCTGGATGTTCTCTGAGGAGTTTAGCAAAGCAATTTAAGTGGTATACTCCGTATACTTGGAATTCATCTTCTTGGACCTCAAATATTTCATACTTTTGATTCTGAAACATAGGCTTTATGATGTCTCCTGGTATAGGGGTCCTATTTATTTTATTTTCTATGTGGGATTTATTGAACACAAAAATTTGCTCATTCTCTAACTCAATTCCAAATTCCCCCAGGTTTTCTTCCACAGGCTTAGGATCATAATGAGCCCAGGCAATTATACCTTCCTGGGTAATAGGCTTATTTCTTTCTTCCATGTAAACATCGTCAAAAGAACTCTCCGATCTCATATACTTGAAAAATAGTATTTTAGATCCAGATAACCTTATCTGCTCATCGTCAACCAGATTAAACATGCCTATGTCTACATTGTCCTGATCAAATAATCCAAGGCCAGACTCTATGTCATCCCCAGCTAAGGGAGGGACATTGGTAGTTACTGTATATGGCTTTTTTGACATTAGTATAATGTAAAGACTGGAGGTTCTTCAATTTCAGTTAAAAGTTCTGCTATCAAAGCTTCTTTTTCTCTCGCAGCCTGTTCAACAAGTTTATCTCCATTAAGCTGTGATCCTCCTCCTGGGCCAGGGAGGACAGCATACTTTCCTCTGGTCTGTCCCAAGATCTCCTTCCCTACAGCCAGAGAATATCTTTGTATCCAATTTCTATAAGCAGGATGGATAGTATTTGTATCCAAAGCTCTATACTCTAATATTACTACTTGCTCATCACTAACTGGAGTAGGATACACCTGTATATACTTATTATTTATAACATCCCAGGAACCTTCTTGGGATAAAACTTTTCTCATCTGCTCCAGATTTTGTTGTAAAAGTAAAAATTCTCCTACAGAGAAATCGTTTAGAAGATGATTTTCTTGGAAATACTTAATAAAGAAATCAAACTCTAAAGTGCCAGACTGGGCAGCTATAGAAAGGAGGGTCTTCTTATATACAACATACTGTAGGTTTTGAATCATGTATGGTGGAAGCTCATATAAATTCTCTCTAGCTTCCGTCTGAAAAGCAGCTATCTGCCTAGTCCACAGTGGAGCATGATGAGACATGTGGCTTACAGCTTCATCTATAGCCGTCTTTATTTGGAAATCAGTTAGCTCTACTCTAACCACTGGATGCCCAAGCCTAGCCAGAATAAAGTCTCTAATTGACTCCTCAAATCTATTTAATTCAAAGCCATCATTTATTCTATTGTTACCTAATTTACTAGGGTCAATATTATCAGGCTTAACAGAATAATCGTTTAGTCCGTCTCCTCCGTAGGTTCCAAACGAGTCACCGTATGATTTAATTTTTGGTCTTACTGGCATTAGTTACTCTCTTTTTTTTTATTTTAGGTGGGCTTTCAACTTTCTTTATTTCAGTTAGAGATGGAGTATAAACAACATTTCTAGCTTTTATTTTTTCCCTAGGTTCAATAATTTTTAATTTTCCATCTACTACAACTACTACAGTCGTGTGAGAAGTGTTTTCATACTCTATCATTATATTTATACCTAAAGAGAAAAACCTGCCTACCTTTTTTTCGGTAGGCAGGTTTTATCATTTACTTACTACTATTTAATTTAATTATACAGTAGTTCCGAAAGCAGTAGTATTCTTAGCCATTGGACTAGTCACTGAGTTCTCTGCTGGGCCAACGACTCTAATGATTCTATAGAATCTAGACGCTGGTTGGATAGCTGCCTTAGCGTAACGAGTAAGGATACCCTTACGAGGTTGGAAGCTCTCTGGATCAACAACTGTTGGTAGCTGCTGTAGAGGAATGTATGGAGCGTAGACAAAACCTGCGTCCATTGGACCCTCTCCCTTATAGCCGACCATGATCTCGTCCTCTGGGTAGAGAGGATCGATGAACAGGTCATACTTACCAGCAAACTTGCCCTTATACTCAATAGTCTTACCGCCGCCCATGTTAGTAGGCTTATCGGAAGAAGCTACACCACCCTCTAGTTTAGCGGCTGATTCTAGCATCGAGCCCATTAGAGGAGAGGTCAACAACCAAGAGCCAGGACCACGTTGAGTGGTTCTGTAGATATCCTGACTAGCAAAGTTAATTACTGCTAGTAGGTTAGCATATCTGTGACCTAGGTGCTGTGGAGCAAAGTTGGTACCGAATAGTGCCGCTGTAAAGTCAACAACAATAACGTTTGATGAAGCAGTGGCTGCATCAGCAGCTAAATCTGCGCCAAACTCATAGTTGTATGCTGCTGGCGTGAAAGATGATTCTCCATTTGGAGACTTACCACCCGTGTCACCGAAGCTGTTAGGGTTATCGTTATCCAAAGAAGTCTGATCCCAGTTACCAAGTGAAGCAAGTTGATGACCATAAGCAATTTGACGGAGATCTTCAATTAGCTCTCTATCGATTTCTAGGTTAACTTCCTTGCTTAGGAGATCAGTAAGTTCTCTTTCTAGATCTAGGTTATGGTAAGCCTTAAGATCTTGAGAAGCTTCTAGGGTCCATAGAGCACGCATCTTACGAGTACGAGCTACAACAGCTTGCTGTTGAATATGGAAACTTAGCTCTGGAATACCAGAGGTTCTTAGCTGCTCACCAGCAGATACAGACCAACCAAGAGTAGTTGTTGAATCTGGGAAGCTAGCAATTTGACCACCGTAAGTCGCAGATGGACCACCAGCCCATGCCGTCATGACGTTTGATACATCAAACCCACTATCAGCATCATCACCGTCTAGACCAGTGCCTCCTGCTGTCACTTGGTCATTTCTACCGAAGTCCTGGGTACCAGAGAAATAAGCACTTGGAGCTAGATGACCATTGACCATCAAGCCGTCCGCATCAGCGGGTACTACGTCTGCCATAGAACCGATCTGCGTAGCAGCACTGCCTCTGTAGGTCAGGTTGAACTTAGAGTAAACAACTTGTTCGCCGTAAGTACCGTCTAGGTTACCTGCGCGGCTATGACCGAGGTAGAAGATCTGTGAAGTTGGGCTGCTCATAGGCTGTACACCAACAATCTTGTTTGCGAGGAGTTCAGGATAAACTCTACGTACTAGTGGGAAAGCAAATTTCTGGAAGGTGCCCAACTGACCAGCGGTAGTTGCTGCTGGGGTAAGGGCCTCCTCATTAAGAACTGCTCGTTCTGCCATTACTGCCTTTGCTTGGTTTTCAAGCAGGGTAGCTGTGACCTTACGAGTATATGCGTTCTCAATGCCTTCAAGAACTGGCTCCCATTTTTGAACTAGCTCTTCAGAGCCACCTAAGTTTTCGTATTGGGTTTCCATTTTTATTATCTTGGCATTAAATGCATGATTTCTGGAGAGAGGAGGCTGTCAACAGACTCCTTCAATTGGTTGGACGTATCAGGTCCATCAGATCCTACCTTGCCATCTGGATGTTGCATAACACCCTTCTCTGATGACTTGAAAGGCTCTTTCTTCTGCTCTACAATCGTATCTGCATACTCTTTCAAAGCTGAATTATCGTTTTCTAGAATTTCAATCTTGTCACTAAGAGTTTGGATAGCTGTATCCATCTTAGTGTTATATTCTAGTGCTTCATTTAACTCAGAAATTAAAGTATTATTTTCCTCATCTGAAGCTTTGTTTTCACTTACTAAAGTAGTAACAACGTTTTCGTGATCTTTTGGAGTCACCTCTACTGCTACTGCTTCCATAATTTGATCCATTAACTGTGCTCTTCTAAAACTATCATCTTTATCCTGAAGTTGTGTAAGAGCACTTTCTTGAATTTTATCCATGTGAACATTTAAAAATCCGATTACTTTAGCTTCTAAGCCTCTAATCTTCTTCTCCACTTGCTCATTAATGGTACTATCTACTAACTCTGCTATCTTTTCTACAGACTGGGAAGTTAATCCGTCAGGTAATAGACTAGCAATGTTTTCCATCTTATTTTTATTGTTGGACATAATTACTCCGGTTACAATTATCTACTATAGAAGCATAAAATATTTGCTTTTTTTATCGTTTTAATGGGTTATCCTTTCTTACGCTTAGCTATTTGTTGTTTAAGCTCTAATTTACCTTTTAGTCTGCGTTTTTTAGCCAAAGCGGTTTGTGAGGAGTCCACAGGCGGTGTTGATGGCTCTCCAGTATCTTTTCCATGCATACCGAAACCTCCCTTAGAGTCGGACTTTGCGTGTCTATACATGGCTTGATGAAACCTACCCCCGCTCATAGGCTGTCTACTAAGTTTCTTTAAACCAGCTTCAGATAGCTTAGCTCCAGCTAAAGGAAGGACGGAGTCATTTTGTCTTTTCTTAAAAGCAGCACGGATTCTATCCATCTTAGTGTCACCCTCAACATCAAGACCTTTTCTTCTCTCTTGTTCAGCAGCTTGGCCTTCTTTTGACGCTCTGTGAGGACCCTTACCAGTGTCTAAATTTCTAAGTCTCCTAGGAGATAAACTTCCTGCCTTAATTCTAGCCTTCATCTTAGCTCTAGCTACAGCAGTTTTCTTATCATCTCCTTCCTCAGCCTCAGGATGCTGCTCACTAAGATGGTTTTCTAACATTTGAATAAAAATAGATTCCCCATGAACTTTCTTCATAGTGCTTTCTACAACTTTGGAATTATCTTGAGACTCTTTCCCCTCCATCAAGCCTGGGAATGCTCCCTTAACTGAAGGATCTGCTACAAGATCAAACGTTATCATCTTGTAATCATCATTAACTTCGCTAATTCCGTTTTTACCTTCTGACACACTGCCGACTCCTCTAGAGGATATCCCAAGTTTTACCCCGCCCTTAATAAGGGCCTGAGCAACCTGACCAGCGGGCGTAGGCAAAATAACAGCTTCTCCAACAACATCTTTACCCTTGCATTCAAGCTTAGTAATTCTATGGGATGCATTTTGTAGTTTAACAATCTCATAACTTGGGTGATCTAGTTCACCACAAAGTCTATTATCAGAAATCATTTCCTGAAGATTATTAACAGCAGTCTCCATAATCTTCTTAGGATAAACTCTCTTATTTTGGTTGGGGGTATCTGATTCCTGGAATAGTCCACGAATTTTCATTGTACCGTCAGATTTACTTTCTGATATAACTTGAAGATTATCTAGAATTCTTGTATCTGTAATTATCATCGTATTTGTTTTTATTCTTGCGAGGAATCGCCCTTGGAAACCTGTTCCTTATTTTTGGAATGTTGTTTACCATGCTTAAGCATAGTTCTAATAGCATGACCTTTAATTTCTTTGAATGAAGATCCTGGAGTGGAGGATCCTGGAGTAAATCCTTTTGCTACTTTATCTCCAACTCTCTGATCATCACTAGTTCCCCATCTTTGCTTGGTAATAACGTAAAGTCTATCAGATCCTACTGTTGAAAATATCTGACCGAAAAATCCCTTGGATAAAGCGTCCATTATAGTATCATAAACTCTAACTTTACTTTTCATTCCTTTAGAGACATTTTTGCTTCTATCAACATCAGCTTTATCTTTACTAGCAAATTTAAATCTACCAGCATCAGATCCTTGGCCTTTACTCGCTCTAGTTTCCTGAATTAAATCTACTATATCCATATTATCTATTTAATATACTTTCAATTATGTCTTTTGTAGACTTTTTACGTCTTATTTTTACTGGTCTTTTAGTAAGAGGTTTACCTGGGCCTACTCCTATCATTCCAACCGTAGTCATCTCCTCTAACAGTCCCCTAGCCTGAGCCATAAGAAGTTTAAACTCTACTACACACTGCTTTACAGATCTAACTTCTTCTTCTATAATATCTGTCTCTGGCGCTGGTGCAGGAATTTCTTGCTTCTTAGCTTCCTTAATGGTAGTGGTAGGATCTTTACCCTCAACAATTGCTGAGATAAAATCTTCTGATACCTCCTGCTTCAGTATTGCCTTGTCTTGAGAAGTAACAGCATTACTATCGGGCGCAGCGGGGTGATCTATCTGCTCCGACTTAAACAAGTCTTCAACAAAATCAGTAACTGAAATATTAGGTGCGGTGTTAGACATTATCTTTCTCCTCTTAGTTCCTTAGATCTGTGGGCCATCCCTGCGCTAACAGAGCCAGCACCTTTAATACCAGACTTCTTTAATTTTTCCCTTCTGGCTTTATTAGCTTTTGCTGTTTTGGAATCTTTAAATTCCCGTTCGGCCATCTTTTTCCCTACAGCAAAAGATCTCTTATGTGCAGGAATTGGATTTCCTTCATCGTCGTATCTCTTTTCTACTAGGTTGTAAACTTCAGATAGAGTCATACCAATGAAAGGAAGAACAGAGTCATACATTCCAGCCCTCATAGCAGCCCTACCAGTCGCTTCTGCTCTAGCCTCAGCGTCACGCCTCTTACCTTGAGCTTTTTTGTATTTATACTGTGGCGTGTTCTCTTTACCTTGCCTCTTCATCTTCCTTATACCAGCTTCAGATAGAGTCATTCCTACGAAAGGAAGGATAGAGTCATACATAGCTAAATGCGCCTTTGCCCGTGGAATGGTTGAGGGTCCTTTTCTAGGATCCCAGTTCTTCTGGAGCTGAGCTTCGGCACGTTTCTTTCTTTGAGCTTTTTTGTATTTATACTGTGGCGTATTCTTTTTACCTTGCCTCTCCATCTTCTTTATACCAGCTTCAGATAGAGTCATTCCTATGAAAGGAAGGACAGAGGAATTAACTTTTTTTCTATCCTTTTCCATTCTTCGCATGACCTTCGTAGCCTTTAGCTTTCCCTGCTTATGCTTTTTGTATGAAAACCCAGGCACGTAATCTGGCACCCTTTTTCTACGTGTATCATCAGCTTCTCCTCCTCTTGCGATATGAGAAGCCTTCTTATACTTGTGCTGTGGGCTATCCTGCTTACCTTGCCTAGCCAGCTTCTTTAAACCAGCTTCAGATAGAGTCTTATCAGTTACTGAATTACTTTTCGACATCTTCGGAATCCTCATCAGATGCGTCTTCGGAAAGTAATCCTGCGACGAATTCAATGTGGTTCTCGACTAGTTCGTCAGAAAGCTCTTCAGCTAGGATAGTTTCGCAAAGTGGGCAAACGTGAACGTCACCTTTCTCGATAGCTTCCACTAATTCAGCAGCAGAGTTATCTTCCTCAGAAACCTCAGCATCTGAAGACGCTTCTTCTACTACTTCCTCTTCTGCTACAGCTTCCTCGACAACCTCTTCAGTCTTCGTCTCGGTAGATTCTGTTAACTTTGCTTTAACTTCCTTCTGTGCTGACCAATCAGAAGTTTCCATTAGCATTCTAGCTAGTTCATTTGAAATTTTGCTCATAATAATAATGCGGGTATATCCCGCTCTTTATTATTTACTAGAGTTTTAATAAAACGAATATTTTATTTTTGTTTTATATATTCTAACCACAAAATACTCTTGAAGACCCATTAGGGAGGGAGTCACCACAATCCAATTTATCTCCCTTTCTAACTACAGACTTACCCTTTATAAATACCCTAATGCTACCCTTTAAAACTTTTTGGGCAGCATGAGTGGTTTTCCCCTGTTTGTGGGTGGTAAATATATCCCCTACAACAGCTATAGCAGTATTTATTTTAGTCGTAAAAACTTTATTATTGCTAGTTTTGGTAGGATCGGCATGACTAATACTACCTTCCCCGTGTCCGTATGTCTTATCAATTTTACATCTTACTACTTTAGGCATATTGATCCACCATCCTATCATCATCATTTAAAATTATAGTGTCCGATACGGATTCATCAGATACGGATACCAGACCCGTCTCTACATCCTCATCCGACCTATTAAGTACTTCCATAACTTTAACTCCCCTCCACCCAGAGGACAATTTGGTGTAAAATGAATTATTAACTTCATAAGAAAGAGAATTATATTCGTCTGCTGTCATTCTCCTAATAACATCCCACCAAGTAACAGAGCTTACATTATATTCGTCTGACTGTATATCGTATTTAGCTTTTAAAGTATCTTCAACTAAACTAACCACAGTAACTTGTGGGGAAGAAGAAATATCTGGTATAGTGGATGAGTATTCACCGTTACCGAAATAAGAATTTGAGTAAACTGTAGAGGAGGGATCATACTCATATATCATAGATTGCAGTTCTGGATTTAATTTTTCAAATAATCCTATGTAATATTCAGTGGACTGATTTCCTAAATATTTGTCTTCTAAAGATCCATAATAATTAGAATCCCAATCTATGTCAGGGACAAACTCCAACTCTCTAATAATGTCCCCTTCAAACTCTATTAGCTCAGATGATCCTCCAAAGGGATTATGTTTAGAGCCCTTCCCTGGTTGCAGTATGAAGGCAGAGGGTAAGTGCTTAAGAAGAGTTTGTCCTCCTACAGGGGATCTCTTAATATAAAACGCCTCATAGTTTATATCGTATAGAGATAAATCAAAGATACCACCAGCCATAGCATAATGGTGGAAATAATCTCTGTAATCTATATTAGCTATAGTTACATTAAACCCATGATTTTTGATGTGTGTATCAATTTCAGACTGGGAAGTTAATAACTTATATCTTGCTGTGGTATGAGATATTAGAGCATTATCGTCTGGGACACTTGAAGCGGAAGACCCCTCCAGTACAAAATATCCCACTTCTCCAATGGAAGATGGAAATGAGGAAGATCTAACCTCAAACTCCCCTACTGAAGCTTCCGAGGATACTGTTAGTCTATAAGATGAAGGTTTAGAAAATTGATCAAGCAAGAACAGCCTAGAGTCCGCTGGAGCGTAGAAAGATGAGGATACCTGATTATAACTTTTTACTGGGAGATCTTCTCCACATATATCAGTAGAAGATAAGTAATACCCGTATCCATCTCCTAATCCAATATAGTTCTTATCTCCAGCAAGGCAAATAGCAGAAACGTGTGGATCTACCTCTCCAACTCTAATAGTGCCGCCAACTAAATTCTCTCCACAATAATATTCTGTGTGAAAATCTATCTCCAACTGATCTAACAAAGGTCTATACCTTTTTAAAGTCTCTCTATTTTCATGCTCTTGTTGAAAAGGATCAATCACCTCAGCATCCTCAGACATAACTCCTAATGCATATTTCTCTTTTTTAGTTTTGTCTAAAGATTCTACAACCACAGTTCTATCCTGAGAAGATTGTTTTTCTGCTAAAGCTAGATAATATAACGAATCAAAATCGTCCAACCTATTCATCACAAGAAGTTTTTTTATAGTCTCTAAGAAATAATTTAGAGGGACCTTACGATTGTCTACATCATAAATATTATTTAAAGCTTCTAAAAGAGCTTTGTTCAAAGAGTATCCTATGTGAGCCGAAGATAGCTTGGAGTAATTAAACTCATGCCAAACAGAAGAGTTTCCGTTACGACTTAGCACGTAATGAACTTCTGAAGAAACTACGTCATCAAAAATATCTAAGTAGTAATCATTAGTTACTGGAACTGTATCTTCTTGTTCAGGAAAAGAAAATACAGTATATAGAGGATGATAAACATCATTGAATGCCCTTCTATCTGGGGCAGTTATACCTGGGATACCTGGGGTCTGACTAAACTCTAAGGATTCAATCTCTTTTTCTATGTCAATAACAGTCTCTTTTCCTGACCCCCTGTAACGATCCCCTTCAGATAATTCAGAAACATTTATTGATTCCCTTATACCTACAGTTTTAGATGGAGTTATCTGTATGCCCGTTCCAGTATCACCCTCACCAAAAATAGTAGATCCATCACCTCCAATGGAAGTAAGTTCTTTTTCACACACAGGATCTACATCAGAGCACATATTCTCACATTCCGATAGAGGAACACACTCTCTAGGAAGACCCGTTCTGTTGCTATTACTAAGGTCATCTAAAATTTCTTGATCTGTACATTTAACGCAAGATCTTTTAAGTCCTTGCTCAATTGTAACTAACTTATCTCCCTCATCATCAAACTCTGGGCATGTTAGGGACCCCACTACTTCGCATTTATATAAATCTTCTCCCCTTGTAGGAGGTATTACAAAAGGAGGTCCAGGCTCCACGGGAGGTGGAGGAGGGATAGTAGGCCCCTTACTGGGGTTCTGAATCTTACCCCCCGTTGTAATTATTCTTCCAGGAGAGGGTTTCTTCCTGGGAGGAATAATTATGGGGTTCTTCCCAGGCTTAAATTCCCCACAATTAAAACGAAGGGAGGACATTACTTCAGAGTAATCGTAGAACTATTACCGAATGAAGCTGAGGTTGGAACTTTTGTAATTGTATAGCTTATAGTTGGATAAGTACAACCTGCTCTCTTAACAGAGTCATCATCCCAAGACAGTTTCATTGTTTCATTATTAATAACACAGAAACCACTTCTTAGAGACCCGTTAGATCTATTATCTTTTAACTTTTTCGGAGGGACTCCTTCACTTTGCTCCATAGACCAAGCAACATATATTGTAAATTTTCTACCTCCATCATGTTGCTCTACCCAAATTCCTTGAGCCCCACCCAACATATCATGATGCCCACGATAGTAGTGGGCCGGGTTAGATATAGGAACGCACCCGTGAAATCTAGCGTCAACAACATAAGTTCCGTCTTTTATAAGAGAATCATAATTAGCTATGGTTATAGTTTTCTTTACAAAGTTAAATCCTACTTTAGTATTCGCGTCCCCTAATTCAGTTAGCTTAGATCCATTTTCTCCAAGAGTTATCTGATCATTCTGTGAGAAACTTCCGTAATCTAAACCTTCAAATGCCTTATTAGCCCATGGAGCTTCCCAAATATTAACCCAATCCATTACCTCATAAGCATTCAGCTTACTAGCAGTGACCCACTTAGCTTCATCCCAATCAGGAACACTAGGAATCTGTACGCCTGTGTTTTGTAAGCCCATCCTTCTAGAAACTTCTTTCTTTATGTCATCATAATTTCTTCCTGTAAGAACTTCCTTTTTAAGAATATCAACATAGGCTCCCTCAACACCGTAATCGAAACCTCCAAAAATGTATCCCGTTCCAACAACATAAGGAGTATTTTTTGTTATTGATTGGGCATTTTTTACTACAGATATCTCACCATTAAGAATATCATAAGTCTCCTTAACTTTTAGATCTAATAGAGCTTTACCGACAGCAGGATTAGCAATAGAAAGTTGTGGATATGCGGCGGCAATACCAGCCCTCTCATTGTAAGCTAACTCAGTTGTTCTAAAGAAAGGTCTTATATCTATAAGACTAGTATTAATAAGACTACCCTGATTTTCTGTGGTAACAATGTAAGCAACAGGTAAAATACTTTGCCCAACTAAATCAAACCTAGTAGATTCCAAAGCTTCATTAATAGCTGGAGATAATGTCATCAGGTCATCTGGAGACGGGAACGATCCATGAATGTTAAGGCCAGAAAACCCGTTATCCAAATCTAAAACATCAGAAGGATTCATAAGCATTTTTGTTCCCTCTCTAGGAGAAGAACCTGCATCATGAAAACCTGGAATGGGATCGTGATCTTTTTCTGTATTAGTTAAAGATCTTCTAAATGGGTATAAGCCGCTAGTAGAAATACCTACTCCAGCGCCCAACGCAATACCTAACTGAGGCTTAGTAATTGTTGTAGGAGTTCCGTCGTTTTGATAACTAGCTACTGTTGTTTCTGAGGAATCGATAGGCTTAGAATATATAAATACCAGATCTATTCTATTAGAAACTCCAGGTATTAAAGTTTTATTTCCCTCGGAATCATGGTAAAAGAATTCTTCCGCATCATAGGAAGGGATAGTAATCTGTAACTCTTCTGCTACATCTACTATAGAAGTTCTAAAAACTCCTCTCCATCTCTTTATAAATTCATTTTCTACCCTATTCAGTTGAGTCAATTCGTGGGTTGAATTCCAAACACCTACCCTGTAATCTAAGTCATTGCTAAAACCTACACCCCAACCTAAAATTTCAGATAAAGGATAGATAGGACTCTCGGTGCCGTCAAGCTGGTCAAAAGATAAATGTATAGAATGACCATTTTTTAGAGTTATTCTACTACTCTGACCAGCACTAGAGTAAGAGCTAAAAACTGGATAAGTAAATGCTCTTTCTGTTAGCCCATTCATGTTCAAAACATTAGTGCTAACTATAGAAGTAAATCTCTCATAAATAGCACTAATATCAGGATTATTTTTAGTGAGGGCGACCCACTCATCCATTTCTTTTATGCGGTCAGCAGGGCTATTACCATCGTAATCCCCAGCAATCTGAGTTAGTTTTTGAAGAGGTTCTAAGTTATATGCATCATTAATTCTAGCTGAGAATCTTCCAGGATTAACTCTTACTACTCTATCGTCTCCGTTTACAAAAGGCTTAAGCTCCTCAAAATCCTCTCTGTTTACCTTTGTAAGAGTATTATTGCTTCCTAACTGATCCTTTATCCACAAACAATTTTCTTGTAGTTGTTTAAGAGGTATATTATCTACCTGAAAGTAATAAGGGTCATTAGCCTTGAAATATCTCAGGTCTTGTGTAAAAGTGTAAGCACTGTCTACTGGTATAAAGTCTGCCATTATTCTTCTCGTCCTAGATCAAATACATTAGACGATTTAAATCCTCGTCCTAAATCCTTATTAGTGTTAAGCATACCCTCTCCCCCTACTCCTTGATGAGATTCGTGTATATTCACAAGCTTTCTTCTACCAGACTTGCTACTGGCACAGTGTTTAGCATTTGCAAACATATTAGCAGCAGACCTGTCCAAAGTTACCTGTGGATTACCAACAACCATGGAAGATGGATAAAAGAATTGCTCTTGAGTGTAGGCATGATTTCCTGCTGCTACTGTAGTAGTTCCACTAATGTTATTAATTTGGTCATACAAAGAACTAACAGTAGGAGATGCAGAAAGGGTAGCAGAGGCCGCGTATCCCTGTGAGAATATTTGATAAGGTGCCCCATAAATATCATCGGGTGTAGAATTAGGGTTAGTCAGGAAATTAGCCATAGAATCTACAGAGAAATATAGCCTGAACGGTCCTCTGTTTTCAAAGCTTCCTGGTCCAAGAGGAAGCCAAGCACCATCCTCTCTCGGTACTATCTCCCCGTCAGCGTCACCAAAAACATCAAGAATACTAAGACTACTAGTATCTGCTGTTGAGTCTGGAGCTTGGAATGTAACAGAGCTTCCATTACTATCTACAGAAGATAGCCAAACTCCACTAGGGCCATGATACCCCACATCTTCTGGGTGCATAGAACTCACAGAAACGTATGCGGCATTTAGTTTAGAGTTATCCGCTATGTTCCAAATAAATGTTTTGTCACAGAGAGATCCAGAAGAATCATATACCACACCAGAGGGGTTCCACCAACCACACTGGAAGTTGGAGTTTATAGCGTTTACTGTGCTATCTCCTAATGCTCTAACACACACCCCACCATTAGTTATGTCGGTCAAGGAATCTTGTTTTGTAAGATCCCATGGTGCGCTAGAAAGCCAATAATTAAATCTATCGCCAGTTTGAGAGAATGAATGTGCTCCTGGAATGGTAGCAAGGTTATCTACTCCACCCTCAAGACCCACAATAATATCTCTGGTATCTGAATAATCTTCAACATCATTAGGGTTAGGATAGAATTGGAAGGATGCAGCACTTGTAGCCCCTACAAGATCCAAGTCCCCAGAGCTATCGTAGGTGGGTACATTAGTTATAGCCGTATTACCGTTGGTATCCCCCTCAACAATATTCCAATATTGACTATGCTCACCAACATCTTTAATATTTAGAGTTGATCCTCTATTAACTACCAAGCAAGCTTTAGTGGAGTGAAGCTCTACAGAGGTATGATTCTTAGGATTCGAATATGCAAATCCACTAACATCTATACCGTTGCTAGCTCTGTCCCTATGAGGACCAAATGTTATTACAGAATTATCTTCGGCTAGAGCGTTCACTCCATACTGAATCATAGCTGTAGGACCGTTAAACTCAACAGAAGAGTTTCTACCCACATAAACTCCAGCCATCCTTTTCTGTTTACTCCATCGGTTAGGGCCTTGAAGTATTGTAGCTGCGTGTTCTGATCCTTGCATTTTAGCAGAAGAGCCATTAAGAACTGATAAACAAGACCCATAAACTGGTTGAGTGTCCGATTTTGAAGCCCAAGTGGTAGCATCGTAATGATGGTCCACAGAGTTGGCTGTTATATCGGTTCTCTCCGTATACATTTTAGAATGAAGTATCCTAGCATAAGAATTATTATCTAATTGTATAATAGGAAGTGCTACAGTAATATTAGAGACTCCCATATCATTATTTCCTTGATTGTTCCCATGCATTAACTCAAAAGTCATTCTACCGTAGTTATTTTCTATGGCAGATACATCGTGAGGAATATCCATGTTAGAATTGTTTAATACGATGGCTTGACCGCACATGGCAAAGTAGTTCTGTGTATAAGTACTACCAAATACACCAGCTATTACCTTATCTTGATAAGTGGCCGGTTGGTGCTTGTTTTTATTGTATATGATATTAGAATTTTTTGCCCACAACCCAGTCTTTTGAATCATATTTATTTCTGATTCATCAATCTTAAAAGTGGAGTCATTTAATTCTATACCCCAAGCTCCTTGAGATATTGAAAGCTTTCCATTTAAGTCTATAGTGGAATTATTAGCCAGAATAGATCTCTCTACACTATGTTCAACTCCTATGTGACTCATAGTTTCAGCACCAGCGCCAGTTCTCTTTAGTCCTCCCTTTAGAACACTATTCTCTAAAACTATTCCGTTAGCATTTCTGGAGAAGGTAAACAGCATATCTGCTCCTACACTATCTCCACCAGCCTCTCGGCTTATGTCAGAACTTACATCAAGAGTAGATCTAATCAACCTCAATCCAGCAGCATCATCCAGCCCTACAGGAGCTATAGAAGAAACAGCATGGTCAGTCCAAGGCTGGCTTAGTCTCTGAGTTCCTGTGGCGAATCCGTAACATCTGTAAGCTACCATACCTCTAGTAGCTCTTACCTCAGAGTCTTGCACCAAGAACCCTTCTTTGGTGCATCTAACAGATGTCATATTTTCCAATAGAACGTTAGAACAAGATTTAACAGATACACCAGTATCCCTACTGTTTTCTCCATCAACAAAGAAGTTTCTAAGATATACTGGACCGTTACAATTTTCTACTGATATACTTTGTAAGTGGTTTCCGTATATTAGAGCATTTACGTAGGTTGATTCCCCTGCTGTTTGGCCTAGAAGCTCTGTATCTAGAATTAAATTATTTAATCTACTTCTAATAAATCTAGCCCCAGTCATCTGGGATATGACCTCCATATCCCCTCCAGAGCTATCAGTAGCTGCTAAGCCCCCCATCTCGTAAGGATCTAACACAATTCCATAATCATGAGTAGATTCCCAAGAAAAGGCAGCGTCTTCTTCTATACTAACCGCTAATCTGGTACTCCCAACATACCCAGCACTATCGGTTCCAGAGGATTCCCTATGTCCAGGGAATTGAGCAACAGATCTCATATTTCCTACAGTTCTTACATCATTTATGGAAGAAAATACTGTAGCACTTATATCAACGCAACTGGCTTGTGAAAAAGTACTGCTAACTTCATTACTTGAAACAGTTCTAATAAGTCCAAAGTCATCCAAATCGGGATCATTAGTAACTAAGGAGCTTACAGTAGTAGAAGCGGAGTATCCTTTAGCAAAGTTTCTGTTAATTATTTCAAGAGAGCCACTATCTCCAAACTGAAGTCCATGTATACTAACTCCACCAAGATCCCCAAAAGATCCCACCTCAATAAAAGTAGGGAAGTTAATTACTCTGGGCAGTGCTTCTACTGCTGAACTAAGATCAAGGAATAGTCTACTGTTAGGGTCAGCGACCCCATCACCATCAACATCTACATTAGCATCAGCGGATACGGTTAGAGTCATACCAGGAACAGAGGAACCATAAAAACCTAATTGCTCCCAGTTAGAGTAGGTTCGTTCTTCCAAATCATAAACAGGCTCGTTATCCTGTTCCCAGTTATAAAATGAACTGGTATCAAATTTGGTTACATTTTCTGTCCACCTGTTTCTAAGGGGCGCGGACCCTCCTCCAAAATAATAATCGTCTTGATAAAATACCATTATAAATTAATTGTCCAACGGAATACTAATGCGAAGTCATTCGTCTTCGTTATATCACTGAATACTCTATAAGCACACAGGATAGATCTATCTGTAGCTGCTCCTGTAGGATTTTTCATAAACAAACCTATTTCGTTTAGGGGAACGCTAGTTACACCTGCCGTACCTCCAGCATCAGTGCTATCTCTAGTTATGTCATTTCCTGATTCTTTATCCAAAACAATAGTATACCTGACTGAAGTATCATTTATTCTGGTTACCTGCTTAAAAGGTATTATACCAAATACTTGATTAGTAAAATCCTCATCATGCTTTATTTGTGTAGAGGACGCTGTGATAATATCACCAGCGGTTCCAACATACTCTTCAGTGCTACTTAGAGCCCCGCTGAGTGAATAAGTGGAGCTTACTTCGTTAACAGAAGTGCCTGATACCCCCACTTGAAATCTATCAAGTTGATAATCTGTTATAGAAGACTTGTGAATACCACTACCCTCGTCAAATGTAGACCCAGATAAAGTAAATAAGAGGCTTAGGCCAACCCCCATACCAGATACTATAATATTATGATCGTCAAAAACGATCTCGCTAGTACCATCATCGTAGACCTTTTCAATCTCAAGATGTCCCGTAATACCCATTTCTTCTACAAAGTTATGCATTATAATTCAATTGTCCAACTTACTGTTAGTGTATTTAGTATGTCCTTATAAGTATCATTAAATCCGCCAGGGGCAACCTGACAAAAAGAGGCTAATCCTCCAACGGCTGGAGATAATCCTTCCGAATCCGCGTGATGAGTAATGTCTCTAGAATAAACTTTCTTACAGAATAGCTTATACTTTCTCTGATTATTTAGAGCATCAAATGAATAAGGAGGCATTTTGCCTTCAGCTAATAAAGTTTTAAGATCAAGGTACCAAAGGCCCATAGAGTGAATCCCTCCATAAAGAGAAGCAGCACCCAAATCCCCCCCAGATACCCAGGTCTGGTACTTTATTTCTCCTGTGGAAGAGAAATTCAGATCTGCATTAACTATTAGCCCACCATAGGCTCCATTAGCCGTTCTATATTCCGACTCATCCACTATAGCCCCTTCAGCAGCAGATGATACTATCATGTTTATGAATCCGCTGACATCCATATTTCCTTCTAAATTATACTTTGATATAAAGGAACTGGTAGTTAAAGTATCATACCCTGATCCATCTAATTTAATAAATGTTGTTCCTCCACTAGAAGCGTAACATCCTATATTTAGAGAGCTAAGACCATATCCATTATTACCAGAAGAGTTTAAAGCATTTAAATTCTGCCCTACATCTATTATTTCTGGATTATAATCTGTTGGTAAATCATCTGGATCTATGATGCTCCAAGCATCCATAATTGGAACTTTAGTGCTAAGGGGCTCAAGTCTAGTATCTATTGGATTAGGATAAGATATAACTTTTAAATCAGCATCTGAAGTTTGATAACTAGAAACATCATTACCATCTAAACCCCAAACTACCATGGCAGCAGACGCTATAGCCTGGGCAGAAACGTCTGGAGAGTGAGCGTGTTTACCATACGCCTCGCTACCCTTCCCAAAAGAAAGGGCCTGTATAGTATAATTAGAAGAATCTAATATGGCAGAAGCTCCAGCAATACCAGATAAATCTCTATTTGCAGTTAGTATATCCACAATTAAGGATCCTGCATTATCCATTAGCATGTTGCTGGATCCTTCATCCACTAGGATTTTTTCTTCCCCACAAAGTCTATGAATTTCCACGCTACCTTTCATAGTTAATTACTCCCCGCAAGAGATCCGTATCTGTCTACTGGATGGAATACATTAGGGAAGAACGCTCCTTTTCCTTCCCATGCAGGATTTATTCTATAGTTCAATCTACTACCGCCACTCACATCCATTATAGCCTCTGTTTTAGATACAATTCTACTATTTAGAGGAGTTCTAGAATCTAAAGCTCCTGCCATTCCATTGTATTGAACGAGTATGGTCCATAGTTCTTCTGGCTGCAAATCTACAGTTAAAACTTGTTCCAAAGGTTCTAGAGGAGTTTCTACAATTTCAGATTCAACAGAAGAAACCCCAATCCTAGTCCTTTCATACTGAGTTAAATCTGTAAAATCAATTTTATCGATCAATAAGAACTTCTCCCTATTGAAGTTGTGAGGGAGCATAAATATCTCTACTCTATAGTTTTGATTAGGTCTGTGAACTTGCTGATAATCAGAGTAATAAGATTCAGGAACTTTTAGTATACTATTTCTAGTATTAAATTTTATATTTATAGTATGGAACTCTTCTTCTTTGTATGTAGGAATTACTCCATGATTCTTTAAAGGATCAGAAGGAGGCTCTACAGATACAGCACACTTTAGGTCAGACCCAGGCAGAGTCCTATCCTCACTACTTAAAGTTTGTAGATGAGATACTTTCTTTACCCTATCCCTATCTAACCCAGAGACAGCATCCATAACCCATTCATTATCTTCTGTCAATGACCACACATAAGAATTATCTCCTACAGTTTCTGGTGCAGTGTGTATCCATACTCCCATAGTAGCCCCACCTTTCTTATCTACTTTTTCGTTTCCTATTAGAGCCTTTACAGAAAGATTAAACAGATGATCTGGTATTAGAAGATTATTAACCTCTACATCTTCTGTAGTAAAATAACTTTTTAGGTCAAAAGACACTCTTGGCATAGCAGTAACAGACTTAAGCTTAACCATGGCATTTTCTAGAGAGTGTTTCTCATTTCCTAATTGGTTAGTATCATAATTCAAATCATAAGTTATAATGTGGTTTTGAGAATCAGCGCCAGAGGGTATAATATATTCTACACCACTTACTATCTTTTCAGACCTATACTCATCAGTTATTGCATCTGTAGTAGATGAAGCAAAGAACGTACTGCTAAGGGCTGTGGCACCGTCAGGGCCGAAAGCTCCAGTATCGCTGTATACCATGACAGCATGTTCTGCATCTTGTATGGTATTAGCTATTAGACTTGTATTTGCCTCAGCAAGTTCTCCTGGGATTTCAAAGTCTGAATTTCTGAAAATTGATCCGTAACAATGTGCGAATATGTTGGCTCCATTTTCATCAACAATTCTTTTCGCTAAAGTATGCCTATTAAAATGTTTAGTATAATCTTTATATAGTTTATGAATATTTCTACCGAATCTATAGTTCTCATACCCATCAAATCCAACAGATAAATCAGAGCTTGATACCATCAACTCCTTTTGAGAATCAATTGAATGTATGGTAGCTAAGAAAGGATCTAACTGTCCTCTATCAACATAGTTGGAGTGAGCTTCTAAATAAGCAGTATTCTTAGCATCAGATCCTAAGGAGCTTAGACCTCTGCAAGCAAATGCATTACTAACATCGAATCCATAATAGTGTGAATCTGAAGTTAGACCTTCACATTTTCCATAAACAGCAGGTAAGTTACCATAATCAGCAATCTCCTGGAAAGAGCATGAGGAAGGAATAAATCCCAGGGGAAGGAATGATGTTCCACTAGCAATAGATGAACTAGCTACATCCCAACTTACTGGCATGTTAAAGCCAGTTCTATCGTAGTATCCACCAGTCTGCAAGGAGCCATGATAGTTCCTTCTCCTAAACGCATTCCTAGGAAGACTCAATACTCCACCAGAGGTATTAATTAGGGAGTCACCATCAGAATCTAAGTCCTCCCTAGGACTATCAGTGCCAACAGATGCAGAAATGTTAAAAGATTCAAATAATCCTGCTGGACCTCTTTTGTAAAGATTCATAGGAACGCCAGCGGACTGGGATCGTGAAAATGCCTGATCAGAAAAAGCACTTGATGCATAATCATCGTTCCTGTCAAACTGAACGTAAGTAGGAAGTACACTAGACCCAGTCCACTCGTCGTTTTCTCCTAACAGCAAAGAAGTATTTCTTATAGCGTTTACTGGTGCGAAGGAGTCTGCTGCTCTAGCAGCTTGTGGTACGGCTAGCTTAGAATCAGAAGTAAGAGTATCTTTGCTAAAATTAAAGCTAGAAGCGTTAAAATCTAACTGATAGTGTGAAGATTTCCCGCTCCATAAACCTAGATACTCATCTCTCTCTGGGGTTACATCATTAACAACGTCGCCCCAGTTGTCTGGTACTTCCATGCCAGATGTAAATATAAGCCATCCGTTCTGAATTGCTATATCCTCTGTAGACTTTATAGTGTTATTTCTAATAAACTCTCCTACTTGAATAGCAAAGGTATTTCCTACACCAAAACAAACTAAAAGATCTACAATTTCTGTTATCATCCTCTCATGAATATCTGTATTCACATAATAAGGATGCTCTTCAAAAGGGGGGATAGGAAAATTTCTTCCCCTATAATTAAATATAAAACTTGGATCTCCTACAGGGAAAGGATTTTTTCCTACCTTAAAGTCCTCAGGAAATTCCTTTACTAACTTAAGAATAATGTTATCAGTAGCTATCCTTAAGTTCTCATCCATACTCTTTTCAGAGAAAGTATCCACCCCTAAAGTCTTAGCTTTCTGGAAATCCCAGGTGGTAAAATCTTTTAGTAAAGATGATTCGGTTGCTAAAGAATAATAAATTAAGTCTGGTATATAACTTTCCCAAAGTTCAGTTATACTGCCTGATACATTGAATGCGTCATCAGAGAAAATGGAGTTTACAGCTAATTGTATAGATTTCTTAGTCCCTGCTGCCTTATAGACCGATACTGCATTTTGAAGCTGTAGTCTCCATCTAGTTGGATCATAACTAAAAAGTTTCCATCCTATGAGTTCGGCTAAATGCTTAAGAAGATGATCTGGGCACTCATCAATATCATTAAATACTGAAATTGTATCTATCTGATCATTAACGTCTCCCATTAGGAAGCCGAAAGCCGTAAGAAGTCTCCTAAAAGGTCCCTTAGATACTTGTGTAGAAAGATAGGTCTCAGCACTAATGAAATCTTGAAAAGCGTCCTTTACCAAGGTATCTTTTGAATCCAAGTGTAAAGGAGAATAAGCTACATCTATAAGAGTCTTTAGCTTATCTAACTGTTGATAGCCACTAGTATATGTCCCAGTGGATGATAGATAGTCCGTAGGAATTATATCGAGACCTTCCCAAGTAGAACAGGTAGTGTAATTCTTTACTACAAATTCCTCTAAACCTTTTATACAATCATTTATCTTTATATCTTTACCAACATAAAGATTAGTTACCATCATATCCCTAGCTATGGATGATGGATAGTAATCTAAATCACCATCGCCACTAGTATTAAGGAAGTATAACCAGGACAAACTACTAGTAAGATAGTGATGTGCTGTGGAAGTATCTACCCCATTCCCAAACGCCGTTGAGGATGGACTGTTTAGTATAGTAGCTGGGAAATAATCAGAATCTAGGAAGGATACGAACGCATCGCTAGTAGTAAAATCTCTGAACGATTTACCTAGAGGCGATAAAATATTTCTTTCAAATTCAGAAGGTTTTATATTTGACAGCCCATTCTGTTTTATAAAATAGGAACTTATTCCCGCCATGGAATTAAGAGCGGATAAGTAAGTATCATTTAAACCGCTAACAAATAAAATATCAGAAATATTGTTTGCTATATTTATATGAGAATTTACTAACTGTTCTATGGGGTCTACTTCTTTGCCACTAAGAGATAGATCCTCATCTATGTAAAAACCAGGAGTTATAATCTCCATGGCAGCTACTTGATTTCGTTTATAGTAGTTTCTTTTCTTTTGGCTAAAGGAGTTTCTACTATCGCTCATCAGACTTTCTCTACATTAAGTGTTAGATTATTTAACTGAATAATTTCATTAAAGTGGACACTAATCTTAGGGTCAACATTATCTACGGTAGCATACCTAACATCATCTAGCTCAAATATGTCTCTGTTTAATTCAGACGCTATAAAGGACTTTCCGAATTCACTATTAGAAAAACTAAAATGGTTTCTGACAATGTCACTAACTTTTAGCTTTATAGACTCTTCTTGTGGAGCTAATTCCTTATCTATTCTTACAGTAATGTTAAGATCTAAAGTTCTTATTAACCCGTCAACTACAACAACTTCCGTAGTTAGCATTTTTTTAGGTTCTATGGACTCTAAAAGCTCAACTTTAAAAGTAGGAGAAGCTTTCCTTAGCTGGAAATCGTTGGCCTTCTCTAAGACGTAGATATCAATGATATTAGCAGAGTTGTAAGCTCTTCTAGTCGCTGCTGTAGCCTTTCCTACAGAACCGAAAGAGCTATAGAAATCATTGGCAAAAGACTCATAGTCTCCTAGAGTTACTACCCTATCCTGCCTTCTAAAGGTTAAAGGAGCATATCTCTTTGCATGTTGAACAGTTTCTGCATCGGCTCCTCCTGTTCCTTGGGATGAGTTTTCCAAAGTTCCAGTAACATTCCCGCTTGAAGCCTCTACGCTTACACCCGTGTTTATAACTTCACTGGCTATATTTCCTCTGCTCCCACCACCTACTCTGTAGGTGACCAGGAAAGTGTCTCCAGGGTTAGGAGAAATACCTAATTTATTATCTCCAAATACAACAGTGGCAGCAAAATCATCTGTAGAAACTAACTGAAAAACTTTAGCGTCCCCACCAGAAGCAAAATATAAGTTGTTAACTTCAGAATATACTCCGCTAGTTTCAGAAGTGCCATTTACAAAAACATCAACACTGCCCTCTACCACGGGAGACTGATTAAGAGGTACAGTCTTAACTAAATCTCCAGTTGAGAATGTACCAGACTCAGAAACTAGCGCCCCTTCTTGCAAAACTAGATTAGTGTATAGAGTTCCAGCAGAGTTATCTGCTTCAGTCTCAGTATTAAGAACTAAAGATCCTGTAGAGTTAGCAGAGTCTACTTGACCATTAACTACTTTGTATAGGGTGTATGTAATTGGAGATCCGTCCTCTGGTGAGTTAACAGATACTGCCCTAC
>Ga0208919_1000461_pt1 | contig 27505 bp, 25 predicted proteins | sample 4_EtaG_FD_184076 | JGI IMG/M metagenome (GOLD analysis project Ga0208919, IMG submission 184076) | Marine viral communities from the Subarctic Pacific Ocean - 4_ETSP_OMZ_AT15127 metaG (SPAdes) (version 3) | ecosystem: Environmental > Aquatic > Marine > Oceanic | place: Pacific Ocean | collected...
AGTCCAAATGGACAAGTACAAGTTTACTTCAGCCAGCGGAAAGCAGTTCAAAAAAGTAGCATACGATCCTTTCGCTAACATGACCTCCAATCTCTTGGCGGCACAAAACCGAGTGGATAGATACTCAGACTTCAATCAAATGGAGTATGAGCCAATCATTGCTTCGTCTTTGGACATCTATGCAGACGAGATGACGACTTCATCAGAACTTCAGCCTCTCCTATCTATCAGTTGCCCCAACGAAGAAATCAAAATGATTCTCAACACTCTATTTCAGAGCGTTATCAACCTTGAATCAAATTTGTTTGGCTGGTCCCGTTCAATGTGCAAGTATGGAGACTTCTTCCTTTACCTCGACATTGACGACAAAGACGGTATTACCAATGTAATCGGTATGCCTTCTGGCGAGATTGAAAGGCTGGAGGGTGAAGATAAAACAAATCCTAACTACGTCCAGTATCAGTGGAACTCAGGTGGTTTAACATTTGAGAATTGGCAGATTGCCCATTTTAGAATTCTGGGGAACGACAAATACACCCCATACGGAACATCCGTATTAGAAGCCTCCCGTCGTATTTGGAGACAACTGGTCCTCCTTGAAGATGCAGTGATGGCTTATCGTATTGTTCGTTCACCGGAGCGTAGAGTCTTCTACGTTGATGTTGGAAACATTGCTCCTAACGATGTTGAGCAGTATATGCAGAAGGTTGTAACGCAAATGAAGCGTAACCAAGTTGTAGATTCCAACACAGGTAGAGTTGACCTACGCTATAACCCAACGAGCATCGAGGAGGATTACTTCATTCCTTCCCGAGCAGGCGTCTCAACAAGGGTAGAGACCCTCCCAGGTGGAACTTACACCGGAGACATTGATGACGTCAAGTATCTGAAGGACAAACTATTCGCAGCCCTCAAGGTCCCGCAAGCCTACTTGTTCCGTGGTGAAGGTGCTGACGAGGACAAAGCAACCCTCGCACAGAAGGACATTCGCTTTGCCCGAACCATCCAGAGGCTTCAACGAGCAGTCATCGCAGAGTTAGAGAAGATTGGAGTTATCCACCTCTACACTCTCGGCTTCCGTGGAGAGGACCTACTCTCTTTCAAACTATCTTTGAATAACCCTTCCAAGATTGCTCAACTTCAAGAGCTTGAAACGTGGAGATCTAAATTCGACGCTGCCTCCGCAGCAACCGAAGGCTTCTTCAGTAAGCGATGGATTGCCCATCATCTCTTTGGGATGTCTGAGGAAGAGTTCCTCCGCAACCAGAGAGAGATGTTCACCGACCGCAAACTTGAGGCCAGCCTTGAAATAGAAGGTGAGGCAGATCTTGAGGCGGCAGCAGCCGGTGGAGACTTGGAAACCGACGCCTTTGGCGATGAAGACTTTGGCCTAGATGACGAGCCTGAACTGGACCTTGATGAGCCAGCAGAAGAGCCCGAGGCAGAAGATGAAAGCCCACTTCTCGCCGCCCCGGCAAAGCGAAATGACGAATACACTAAGCCAGGTTGGAAAGGGGCAAAGTACAAGCGTAAAGGTCACGATGACCGCAGATCAGCAGGCGGAAGACTTCAGGGAATGAAAGCCAAGAGTGCAAGCAACTATGGTAAAAATAACTCATACGTTCGCAATCCAGGCTATTCCGAATTGAAGAGCATCGCAAATCTAACTTATGAAGAACTTGATACTACTTATAAGGAAGAGCAAAAGCTGTTTGAAGTAAACAATCAAGTTCGCAAACTTATTAACGAATTGGAGACAAAGAAAGTTGAAGTCAAAACTGAAGCATAATAAAAAAAGAAACACCGCTTTTCTTTACGAGATGTTGGTTAGAGAACTGACCAAGTCAGTCGTAAAAAAGAACGAAGAGTTAAAAAATAAAATTATGGGAATGATTAAAGAGCACTTCCACAGAGACACACTCATGGGGAAGGAACTAAAGCTCTACAAGCAACTGTGTGAAACATACAACATGTCTCCACACTCAGCAGAGAAGCTTATCTTTGAGATTAGAAAGCAACATGATGGATTAGATAAGAAAGGGTTGTTCAGTGAACAGACCACACTTATCAAGAAAATCAACCAAAGCCTCTCTAAACAATCTTATTCAAGTTTTGTTCCAAATTATAAAAGCTTGGCCACCATTTATCAAATCTTTAATGGCGAGGCTACAACAAAAGAAAGAGTTCTCCTTGAGGAGACAATGATGAGAACGATGGTATCATCCCCAGAGCAAAAGAAAGCTCAGAACCTTGATACAATCGACAACATCACTTACAAGACATTCGTAAAGAAGTTCAACGCAGAGTACGGAAGCAAGCTTCTGGAAGAGCAAAAGCAGCTTCTTAACAAATACATCGTTTCCTTCTTGGACAATGGTGTCGAGTTTAAAATCCATCTCAACGAAGAGATTGGAAGATTGAAAAGTAAAATTCAGCAATCTCTCTCTTCTCTTGAAATAAAAGAAGACGATGATATGTTAGAGAAAACAAAGACAGTTTTAAAGATTGTTGAAAGTTTCAGCACAAAAACAATCAACGACGCTTTACTCAAAAAGGTCTTGAAGATTCAAAGCTTGGTGAAAGAAATTAATAATGGCGATAACAGTTAAAATAAATCCTAGCACAGTAGAGGTCGGAACAGTCAAAGAGACCATTACTCTCCAAGCAAGAAAAACTCTTGATGGAAACATTATGATTTTTGATCATGAAGAGATGGACATTGTTGTAATGCCAAATAAAAACAAAGTCGTCGCTTTTCCAAAAGAGTTAGTTAACGATAGAGTGTACGCCGCACAAGACAGATTATTCTTTTTCCTTAGAGACCACGGTGTCTTGGAATTAGGAACTACGCAAGGTGGAAATATTTACGGTTCTATGGAGGCAAAGTTGGGCGCTCCTCTCAGAGAAGATCTAAGCGCCGTCAATGCAACATTATTCTCAATCAGTAAATTTATTGAGAAAGAAAAGCCATACTACGCCTATGATAGGGTAGAGGCTAATACTGTTGATAGACTTACAGACCCCGACGAAGAGGACTCAACCAGGCTTGGCGAAGTCCCGCAGGAAGCTGAAAAAGGCACGATGCGCCCAGCTTGGATCAGAGGTCCGTATGGCATGAACTACATGTATCGTTTTTAATTGGTGACGTTTGGAACTACTTTATTTCATTTTATGCACCTTTGGTATGACACAAATCCTAGTATACGGAAGTATATTTGATAGGATTCGTCCCAAAAGTAAATTCTTCCATTGCCCTATGTGCATTGGGTTCTGGTCTGGTTGCCTTCTTTTCGGTATAAACAACTATACGGAACTATTTACATTTGATTATAATCTGGCGAACGCATTTATTTTAGGATGCATCTCATCAGGAACTTCTTATGTTTTATGTATGTTGTTTGGTGATACTGGATTACAGGTTGGAGAAGCTAAATGAGTAAATGGATGTTACAACCAGTGAGACGCTGCTGCAAAGGCAGCATAAACGTGCGGTTAGCGACCGCTATTTTCAATCGAGGAATAAATTATTATGGGTAAAATGATTCTAAGTGAGTTTTATGAGTTATGTGAAGGCGGTTTTTGCGAAGACCTTCTCACAGAAGATGAAAAAAGACAGATTCGTGAAAATGACGCTTGTTATTTAACAGGAGTTATGCAACGAGCAGAGGCTCAAAACGGAAACGGAAGAGTTTATCCAGAAGGAGTTCTTAAACGAGAAGTTGAGAACTATGCTAAATTGGTAAAAGAAAGACGAGCCCTTGGCGAGTTAGACCATCCAGACTCCTCAGTCGTAAACCTCGGTAACGCCTCCCACCTTGTAACAGAGATCTGGTGGGACGGCAACGACGTAATGGGAAAGGTTCAGGTTTTAGACACACCATCAGGCAAGGTTCTCAAAGAACTGGTCAAAGCAAATGTAAAACTAGGAATCTCATCCAGAGGTTTGGGATCTGTAAGCGAGCGAGCAGGGCAAACAATCGTTGAAGACGATTTCCAACTTATCTGCTTTGACTTCGTATCCGAGCCATCCACTACAGGAGCCTTTATGATGAAAGAGGGCAAAGAGCCAAACATCTACACCAAGGCTGATAAAATCAACAGACTTCTAAACGACATCATTAGAGACGAGAAATGAAAAAGACAGAATTAAAAAAAGTATTGAAGCCACTTATCAAAGAATGTATCAAAGAAGTAATCTTTGAGGATGGAGTTCTATCAGGTATTATTGCAGAGGTTGTAACCGGCGTAGCCATCTCAACCCCAACCCTGAACGCAGCCCCTCCAAAAATTCAAGAGGCACAAGAAAACCAACGTATTGCCAAAGCTGAAGCAGCACGGAGCAGCAAGATAAAAGAGACCAGAAAGAAGATGTTAGACGCCATCGGCCAGTCTTCTTACAATGGCGTAGACCTTTTTGAGGGAACAAAGCCAATGGCCACATCTTCAGGAGAACAACACGGCGCTCTTGCTGGTACTGACCCAGAAGATGCAGGAATAGACATCTCCTCACTTATGGGAAATACAAGAACTTGGAAAACATTAGCAGGTAACGACAAATGAGCAAACCAGTACATGTACAAATAAAACCAAAAGATAGAGAATCTATCGAGAGAACTGTAAAAAGATTTTCTCGTAAGGTCAAGAAAGAGGGCATCCTCGATGATGTCCGTTCAAGAAGATATTATGAAAAGCCAAGCGCTAAAAAACGACGCTTAGAAAAAAAGAGAAAAGCAGTTTTGAGACGTCTAAAGGCAAAAGAGCAATCTAATTACTAAAAAGTCAATCATTACTAGGAGATAAAAGATGGCAGAAGCAAATTACACAAAATTCCCCGGAGTGGGTATTGGAAACGTAGGTTCGTATCAGGTAGCTGGAGGTCCCTTCATTACAGGCTCTAGCACTCTCGCTCTGGGCGCAGAAGCCAAAATCGAATTCCCAGCAGTGACCAAGAGAATAACCGTGTTTGCTTCAGGAAGTGCTTCTAACATCAGAGTTCATTTCGCTAGTAAAGACGAAGGCGACGGTGGAGCAATAGCAGGCGAGCACTTTGTCGAATTAAACAACGCCACAGGTGGCCCAGTTGAAACTGAATCTTTCACTTTCAATGTAAAGTGTAGAGAATTATATATCACTTCCAGAAAAGCTGGCTCCGGGTTCAAAGTCTACGCAGAATTAACTCGTATTCCTACTAAAGAGATGTATGTACTCTCTGGCTCCGGTATCAACGAGTACACCTAGAAGCCCTATATTTAGTGCGGTTTTCAACAAGCTAATGCTTTTAGTGACTTATCGCACTATTTATTTTTGACTTATTTTTATTGGAGTGAAACAATATGTCTGTAATGTTAGAGCAAGCAATTATCGACGCTGAAGCCCTTAAAGAGGCTGCGTTAAAAAACGCCGAAGCGGCAATCATCGAGAAATACTCAGATGAGATCAGAGAGGCAGTTGACAGCCTTCTTGATGAAGAAGAAGCTGTAGAATTAAATGTTAACAACGACCTTGAGGATATTGAGGCTCTACCACAACTTGAAGAACAAGAAGTTGTAATAGATGACGAAGAAGTAGAAGAGCTTCCAGAGATCCCAATGGCTCATCAACACGACGCAGAATGTGGTTGTCCAGATCACGAAGACGGCGAAGTTGAAATCGAGCTTGACCTCGGAGCACTTACACCAAGTCCAGAAGAGATGACTTCGAGAGAAGAAATTGTAGAAGAGGCTCCATTAGAAGAAGAGGCCATTCAAGAGGAAGATACTCTTGAAGAGGCAGAAGAGACCCTCCAAGAAGAAGAAGTTCTTGAGGAGGAGGAAATTGAAATTAATGAGGAAGACATTGCTGAGATCGTTGAAGAGTTAACAGTAGACGTTACAGCAGTTCCTTCCGGAGTACCTGGAGGTGGAACAAACCACGCACAACTTCAGGACTTAGCAAATGTTATTGCCGCTGAGAATGCACAGATTGAAGCCGAAGGCGAGAAATTCGACGAGGAGAAAATTGAACTCGAAGAAGCTTTCAAGCAAATCTATTCTGAAAATCAGGAAATTCTTGGCGAGAATAAAAAATATAAAGATTTACTTATGCAGATGAAAGAGAGGCTTGAAGAAGTCAATCTCTCAAACGCTAAGTTGCTTTATACTAATCGTGTTTTGGGCAGTACCTCTTTGAATGAGCGACAAAAAACTAAAATTGTTGAAGCGATTTCCAAAACCGATAGTGTTGAAGAGGCGAAGGTCGTTTTCGAAACACTTCAAAGCGCAGTGGGAGCAATCGACAGGAAGCGTTCTCCAAAGTCACTGAGCGAAGCAGTTACCAGAAAATCTTCAACAACACTTCGAAGCCGAAAGGCCAAGAAAACTATCGCAGACCCCGTTTCCAATCGCTGGAAGGCATTGGCGGGAATCGAATAAACTAAACTTAAAGGAGTTAAAAATAAAATGTCTGTATTGAATAAATTAACAGAAGGCATTGTTAATAGAGATCTCCAGAAGGAAGGTGCTGCTCTACTGAATAAGTGGGAGAAGACTGGACTTCTTGAGGGTATTAACAGTGACTCACAAAAAAATGGCATGGCCCGCCTGCTTGAGAATCAAGCAAAGGAGCTACTTCGTGAGGCATCCTCGATGGCTGCTGGTGATGTTGAGGGCTTCGCAGCCGTAGCATTCCCACTTGTCCGTCGTGTTTTCGGTGGACTTATCGCTAACGATCTCGTATCCGTTCAGCCAATGAGCCTTCCATCAGGTCTCATCTTTTTCCTTGACTTCACATTTACCGATAATAAACTCGGTGCTGAAATCAATGATTCACTTTACGGTGGTGGAGTTGTAGGACACCAGATCACTGGTGGTGTTACACTCGGTGTATACAACAATGGTCTTGAGGACGGTGGTGAAGAGTCCTTCTACTCCCTTAACCAAGGCTATGCTTCTCCAACTTCTTCATTCTCCGCTGGCGCTGAAGGTTTCATCATCATCGCATCCGGTACTGTAGGCGAGACAGCAGGTGGTGGTAATCACCCACTTTCAGCCGACGATCAGAATACACTTAATAAATTGTGTCAATTTGATCCAGATCTTTCCGGTACAGTTTGTATTGTTGGAGAGTTCACCGGTTCTTCCGATTTTGAGCAATTCAATGAGAAGAACATGGTAGCAATCACGCCAACATTCTACACAGCCGGTGGAACAGTCGAGAGCGTTCGTATGGTTCGTCGCTTGACAGACCTTTCCTCTGGTTCAGCAGGTTCTGACCCAAGCAATGCTGGCTATAAGGTTAAGTGGGTTATGCGCTCAACAGCTTCCGCTGGAACAGCCGTAACTCTCGGTGGCCCAACGCTCCCACTTGTTTCAGCATCACAGGCTTACTCAATGTACTTTGCTCTTACTGGTAGTGCTCGTTGGACATTCGCAATGCCAATCACTGATAACTTCAACAACGTTACTGCCGAAGCTGACGCTCGTGGTATCGGTGCTGTTGTTGGTGCTGACACTTGGGGACTTGAGAACACCACTGCAATTCCTGAGATCGACATCAAGGTAGACAGCGTCTCCGTGACTGCTAGAACCAAGAAGTTGAAGGCTAAGTGGACACCAGAGCTTGGTCAAGACCTTAACGCTTATCACAACCTCGACGCAGAGGTTGAGCTTACAGGTATTCTCTCAGAGCAGATCGCTCTTGAGATCGACCGTGAGATCCTTGAGGACCTCGTCAAAGGCGCAACCGCTGGAACATTATATTGGTCCCGCAGCGCTGGTAAGTTCGTAAACCGTGACACTGGTAAAGAGATTGGCGCAAGCACTGCTCCAGACTTCACCGGTACAGTGTCTGAGTGGTATGAGACTCTTTGTGAGACTATTAACGACGTCTCCGCTCGTATCCACCGCAAGACACTCCGTGGTGGCGCAAACTTCATCGTTTGTGGCCCAGAAGTTGCCAACATCCTTGAGTTTACCTCTGGATTCCGTGCTGACGTAACTGGCGATGCAGATCGTGGTACTGTCGGCGCTGTAAAGGTCGGTAACCTTAGCAAGAAGTGGGATGTCTATGTTGACCCATACTTCACACGCAACGTCGTCCTTGTAGGACGCAAGGGTGGTTCATTCCTTGAGAGTGGCTTCGTGTACGCTCCATATGTCCCACTCCAGGTAACTCCAACTATCTTCGGTACAGAGGACTTTGTACCACGTAAGGGTGTCATGACCCGCTACGCTAAGAAGATGGTTAGACCAGATATGTACGGTCTAGTTATCGTCGCAGACCTTATCGGTTAATTTTAACTAATAAACCAACAGGTTAGTAGAAAAGACCCCACGTTAACTTTATGTTAGCGTGGGGTTTTCTATTTTCAGAAACTATTTACACTAGGAGAACTTTATAGATGGCTCGTCCCACCCTAACCCCGAAAAGTCAATCAAGCAAAGTCGTTTTGCCCATTACAGGAAGCCCCGGACATATATCCGCAGTTTTACCGTATACAGTTTATACTGGCTCGGTTGAATTCCTGTCTGGTGCATCAGACCAAGTTGCTTACACATACAGCAAATTAGGAGGAGATGTCTTAGACATTGAGCTTTCTTCCTCGCAAGTATACACAGCCTACCAAGAGGCGGTGTTGGAGTATTCCTACATCGTCAACATCCACCAGGCAAAGAGTATCCTTCCAAGCATCTTGGGAGAACAAACAGGAACATTCGATCACGAAGGTCGTTTGCGAGCAGGAGAGCTATCCTCAAGCCTCGACAGCGGCCTCTCCATCGATGGCAACTCAATCCACGCAGAAGCGGGCATTTCACTTAAATACCCAGACTTCCAATTCACCTATTCAAGAAATGTAGGAAACAATACATCATTTGAAGCAGGCTTCGGTGGAACACAAAATCACTACTCAGCTTCATTCGATACAGTTGTTGGTAGACAAGACTACGATCTTCAGACCATCATCTCTGAATCAGCAGCTTTGTCTTCAAGCTTCCCATTCTTTGATAAAGTCAAGAACAGAAGAATTGAAGTGACAAAAGTGTTTTACAAAACACCATCTGCTTTCTGGAGATTCTATGGATACTATGGAGGACTCAACACAGTTGGAAACCTCCAAAACTACGGACAATACGCAGATGACTCACAGTTCCAGATTATTCCAGTTTGGCAAAACAAACTACAAGCGATGGCTTATGAGGACGCAATCTATACAAGAAACTCTCATTGGTCTTACGAGATCAAGAATAACAATTTAAGATTGTTCCCAGATGTCACAACATTATCCCCATCCAAGATGTGGGTGGAGTTTTATATTCCAAACGAAAAGAACGCTTGGGATGAGGATGATGGAAAGGAAGATGGCAAAAGCGGCGTTAACAACATCAACACCGCTCCGTTCGCTAACATCCCGTATGAGACCATTAACGGCATTGGTAAGCAGTGGATTAGAAGATTTGCGTTATCCCTCTCAAAAGAGATGCTAGGGCTAATCAGAAGCAAATTTGCAACCCTACCAATCCCAGGGGACTCCGTAACCCTGAACGGCCCTGACCTTATTTCACAAGCGAAGGCAGAACAGGAATCATTGCGAGAGGAGTTAAAACAAATTCTTGACGACACCACGTATGACAAGCTGATGGAAACAAGATCAGCCACAATGGATAGCGTCAACAACATTCAGACGAAGATTCCATTACCAATCATGACAGCATAAGGAGGGCACCATGGCAGATAAAAATAAATGGTCCCAGCCAGACGCTCCCCCACCACCGCTTTTCACAGGAAAACCGGAGCGTGATTTCGTCAAGCAGGTAAACGATGAACTGATTGAGAGAGTAATTGGGCAGCAAATCGCCTATTACCCTATCAGTGTGAAGCACACAAACTTTCACCCTCTTTATGGAGAGGCAATCAAAAAGACATTCTTGCCTCCAGTCAGAGTTTATGCCCTCGTGGAATACGACGGTCGCCCTACAACGTACATGCCAAACATCGGTGTAGACAGGATGTCTTCTATTACAATCCACTTTCACAAGAGAAGATTGACCGAAGACCAAGATTTATTTGTGCGTGTAGGTGATTTCGTCTTATACGGGGATATTTACTATGAGATCGTTGCGTTGGATGAGCCAAAACAAATCTTTGGTCAAGTAGACCACAAGATGGAAATCTCAGCGAAATGTATCAGATCCAGAGAGGGAGTCTTTGATGTCTGCTAAAGATAAATCATACACCGGGGTTGAAGACCCAAGTATTCTACATGAGTATGCAATCCAACCATCAACTTTTGAAACAATCGACCAAGCGTTGTACGACTGGGTCAACAGCGAATTAAACATTTTCTCCGAGACTAATAAAGGATTTAAAAAAGTTCCTGTCTTGTGGATGTCCGCTGAAAGATCGCACCAGATAAAAGCAGACAGAGCCTTGAGAGACGATGAGGCAGAAGCGCTTATCCTCCCTCTTATCTCAGTTGATAGAACTTCTGTAGTAAAGAGCCCAACAAGCAAGGGCATCTTCTATGGAAACATACCATCAGTCCCAGACGCAAAAGGTGGCTCAATCGTTGTGGCACGAAGAATCAATCAGGATAAGACATCCAACTTCGCCAACGTCAATGCTCTTAATAAGAGAAGGCAGGCAAACTTCCCCAAGAAGAATAAGAAAGTTGTCTACCAAACGATGTCTATCCCCATGCCGGTCTATGTCGATATGTTCTACAAAATCACTCTGCGTTGCGAATACCAACAACAGATCAACGACATGGTCACTCCTTTCATCACAAAGACTGGAGGTATCAACAAGTTCCTCCTTAAGAAAGACGGACACATGTTCGAAGGATTCATTCAGGAAGACTTTGCACAGTCTAACAACGTAGCTTCTTTGGATGAGGAAGAGAGAATCTATAAGACCGAAGTAACTATTAAGGTTCTTGCCTATTTGATTGGCGAGGATAAAAACCAAGAACAACCAAAAGTAGTAGTAAGAGAGAACGCAGTAGAGGTAAAAATCCCAAGAGAGAGGGTCATTCTTGATGAAACTCCACCGTGGATTGATAAAAGAGGTTTTTATCGTAGCTAGATTTACTTTTAGGTCTAGTCCTTACTATTTATTAGAGAAATTATTGTACACAGGAGACGTTCCAACATGGCATCAAAAAAATTCAATTTTGTTTCACCAGGCATTCTACTCAATGAAGTAGACAATTCACAACTTCCAGAGGCTGCTACAGCCCAAGGTCCGGTCATTATTGGCCGTACACGCAGAGGGCCAGGAATGGTTCCCGTAAAGGTCAATTCAATGTCCGACTTTGTAAGAGTTTTCGGAGACCCAGTCCCAGGACAGGGTGGAGGAGATATCTGGAGAGACGGCAATACAATTGGGCCAACATACGCTTCCTTTGCTGCACAAGCATGGTTAGCCAACAACTCACCTTGTACAATGGTGCGTCTGCTTGGAGCAGAGCACACCAATAAGACCTCAACAGGAAATGCAGGTTGGACCGTCACTGACGTAACTGACACTTCAGCAGGTGGTGCTTACGGACTTTTCGTAACAACAGCTAGTGCTCAAGGTTTGGCAATGGGACACACATCGTCCCTAGCCGCAGTCTTTTACACTGACGCAACCACAGCAGTTGCCCTCCACGCAGGCGACCACTACAATTCAGCGAACTCAGCAGGTGCTTTGTTTTATGACACAGTGGCCACGTCTTCAACCAACTCTTGGCTCCCAACGTCTTCCGCAGACGCATGGGGAGAGTTCACTGCCGTCATCGGCACCTACGCCAAGGTGGTAGCAGGAACTGCTGACAAGTACGTCTTCAACTTCGACAGAAACTCAGACAAGTACATCAGAAAAGTGTTTAACACAAACCCAATCGCTACAAACTCAACTGTTACAACTACAACAGATGGTTACTGGTTGGGAGAGACTTTTGACAACTTCCTTAGAGAAGAGTACTCAGCCGGAATCACTAGCGCAGGAAGTATCGCAAACGGAATGATTGCTGGCCTTGAGACAAACGGAGAGAACCAGTGGGGAGACCGCAACTCAGCATTCTCAGATGCAAGAACTGGTTGGTTTATCCCACAGGATATTGGAAACCACAACACGTTCCAGCCTGAGAGCGCACAAAAGCTCTTCCGTTTGGTCGGACTCCCAGGATCAGGAGATTGGACACAAAAGAATATTAAGGTTTCAATCCAAGATATTAAGCCTCCAACTCGTGAAGATGAGAAGTATGGGACTTTCTCTGTGGTTCTTAGAGCTATCACTGATAGTGACAAAGCTGTCCGCATTGTAGAGTCTTACACAGACTGTAACCTTAACCCTAATTCAATCAACTACGTCGCAAGAAAGATCGGTGACAAGTACATTGATTGGGACGATACAGATAGAAGATACAGAGAGTATGGAAACTATGACAACGTGTCTAGCTTCGTCCGTGTTGATGTAAACACAGATGTAGACGCTGGTTCAACCGACGCTCGTTTCCTTCCATTCGGTGTTTACGGCCCACCTCGTGCCGCAAGATTCGGAAACAGCACCGAGCAGGCTACTGGCTCTGCTAGTGCAAAGGTGGCATACGCAAATTCCTTCATCTCTTCAAACAGGTTCCTTGGACCCAGTGGTTCTGTTTTCGCAGCGAACACGAATGCAAACATTCTTGCTTTCGGTATTCCGTCAACAGGTTCATTCCTCTATCCAACGGTTGGACTCCGAACAGGGTCCACTGCTGATGATTTGGCGAGACCACAGGATGCTTACTTTGGAGCTACTACAATTCAAAGTGGTACTGCAACAGTATACGACCCAAGTACTCCCGAGTCGCTTTTAAGAAATGCCAACAACCTAGACATCGACTATGGCTCAGACAGCTACAGCCCAGCTTGGTACTTCACCCTGGACGACTTGATGACAGGTAGTGCAGGCGTAGGCGACCCAAGATTGTGCTACGTTTCAGGCTCACGCCTCGCAGGACACTCAGTAACAGTCCATAGCGGTTCAAGTCTACTCCTCACAGGTAGTGGCCAGAACCTTGGCTATAACCGTTTCACATCTACCTTCTACGGCGGATTCGACGGATTGGACATCACCGAGGCCGAGCCATTCAGAAATACACTTCTGAGCGGTAAGACAGAGCTTACAAACTATGCTTTCAACTCTGTGAAGCGTGCCATTGACACAATTAGTGACCCAGAATATGTCGAGTTCAACCTCGCAACAATTCCTGGTTTGACTAATGAGTCCCTGACTGCAACACTAATTGACGCATGTGAGGATCGTGGTGATGCTCTTGCTATCATCGACTTGAAGGGCGACATGGTTCCTTCAACCGAGAACACAAGCACCGCAGCCACAAACCGTCCTAATGTAACAAACACAGTTGCAAACCTTAAGACACGCCAACTTAACTCAAGTTATGGTGCCGCTTACTTCCCATTCGTCCGAATCAGAGACTCTATCTCTGACGTAATCCTTGACGCTCCTGCTTCCGTAGCAGCACTTGGAACAATCGGATACAGCGAAGCAGTAAGAGCACCTTGGTTCGCCCCTGCTGGATTCAACAGAGGTGGATTGAGCCAAGGCGCTGCTGGTATTCCAGTGGTAGGTGTAACCTCAAGATTGACTGCTAGAGACAGAGACACACTCTACGCAGCCGGAATTAACCCAATTGCTTCTTTCCCAGCAGAGGGCATCGTAGTCTTCGGACAAAAGACACTTCTCGGAACAGAGAGTGCTCTTGATAGAATTAACGTCCGCAGACTTCTCATCCTTATTAAGAAGGAGATGTCCCGCATCGCTGCCTCTACTCTCTTTGAGCAGAACGTAGAAGCAACTTGGTTGAGTTTCAAGAATCGTGCCGAGATCGTCCTTAACAATATTAAGGGTGGTCAAGGTCTCGTAGACTACAAAGTTGTTCTTGACAAAACAACAACCACGCCTGAAATGATTGATAGAAACATCATGTACGCAAAGATTTTCTTGAAGCCAGCGCAGGCAATCGAATTCATCGCTCTTGACTTTGTTATCACAGACTCCGGAGCAGGATTTGCCGACTAAGAAGTGAAGTATAAAATACTTCACTCCACTATTTAATATTAAGGAGATTATAATATAATGGCTGACTTTTGGGCAAATAGCACCCTAGAACCAAAGAGGAAACATCGGTTTTTGTTGTTCTTCAACAACGTCGATTTACCACAATACGTTATCAAATCAACGGATAAACCTGCATTTTCAATTAATACCACAACACACAACTACTTTGGTCATCAATTTCACTACCCAGGACAAGTTGTATGGGAGCCGATTAATGTTACTTTAGTCGATCCTATTTCCCCAGACTCCTCAACAGCCCTTAACGAAATCCTCCGCAAATCCGGCTATGGAACTCCTGACGAAGCAACAGGCGACAAGAGTATCCTTCCAACAGTTTCAAAAGCCAACGCAGTCGCTGCTCTTGGTGGAAAGGTTATCATCAGACAGTATGATGTCGAGGGCCTTAACACAGAGCCAGTGGAGAGTTGGGAACTTTGGAACCCTTGGATCGAAGCAGTGAATTATGGTAGCCTAGACTATTCTTCTGACGAAATGTTAGAAATTAGCTTAACACTTCGCTTCGATTGGGCTAAACTAGACTTCTAAACATAATGAGGTAAAATATGTCTGTTAGAAATAATGCTGATAGAACGGCTGCGCCCGTTCCAGCAGATACGCCCGTGACGCAAACTGCTGATACGGGCTTTTCCTTTACGACTCCAACGGAGTTCGTTGACCTTCCTTCTGGAGGTAAGTTCTACCCTGAAGGTCACGCACTGCATAACGTTGACTCTGTGGAGATTCGTTACATGACAGCAAAGGATGAAGACATCCTAACGTCCAGTTCTTTATTGAAGAAGGGAATCGCTGTTGATAGGATGTTAGAGAACATTCTTACCAACAAATCTATCAAGGTTGATGACCTTTTGGTTGGAGACAAGAACGCTTTGATTCTAGCTGCCAGAGTAACAGGTTACGGAGCAGACTATACAACTGCTATTACGTGCCCTGTTTGCGGTACAAAAAACAATCATGAGTTCGACTTGTCTTCCCTCAAGACAAAGGAAGTGGAGATCGATGTAAATCTCTCATCAGAAGGAAACTTTCTGGTTACTCTTCCAAAGTCTAATGTCCAAGCTGGCGTAAGACTTCTAACCGGAAAGGACGAGAAAACTCTTGCGGCCCAGGCCGAGACAAGAAAAAAACATAATCTTGAAGAAGCAACACTGACAGATCAGTTTAAGAAAGTCATCTGTTCCGTGAACGGAAACACAGATATAAATACAATCTCTCAGTTTGTAAACAATATGCCCGCTGCTGACTCTCGTTATCTCCGAGGCGTCTATGCAGACCTTATGCCAAACATAGATATGAATCAGAGCTTCAACTGCACATCTTGTGGATTTGAAGAGGAGGTAAGTGTTCCGTTCACAGCGGACTTTTTTTGGCCTAAGTAACGAGTACATGGAGAACGTCTACGAACAGTTCTTCTATTTAAAGCATCACGGTGGTTGGAGTTTCGTTGAAGCATACAATCTCCCCGTCCCAATTCGTCTTTGGTTTGTCAATAGACTTTCCAAGCATATCCACGAACAAAACGAGGAGATAAAAAAGAGTATGAAAAGAAACTAAATCACTAATTATATTAGGCTAGTATAACCCCAGGAGATTTACAGGATGACAGAGCAAGACGAAATGGTTTCACTTTCATTTGATTTTGGACCCGCAAGGCGTGGAGAAATAACGGAAAGTTATCTCACAGCCCTTGGTGCCGTCACAGGATCCGCCCTCCGACAAATGCTCTCCGGAGCAAAGGGGACGATGAATATCAAGGGAAAGCCTTCTGAGATTGATGCCTATGTTGGCGCTCTCTTCGCAGAGAAAGCATACATGCAAGCCATCTCTCAATCTGGCCTTGATAACCCCAAGACACGCCGCAATGCAGCCGAGCTTTCAAAAGCGGTTAGAAAGTTTGAAAGAAGAACAGGTCTGAAATGGCCATTTAAATAAGGGGTTATTAAATGGCTGGCGAAGAAGAATTAAATAAAATATTAGAAGTAAAGCGTAAGATCGCTGAACTCGACGAAGCAGAGATTAAGGGCGCTGAAAAGATATCTGTATTACGCAAAGATCGTATCAGAGGTCTCAAAGAGCAGTTGGCATTTCTTGAGAAAGCGGGTGACCTGCAAGAAGCAATTCTTGAAACTATGAAAGAAAAGGCACTTGCAGAGAAAGACCCCGAAGTTAAGATACTGCTCGGAGAACAGTATCAGCTATATGTAGCACTTAGAGAAGCCGCCAAGGATCACGGGGATCAACTAAAAGAACTAACAGGGGCCAACCTAAAACTAGCAGAAGCTCAAGAAGAGTCAAATAAAGAAATGGCCGAAGGAGCGCAGCACATGCTCTCCCTCATCGGCTTTGGCGATAAATTTGCCGATACCACATTAGGAAAGCTGACCACCGGCCTCGGAGGTTTCGCAAAAAGCCTTACTTTCGGCTCCGATGGCTTGAAAGATATGGTAGCGGGATTCAAAGAAATGGAAGTGGGTTCCAGGTTTTTGGGTGTCGTAGCTAACTCATCAACACAACTAATGATGACTCAAGACTCTATGGCCTCTTCATTCTTACGATCCACCGGAGCATCGATGGAGTTTTCCTCTGCACTCAAAGGAGGAAGCGAAGAACTAAGAGAGATGGGCATCAACCTTGAAAATGCAGGCCACGCAACAGCAGCCCTGTTTGAGAACACGACAGCATTTAAAGACGCCAGCCAAGCAACCAGGGTTGAGCTTATATCATTTACCGGAGTTCTAATGGACTTGGGCGTGGACGCAAATGCAACCGCAGGCTCCATACAGACAATGACCAAGGGACTTGGAATGACCGAGTCCGAAGCTATGGAAACAACGGAATCAATTGTACATCTTGCCCGAAGTTTAGACATGGACCTTAATGGTGCAATATCTGACTTCAACGATCTCGCTCCACGCTTGATGGAGCACGGCGAGAACATGACAGAAGTCTTCGAAGGGCTTTTGGTTCAGTCAAGAGCTACAGGTTTATCAATGCAAAACCTTGTTGGCATCGCAGCACAGTTTGATACTTTTGAAAGTGCAGCCCAGGCAACCGCAAGGCTAAATGGAATCCTCGGTGGCCCATATCTAAACAGTTTGAATATGGTTTATGCCACAGAGGAAGAGAGGTTGCAAGCAATGAGAGATACTCTTGACCTTTCTGGAAAATCATTTGACGCAATGGGAAGACTTGAAAAGAGAGCCTTCGCCAACGCAGCAGGCTTCCAGAACGTAGGTGACGCCGCCAAGTTCTTTAACACAAACCTAGATGACCCAGCGGTCCAAAAAAGAATCGATAGGGAAGAAGAACTGGCCGCTATGGCAAAACAAACTCAAGACATCATGGAGAAACTAAGAGTAACAATGATGGGCTTGGCTATCAGCCTGGAGCCCGCTCTAAACCTTATGAAGGGAATTCTGAATGTATTTATTAAAGTAAACGATGCGTTGGGCGGCTCTCTCGGGGTCCTAACCGCTGTAGGCTTTGGTGTTCTTAAGCTTGCTAAGTCCTACTATACATTAGCCGCAGCTAAAGCTACTGCCTCCGCATCCGGTGGTGGTGGTGGCCTCTTAGGCGGTGCAATGTCATTTGGAAAGAAACTGCTTGGCGGTGGAGTAGCCAAACGTTTATTACTTGGAGGAGGACTCCTTGGTGCGGGCTCGCTCGCCCTTAGCGCCCTGGGTGTTGATATACCTGGCATACCTTTCCTTAATAAAGGTGGAACCCTCGCACCCGGCCAAACAGGAATTGTAGGAGATGGCCCCAATGGACAAATCCTCCCAACATCAGAGCTTGTAACAGGTCCAGCAACTGTAACTCCAATGAACCGAGTTAACAACTCAGGCGGCGGCATATCCGATGCTGATATAACAAAGTTGGCTGGCCTAATCAATTCAAATTCTAACCGACCCATCGAGCTTGTAATGGACAGGGAAAGAGTGGGAAGTATCATCGGTGACTATCAATCAAAGAAAAGCCGACAAGCCCTACAAACAAAATATTGATTGAGAAGTATTTATAGAAAGGAATAAAATTTATTATGGCCGACCAAAGCCCAACAAAACCAGCAGTAGATACTACAAATCTGGACGCCTATGTCAACCCAATTCAAGCAATGGTTACACATGAAAAGCTCGTGTTGGACATTTATAGTATGACTGCAAGAAAGGGAATCGCATTCCCCGCTTTGATAAAGTCATATCAAGATAGCTTCTCAACAAACTTGGAGACAGTTACTTTCGTAGGACACCCAGAACCACTTAGAAAGGCTAAATCAACAGAGAGAACAATCGCAATCACCATCGCCGTTGTCGCTCAAGATGTCCACGAGGCAAAAAAGAACCTTACCAATGTTAAACATTTGGTTCAAATGTTATATCCTGCTATGGATCAGAAAACATCTATGGGAGTAAAGCAAAGGTATGTTCGTGTTGGAGGAGACCCCATTTTCAAGATACGCTTCCAGAACTTCATGGTTTCAGGTGAAAGCAGTGGAAAACTTTCCTCCGCTAAAAGATCAGGTCTCAAAGGCTACATTGATGGTCTCTCATACACAATGGATTTCGACTCGGGAGTTTTCCCAGAAGGTGGAAAAGCGGGAACCGGAATGCTATATCCGCAAAATATCGAGCTATCATTCAGTTACTACCCATTCCACGAGACAGCACCAGGCTGGGTCTTCAACACAGACGAAGGAAAAACTCTACGACAAGGGTTCTCCCCACGTTCTCTCCCCTATGCAGTTGGGAAAAAAGAAGCCACTCCAAAACCCAGTAGTGGTAAAAAGAACTCAGCCAACGTCGCAGACGCCAATACACAAGCGGCAATCAATGAGGTGTTAAACAGTGGCAAGTGAAAGATATAATAATAGAAGCGTGTTCAAAAATCGAACTGAGTTATATAAAGAATTTCTACAAAAAAAGAAGCTTGTAACAGGTCTTCTTCAGTATGGAACTCCACGAATGAGTTATCCAACTCCTGATGAGATTGGCGACTTAGATGTTCAAGAATATGTTTGGCAGTTCAATGATAGGTTTTATAAACTTGCAGACACTGTATATGGAAACTCAGAACTCTGGTGGATTATTCCCTGGTTCAATCAAAAGCCAATGGAAGCAGACTATCGCCCAGGTGAGGTTATTTACATCCCACAGCCATTAGGTGATGTCCTTGCGTTATTTTATAAGCAAGGAGATTAGAGATGGGCACTAAGCATACAGGCCAAAGTGTAGCTGATTTTAAGAAGACCGCTAAGGTACCTGACTTTACCAGTCAAACCTTTTTATGTCAATTCTTGCCGGTTATTATTGAGGCAAGAGGAAAGGATAAGTTAGAGAACTACAGCAGTGAAACGATTATTTCCAGAAAGCAAGACAACCTTCTCCTTTCAGATCCTCAGTTGCCCAACCCGCTTTCATTTACTAACGACTTGAATAATGCTTCCGCACAATCTTTGTTAGAGAATGTTCCGAAAGAAATTTTATCGAGCCTTCAGCCAGTTGTCGAGGTCTATAAAGTAGTCAATAAAGGCTTTGGACAAACTAAAAACATTTTACTTCCTTTCAGTAACTTCAAAGACCCTAACAAAATGGACCCACTCAATAGATATGCTGGAAGATCTCCAGGCCATCTAGCAGTAGGTTTGAGAGAATTCTCTTTCGACTACTTGGGAACTCAACCCGCAGAAGTAGATTATTTTATCAACTGTAAATTACGACTTTATTGTTCTTCTATGGATGCATTCTTCCACGAATATACAGATAAAGAGGGAGACAAGGTTTCGTTTTCTGATCTGATTAAACGCCCAGTCAGGACAAAACATCAAAGATATGACCATAAAGAGTTTAGAATAAGAGTGGACGTTAGATATCTCACACCAGACAAAAGTGTTCTACGAGATATGATAAAGAACTTGGGAATACAAAAGAAGAATAAAAAAGAGTTTATGAACAATTTGCACGCAGCAATAAAGAACTCTTCAACAAGCTTCTTCCTTACGTTGGTTCGCCATGAGATAGACTTTTCCACAGATGTTCCCTCTATGCCGTTTGAAATAACAATTGACTACAACGGCTCAGTTGAAACATCTTTGCTTTCTGACGACGCCGATTTATTGAAATCCCAAGCCGACCTGGAAACACTCAAAGAGGTGGAGGAGTCAAGTGCTGCACACAAGCTTAGACAGTTTATAAAGGATAATCCACAATTTCAAAATCTGGAAACCAACGAAGATCTCCGTCTCAAGTTTCGAAAATTTGAGGACACGTCCGGCATGACGAACAAAGTGGCCGCAGCATCTGAAGTTATCAAGGATTTACAAGAAGCAGGTTTGGTCAAAGAAGACAACGGTATGGCCGCCATAAAAGAATATGAAAGTTTTATCGGCCTCGTCGATGAAAAGGCAAGAGCACAGGCAATTAGGGGCCTGGATGAAGCAAACCTTCGTGCTCAATCCTATAATCAGATCTTCACCCGCCTCATGGGTAGAGACCCAAGAGCGGAAACTTTGAGATCTGTAGCTAAAAATTTAGATCTTGGCGGCCTCGGCGGCGCAAGGACTGACACAAGAACCTCCCAAGTAAATACAAGCGTTGCTTATGGCATCAATGAGGCCGAATCCCTCCGCAGACGAGCCAATGCCATAGACTTCGAAAACCCACGAATCAAGCCTAGCCTAATTTATACCATCCCGTTGGACACAAAAAATGATTTGATGCCTTGGATAAAGAAGAGGGCGGTCACATCCTATAGTAGTTCTGAAAGTGGAAACATAAACAAACTAAAACGAGAACTGGAGAAAGCAAAGAAGGATAAAAACCAAGAACAACAAAAATCCATTCAAGCAAAAATCAATGGTATTGAAAAGGATGTTGAAAAAAGGAGAGAAGATCTAACGAGCCAGAGTACAGATCTTGCTAATAAGATTAGAAAACAGAAGTTTGAAAGAGGTCTCACTTTACGAGGTAGCACTACGGAAGAGAGGCAGCAACAAGATTCGGAATTTGTAAGACTTCAAGGCTTGAAGAAGAGGACTGCTGGTGACGAAGAACAATTAAAGGCACTACAACAACAGATAGAAGAAAGAAAAAAGTCTAACCCTCCAGGCGGTAGAGATACTTACAACATATCATATTTTTATTTGGGAGATCTTATAGATACCGCATTACAGATACTCCACGATAATAATGAGGGAGATAGATTAGAGTTAGATTTCTGGACTATAAAAAATCAAAGAGGAAAGACACGAGTTGTTTTGGGAGAAGTAGAAGTATTCAACCCACTCAAGCCAACTGAAGTTCTCCGTGTTAATGTGGCAGACTTGCCTGTGTCGATGGAACTGTGGTCAGACTTTTGGATTAGCAACGTTGTTAAGAAGTTAAAAACAAGATATACAATGAAGCACTTTTTCCGAGATGTCACAGCACAGCTTGTACCAGCTATTTTTCCAACAAGATATTTGGCAAATGGAGAGGTCAGCAACAAGGTGAGAGTGAACGTGGAATACTCTTCTCTTTCCAAAGATTTCCCCATTTCAGTTGAAGCCATCGAGACAAACATCACAGGCTTGCTCACAGCACACATCGCCGCCTGGAATCCTTCAAAGGACCAGGAAGTTGTTTATTTTTATGGGGTCTCTACAAAGCCAACTTGGCTAAGTGGGAATAAAAGAGAAGACTTAGCACAAGGGATTCTCCACCTTCCGGTTGGTCAAGAGGGAACACCATTGGAAGCCATATCTTTTTCTAAAGCAGACCAACCTTTTTATTTGGAAGCCAAAGCAGAAGAGGGTGGTATTTTAGATGATACAACCCAGTTGAGCGAACCTTATCATTGCAATTTTTCAGTGGTAGGAAACACTTCCATTAAACCAGGTCGCTACGTTCATATTAGCCTTCCTCAACTTGGGGGAGTTTCAAGCAATGAACGTCTTGCTACAGGTGCCCTAACAAGGGGAATGATACTTGGCATTGGAGGATATTTTTTGATAAACAAGGTATCTAACACTCTTTCAGCAAATGGAAACAGAATTGAGTGGAGAACAAAGGCTGACGCATTATGGCAAACTTTTGGAGAAAGCAAACCTCTGCCTTCCAAGATAGGCTCGCTGGCAGTTACCTATGCTAACGAAGTTCAGAAAGCGGGACTCGCCATGCTCGGTGGAGGTCTGGTGGCCTCGGGAGCAGGCGGCTCAGGAGGAAGTCTCGCCACCGCAGGTCTTAGAGAGCTACAGAAAAAACAGATACAATTGGAAAAAGCAGAACAGAAAACAGAAAAAGCAAAACGAAGTTCAGTAAGAAATACAAAAACTCATGATCGAGTAAATAAGATATAAAAGACAATGGCAAAAACACTAAATTCATATATAAATTTTACGAACGAAGACGCCTTTAAGAAAAACGATTTCTCAGGCGGTGCGCCCTTGCTTGACATGTGGTACGACAAGGGACACTATGGGAGGGTAGATCAGAATCAAAACCCAATTATCCTAGACGGAATGAATAATCTAAAACAACTCGACACCACCGACAAGCAACTCTTGGCCGTAAACTTTGTTGTGGATGCTTACAATGATTTTAGAACTCGGTATTTACGAGCGGTAACATTTAATAAGATAAACACTCAGACGAATATAAAGATGGAGGCGATGAAAGCTTGGGAAAGTTTTGATGCACATTATGCACGTCAACTGGGCTCGTTGTTTACATCGACGCTTTCATTTTTCTCTTATGATTCAGAAAACTCTAACGTCAAAACGATTGTAGACTTCCAAAAACAATTTTCGTTATTTACAGATCAATATTCTTCTCACTTTCCTTTCAGCACATCTCAGATTGCAAAGTCTTCTTATTCAACCCCACTTGTGAGCGGATTGATGATTGAACTCGCAGAAGTAGATCAGAACGACCCGTCATTCAGAAGCCAATGGATTAACGATCCAAACTTCAATTATTACAGAGACACCGCAGCATACTTTGGATTCGTAGTGGACAAGAACTCCCCTTGGCGTTTGGTAGCCGACATCGGCTCTCCACAAATGGGCGAGTATATGAAGAAGTACGACATTCAATCAGCAGCAGATTTATTTAACAAATACTACACACGCACTTATACTATTGATATTGACAACCTCAAGAATATGATTTACTCATTTTACGATAATCTAATCACCCTCTCGCCAACCTTTACCATCCTAGAGACTGGAAAGTGCGGAGAGGTCATAAAGAAAAAAGAAGACAGAATGTTCTCTTCCAGAGAGAGCTTTGATTTAGAATTCAAAAACAAGTTCTGGCTAAAGACATATCTTCAGTTGAGACTGAAAGAAGAAAAGACAAACTTAGCACAGACCAAATTCAATTACATTCTACGTTATGCAGAGTCATTAGAAAAAAGACTTGACTTTAGCAAAGCAATCAGCTATATTAATAAACAGGTGCAGAAGTCTACCTCATCCAAGGCAGACCTGCGCTTTTGCCAAAACTATAATGAATGCGGTGTCTAGTTGCTTTTTCAGACCTTAGACGACAAAAGAGAATGTGTAGGAGTTTATTTAAATGGAAACCTCATCTATGACGAAATACCTGAAGGACTTTCTCGGACCTGGAGTTATTCTTCTTTTCTTGCTGATAGAGAGATTGATTATGCCTATCTCTATGCTGGCGGAGATGATCTTGAATCTGCTTGTCCCGCCCATCTACGGGACGACTGGGATCGAGTAAGCGGAAAGCTCAAGTCTTTCATCCGTTCCTTCCAGCTATCAAAGATTGACCTAACCCAGAACTGTTTCTTCGATTTGGTTCCACAACGCTTCCTCTTGGAGTTTTGTGACCTCAAGAACAAGATAACAGACCATGTATTCAAAACCCGAGAAAAACCAAAGAATTATGCGTTTTTTTGCTCTCTAACGAAAGTTATAGACGAAATCAGCCAACACCCACTCAACCTTGACTTCGGCGCTCTAAGGTACCGTCTCGTCGAGCACAGAGTGCGTCAGTGGGTAAAGAAGATGCAAGCCGCAGAACCTCGCATCAGATACAACCTTTTCGGTACAAAAACGGGTAGGCTTACCACCAAGAGAAACAGTTTCCCCATCTTGACGATGGACAAGAAATTCCGCAGTGTTCTCTACCCAAACAACGATTGGTTCGTCGAGTTGGACTTCAACGCAGCCGAACTCCGAACCCTCCTGGCTTTATCAGGACATCCACAGCCTCAAGAGGACATTCACGACTGGAACATCAAGAACATCTTCGGTCGTTCTATGACGAGAGAGGAAGCAAAGAAAGAGATTTTCTCCTGGTTATACAATCCAAGTGTTAAACATTCCGCAGAAAAAGTGTATAATAGAGACCAGGTAAAGAACAAGTATTGGAACGGAGAAGAAGTAACTACAGCATTTGATCGGACCATCCCCGCAGACGACCACCACGCTCTCAACTACATTGTTCAGAGCACCACAAGCGACCTATTGTTGCGGAGGATGATAAAGATACACGAGATGTTAAAAGATAAAAAGTCATTTATTTCTTGGAGTATGCACGACAGCCTTGTCATCGACTTCGCAGATGAGGACAGGGAAATGCTGATTGACTTGGTGAGAGAGTTCTCCAGCACAGAGCTTGGTCAATACAAGGTGAATGTCAACGCTGGAAAGAACTACGGCTTGATGAGGGAGTTGAGGATATAATGGATACAGTAATTGGATTAGGAAAAGCAGGTTGTAGGATTGCCGACAGGTTCTCTCAATACCCACAATACAAAATCTATAAGATTGACGTGGGTCTCAAGGGACTGAAGAAGAATGGGATCTATAATCTCCCTAAGCAGTCTGGACCCGAGAAGTATGAAGAGAAGTGTCCTAGTATGAAGAACTTCCTGAAGGGTGTGAATGGAGACGTCCTCTTTGTGGTAGGTGGTTCAGGAGATGTCTCCGCTGCTTCATTGAGAATCCTTGAGCACATTAGAGATTGCAGCATTAATATTCTATACATCCGACCCGATGTGTCCTTGTTATCAGAGACAAAGAAGAATCACGAGTGGGTCACCTTCAACGTTCTTCAAGAGTATACTCGCTCAGGAGTATTCCAAAGAATGCTGGTGGTTCAGAATACCACAGTCGAGGAAGCCATCGGGGAAGTATCCATCATTGGCTACCACGACAAGCTAAATGAGATGATTGTCTCTACTCTTCACATGATTAACGTGTATAACCACATTGATTCTGTGACGGATACGTTTGGAGAAGCCCCCGAAACTGCTAGGATTTCCACCTTTGGCTTTTATGATCTGGAGGAAGAAGAAGAGAAATTGTTTTTTTCTCTTGACAACTGCCGTGAGTTACGATATTATTATGCTATCAAGAAGGAAGATCTGGAAACAGACAGCGGTTTGTTCAAGCAGATCCGACAACAAGTGAAACAAAACGAAATCAAAACAAGCTATGGAATTTATTCAACAAATTATGACAAGAACTTTGTGTACGTCTTGGCACATAGTTCAATAGTTCAAGGAGGCGCTTATGACGTCAGTTAAAGGACACACAGGAACATTCGTAAAACAAAATGGAGAGCAGCGAACAATGACGTTCGTTAAGATCCCAGACTTGCCTGACCAATTTCTTCAGTCGAAGATCAAGGGCAACGGCAAGGAGAGGCTTCTCAAAGACAACCTCGAACTGGTTTGGGAGGTGAAAACTGATGGTTTTCGCATCTTCAACTGGAACACAGTTGTCGGAGAGGTAAAAGAAACACTACTGGAAGAAAGTATTTTTGTTCTTGACAAAGGGTAAAACATCTGGTATAGTGTATACAGCAGAGTGAGAGATTTGTCACTCTGACTTTAACTTTAATAGAGGTGAATAAAATGGGTTTAGACCTAGATAAAATGAGAGAGAAACTCAACAAACTACAAAACAAGAATCCTGGCTCCGATGTCTTTTGGCGTCCCCAGGATGGCGAGCAAACGCTTCGCATTGTCCCAACCAAGGACGGAGACCCGTTCAAGGATTTCTGGTTCCACTATAACGTGGGCAACAACCCCGGCTTCTTGAGTCCAAAGAGAAACTTTGGCACGCCAGACCCGTTGGACAGCTTCGTTCGCAAGCTGTTTAATGATGGAGACGAAGAATCAATCAAGATGGCCAAGTCTCTTAGCGCACGCCAGCGCTTCTTCTCACCAGTCCTCGTTCGAGGAGAGGAAGACAAGGGTGTTCGTATCTGGGGATACGGCAAGCAAGTGTATGAGAAGCTTCTCAACCTTGTTCTTAACCCAGAGTATGGCGACATTACCGATCCCGAGTCAGGAACTGACCTTGTGATCAACTACGGTAAGCCCGCTGGTGCCCAGTTCCCACAGACTGGGGTAACTCCACGACGTAAGTCATCTGCACTTTGTGATGATGCTGTCGGTGGGACCGAGCGATGTGCAGAGTTGCTCGATAATATCCCAGAGTTTGAGGGTCTTTTCAATAAGAAGACCCCCGAAGAGGTGGGCCAACTCTTGGATGAGTTTCTTCTTAGCCAGTCAGACGCAGAGAGCGTCTCATCTGAGACTTCGAAGTTCGGAAAGGACAGTGGAGATACCACTACCACTTCCTCCAAGAGCAAAGTCGATGACGCCTTTGGCGACCTAATGAAAGCATAAACACTTTCTCCGTACCGCAGGGAGGCATGGGTCTACAGATGCCTCACTTTTCTACTAACACACAGGAGACTAAATGAGCTTACAAGATAAAATCAAGAAAGCTAATGTAACAGACGACCATCCAGTCACGCTTGTCTTTCAAGACAGCACGGATGTGAAGCACTGTTTTGATGACTATCACGGATGGGTAGTTGAGGAGAGTCCTCTCGTACCAGCCGTAGCAGCCGTCGTGACAGATCCTGCGTTTGAAGATAACACTATTATTCAAGAGATGCGTGACGGCGGATACTTGGAGGGATATAGTGAGAACCCCACCGACGTTGCCGAAGTTCTTAAGGAGCATGGTTACAGTGATGGGAATTGGATTGGAATGGACTTAGATCAGTGGGACTACAAGTGGGGTGAGGTTACCTTGACCACGCAAGTAGAGACAACTGTATCACAGGTTCTAAGTGCCAACCCAGATTCTTTGAACGGCTGGACAGCCACATTAGAGACCGAGCTTGGTGAACTCAAGCTTGAGAGCTAATCTTTACCGCAGGGAGGCACGGGTTTACAGGTGCCTCACTTTTACAAACAGGAGAAAACGTTGGCAAAACTAAAGAAAACAAAAGTTGGAAAGCTATCCGCCGCAGACATCCGGTCTATGATTAATAAGAAGTCCGGTCAGGCAGTAGCACACAATCTACAAGAGGAGAACCCCACCGAGGTAAAGGATTGGATTTCCACAGGCTCCCGTTGGCTTGATAGTATTATCGCCAGGGGC
>Ga0208919_1000462_pt1 | contig 27484 bp, 31 predicted proteins | sample 4_EtaG_FD_184076 | JGI IMG/M metagenome (GOLD analysis project Ga0208919, IMG submission 184076) | Marine viral communities from the Subarctic Pacific Ocean - 4_ETSP_OMZ_AT15127 metaG (SPAdes) (version 3) | ecosystem: Environmental > Aquatic > Marine > Oceanic | place: Pacific Ocean | collected...
GCATGATGTGGGCTCACGTTGTATCGACACAGGCGGTAGTAGAGCCTGGCGACCCGGTGGATGAGTGGTTCAAGCGTATGCTCAACGTGCACAATGGGGCTGCCAGTAATGCTCTGACCGTACGCGATATATAACGCCAACGGCGCGATATGGCTAACAGGGCGGTACGCTAAAGTACCGCTCGATAAATTTTGAAAGCTTGGTGGCTCATTGCGAGTGAATCAAGGTTTTCATCAAGGAGATGGCAATGATTGACCTGTATTATTGGACAACACCTAACGGCCATAAAATCTCCATCATGCTCGAAGAAGCCAATCTGGCGTACCGAGTGAAGCCGATTAACATTGGCCGAGGCGAGCAGTTTGATCCTGAATTTCTCACTATCGCCCCCAATAACCGAATTCCTGCCATTGTCGATCACTCCCCACAGGATGGCGGCCAGCCGCTATCGATGTTTGAGTCGGGCGCTATCCTCGAGTACCTGGCCGATAAGAGTGGCCTCTTCTTACCCTCTGCAGGCCGCGAGCGCTATATCGTATTGCAGTGGTTGCACTGGCAAATGGGCGGGCTAGGGCCCATGGCAGGCCAAAACCATCACTTTTGCCACTATGCGCCGCAAAAGATCGATTACGCTATTGAGCGCTACGTGCGCGAAACCAATCGGCTTTATAGCGTGCTAGACCAACGCCTGGCGCATCACACTTATGTCGGTGGCGATGACTACTCGATTGCTGACATGGCGATCTATCCCTGGATTGTTCCCTGGGAAAAACAGCGTCAAACCCTGGACGAGTTTCCCGACTTGGAGCGCTGGTTTGACATGATCAAAGCACGCCCGGCCGTACGTCGAGCTTATGCATTGGTCGAAGACGTCAATCCCCAAGCCGGCGTGGAAATGGATGAGCAGGCGCGTAAGCACTTGTTCGGTAACCGCTAGTAGCAGGCTGCTGTCAGCCGTTCTAACTATTTGTGAGTGAGCAGGCGCAGCATGAGGAAAAATCATGTTGCGCTGCACAAAAAGCACTGCTAGCTTTAAGGACAGCAGAGGCAAAAGCCTGGCTAAGAACCGCCTAATCAAGGCGTGTTTATGTGCTAGCTCACTCTTGGAGGTACTATTATGAACAAAGCGACTGAGAAAACCACGCAGCAGTTTGAGTCCGTTTTTGTTTCACCGATGCGTTCTTACACGCTGACAGCGCTCGATTACTATGATCAGCTGGTGAGTGCACAGTTAGATGCAGCCCGTGCCTACTCGGACATGGCGATTGCGCAAGCGCGCACTTGGCTTGATGTCAAAGACCCCGACAGCTTCAAAAAAGCCATGGAAACCCAGCAAAAAACGGCTGGCGAATTTATGGAACGAGTGAAGGGCGACACGGAAAAAGTAACTTCCATCGGCCAAAGCTTCGCTCAAGACAGCCAAAAAATGGCAGAAGAGACCACTAAGAAAGCGGTAGAGACCGCCAAGCAGTAATTTAACTGTACCACCGCTTTAAAACGCCGCGCCCCGAGGGTGCGGCGTTTTTATTTGCACCCGCTCATCACCGCATGATTAACGGTTTTGATACTCCGCTTCGGCCTTGGCCAGTTTGGCACGCCTGTCAGGTTTGCCTGGTAAAATGGCGTCTAGTAATAAAGCGGCGAGGGCGGCAGGCACTAAGCCCGACTTAAGCAGCAGCCCTAGCTGCCCCGGCATGGTTTCTGAAATCGCCTCGACGGCTGGCAGACCGATACCCAGGCTTAGCGAGACGGCAATTATCAGCATGTTGCGCTGATCCAGTTCGCACTCTTTGATAATTTTAAGACCCGCCGATGCAATCATGCCGAACATGACGACGCCCGCACCGCCAAGAACCGCAGGCGGCATGGCGGCCACCAGTCCTCCCAGCTTGGGAAATAACCCCATGGCAATTAATAGCAACCCACCGATGGTAACCACATGGCGACTCACCACGCCGGTGAGGGTAATCAAACCAACATTTTGAGCGTAAGCGGTGTTGGGTAGAGTATTGAAAACCGCTGCCAATGAAGTGGCCACACCATCGGCCATCACGCCGCCGGAAAGCTCGCGATCCTTCGCCGGGCGGCCTGCCCCTGTGGTCGTAATCGCAGAGATATTGCCGATCGTTTCTAACCCAACCACGAACATAATCAGCGTCATGCCAATGATTGCGGTGCCCGAAAACGTCATGCCGTATTCCAGCGGCTTGGGGAGTGCAAACCAGGCAGCGTTACTCAGTGACGTAAAATCAACTATTCCAAGGGCAATGGCCACTATGTAGCCAGCCAATAAGCCAAATAGAATAGAGGATGCTTTGATAAAGCCCCGCCCATATTGATGAACGGCAATCGTCACGCTGAGTACAAAGAGCGCCAGCAACAAGTTGCTGGGTGATGCAAAGTCATCCGCCCCCACACCGCCCGCGGCGTAATTGAGGCCGACCGGCATCAATGTAATCCCGATCAATAGCACCACAATGCCGGTGACTACTGGAGAGAACCAGTGGCGAATCTTCTTTAAAAACGCACCGAGCACAATTTGCAGCAGCCCTGCTACAAAGGAAGCGCCCAGAACGGCGGGTAGGCCAAACGCTTTTGCCAGCGGCAGCGCCACCGGCAAGAAGCCAAAGCTAGTGCCCTGCACAATCGGTAGGCGTGCGCCTATCGGGCCGATGCCGATGGTTTGTACCAGCGTGGATACCCCCGCAACAAACAGTGCCACCTGAATTAAAAAGATCTGCTCCGCCGGATTAGCGCCGATCACGCCAGCAATAATAATCGGCGGTGTCACGTTGCCAGCGAACATGGCCATGATGTGCTGGAGGCCTAGCGGGATCGCTTTTGATAACGGCGGCATCGCATCGGGGTTTTGATTAATGGTACGCGAAGGCCGCGTTTTGGCATCGGGCAGTGTGGACATAGAGAGCCTTTATTCGCTGTGGGTGACATTGTTTTCTTCTTGCATCCATTAGCCAATAAAAGTGTATACAAGAAATAAATGCAATAGCCCGATCAACGAATAGTCTTCAACGCTTCGTTTTATTGCTCGGCCCGCGCCCTTAACCGAAAGCGCGCAATGCGAATAATTTGCTCAATTGCCGTTTGGCGCTCGGTAGCCGCATCGTTGTTCAGGCGCTCCTCGAAGGCTGCTAATATGGCATGTCGATCCAGCCCTTTAACGGCAATCACAAAAGGAAAGCCAAACTTCTCCTTGTACGCCACATTAAGGTATTCAAAGCGCGCAAACTCCTCAGGGCTGCACTGATCAAGCCCCGCACCTGCTTGTTCGCTGGTTGAGTCTTGGGTTAATTCACCTGCCATAGCGGCTTTGCCTGCCAGGTCAGGGTGCGCCTGAATTACCTTAATTTGATGTTCGTTGCTCGCCTGCTGCAACATAAGCCCCATCAGCTCGGCCAGTGCGTCGGGTGTATCATGGGCTTCAGTCAGGCCGTGCTGCCAGGCAGCTTCAGCCACCCAGGGGGAGTGCTCATAAACATCCCCATAGTGATGAGTCAGCATTTCAAGGCTGCACTTGCTAGGCGCGGGTGAAAGCAGTAACGGTTGCGGTGTGGGCACTGGAACTCTCCTAAGCGGTGTAGTTTTTTACAACATACGTGATTCAAAGCAAACGTGGATCTGAACGTGCAGGGTTGGAATTACTGTATACAATAAATATCAGTAACGGTACTCTTTGACCAATAGGTCAAGTAACGTCATCAATAATCAACAAGGAGCGGCTATGGGACGTTTAACCACCCACGTACTGGATACCGCCAAAGGTCAGCCCGGTCAGGGGATTACCATTGAGGTGTTTCGCCTTGCCGGCAGTGAGCGCCAACATCTGAGTACCGTGATCACCAACAGTGACGGGCGTTGCGATGCGCCCATTTTAGAAAGTGATGCGCTCACGCCAGGCGAGTACGAACTGGTGTTCCATGCCGGTGACTACCTGCGTGCCCAAGGCGTTGAAGCGGCCGAGCCGCGCTTTCTAGATGTTATCCCGCTGCGCTTTGGCGTTGCGGATGCCAGCCAGCACTACCATGTGCCGCTACTCCTCTCGCCCTATGGCTACTCAACTTACCGCGGTAGCTGATAAGGGACTTCCGTTATGCAAGCGTATCTAATCGATTTTGTTAATTTGCTGCTGCGCTGGCTGCATGTGATTGCGGCCATCGCCTGGATCGGTGAGTCGATCTACTTTGTAATGCTGGATAATAGCCTGCGCTCGCCGAAGGCTGAGGAAGATCGCGAGAAGGGCGTGTTTGGCGAAATGTGGTCGGTGCATGGTGGTGGTTTTTACCACAACCAGAAGTACGCTACCGCACCTGCCAAGTTACCCAATGATCTGCACTGGTCATTCTGGAAAGCTTACACCACCTGGCTTTCCGGCTTTGCGCTGTTTGTGATTCTCTACATGGTCAATCCAGGCTTCTATCTGGTAAACCCCAATAGCCCCTGGGAGTGGGCCGCCAATATGACAGGCTGGCAGGCCAACGTGCTGGCGCTGGCATTGTTGCTCGGCGGTTGGGTGGTTTATAACGAGCTGTGTAAACGCATTAGCCCCAATATGGATCGCGACGGCCTGCTCAGTGTCGCTGTTGCCGTAATGATGGTGGTCGTTGCCTACCTCAGCACGCAGATGTTTACCGGTCGCGCCGCCTTCCTGCTCACAGGTGCGGTGATGGCGACGGCAATGTCAGCCAACGTCTTCTTCTGGATTATTCCCGGCCAGCGCCGCATGGTAAAAGCCATGAAGGCGGGCGATGCCCCCAATCCTCTGGATGGCAAACGCGGCAAGCAGCGCTCGGTGCATAATACCTACTTCACGCTACCGGTCGTGTTGTTGATGGTGAGTAATCACTACTCCTTTATCTACTCCCACGAGCTTGCCTGGGTCGTGATGGTGCTGTTTATCTTTGCCGGTGCTTTAATCCGTCAATTCTTTGTGTTGATGCATGCAGGCAAAACCCAGCCAGCGTATCCCGCCGTTGGGGCAGGGCTTATTCTGTTAGCGTTTTGGGTGGCCGCACCAAGTTCATCGTCGCCTAGTGGTAATGAAGGCGCGCAAGGGCCGGATCAGGAACAAATCACCGGCTTGATTGAGCAGCACTGTGTTCAGTGTCATGCTCGCAACCCTGAGCATGCTGGTTTTTCAGCACCGCCCGCGGGGATTGCTTTCGATAGCTGGGATGAAATCCTCGGGCAAAAGGCACAAATTCAGCAGGTCGTGACCAGCCGCTATATGCCGTTAGGCAATATGACCAACATGAGCGATGAAGAGCGCGATATGATTGCCGCTTGGGAGGAATGATCAGAGAGGATAGCTATGAGTGATACGCAGGCGCCGGAAACACGGCGCGCTCCTGCTAAAGAAACGAAAAATAGCAAAGAGGGCGATGAACGCCACGACGCCATTTATCGCTCCGTGAGCGATGCCATTGTCGAGCAGCGTTTAAAGCCCGGCGCACGGCTGCGCGAAGATGCGCTGGCGGAAGTCTTTGGCATTAGTCGCACCGGTATTCGTAAAATCCTGCAGCGCCTGGCGCTGGAGCAGTTAGTCACGCTAACACCGCGCCGTGGCGCCAGCGTTACCCGGCCCACCGCCGATGAAGCCAAAGACGTGTTCGATGCCCGCCAGTTAATCGAGTGCGGATTAATGCCCGACGTAGCTCGGCGAATGAGCGAAAAAGAAGCAGCAGAATTGCGCGAAATGGCCCGACAGGAACGCCAGGCCCTGCGCAGCGGCCAGCAGAGCGTGGCTATTCGATTATCGGCCGACTTCCATGTGCGTTTAGCGCAGCTCTCAGGCAACGCCACCCTGGCAGAGTTTGTTGAACGTCTCTGTTCGCGTTCTTCACTGATACTCGCCGTCTACGGCCACCGCGGCCATCTGGGCTGTGAATCCCACGATCACGACGACCTGATCGGCTACCTGGAAGCAGGCAACGGCGATCGCGCCAAAGCCTTTATGAGTCGCCACCTAAAAGCCATCGAAGCATCGCTCTCCATGGTTGAAGAGGAAGAGAACGTGCCGGATTTGCAGCAGATATTTGGGGGTTGAGTGTGGCGGCTTTAAGCTGCAGCTTGTTGGGCGGCAACGGAACGGGGCTTGATGGAGACCTTGAAGCTGCGCCGAAAATATAGCTCCCCCTACTCCAGAAGCCTTTCCGGTGCATCCATGTCCTCGTGAAGCACACGAACAACGAGCACTTCCGAGTCATGCAGTTGATAAAAAACAGCGTGGTGCTCGACCTGTAATCTGCGATAACCAGAAAAAACATGGTCGTAGTTCGCGCCAAGTGATGGATGATCAATCAGCCGTTTCATGCCGGTCTCAAGCCGATCCAGGTAATTATCCGCCTGATCAACGCTCCATTCCTCACAGGTATACACCCAAATCCCGATGAGATCTGATTCCGCCTTTGGCGTGACATTCAACTCAAGCACTAATCAACCGCCTTGATCCGCTTACGGCCAGCCGCCTTAATAGCCGATATATCCAGGGGTTTCGGGTTCCCGCTTGACTCACCCTCAACGAGGGCTTGCCTCAGCATGGCAAGACGTTGTTTGGCCTGCTGATCCCTTCGGATGAGATCGCGAATGTATTCACTATCGTTGCCAAAGTGGCCGCTTTCAATCTGGGTTTTCACCCAGCCGTTTTGCTGTTCAGTCAGCGTGATGGTTTTCCGGTGCATGCTCATGGCTGATGCTCCAAACATGGGTGAGGTATGACATTATCATACTTACCCACCTCCTGAATCAATGCTCCTCTTATTGTGGCCAGCACGCGCTGCTTTGTAGTGAAGGCGAAGCCGCAACGAACAAGACGTCGCCGTGGCTGGCCTTGTTAAATTTTTTATAGCGCCATATGCAACAGTGGATAGGCTTTACCCTGCCCATCGACCGGTGAGCGACCTGTCACTTTAAAGCCAATATACTGGTAAAAACCAAGCGCCTGAACATTCTGTTCATTGACGTCGACCTTTGACGCTCCCTGCTCATCAATAGCATTGACAGCTAACATGGCACCAACGCCTTTTCCGCGCGCATCTGGTGCAATGAACAACATCTCAATATTACCGTCATGAACGCCGCAGAACCCTCGGATTTCACCATGACCATTTTTAGCGCACCTTAAATCAATGGCGTCAAAATACTGCTCCAAGATTAACGGCTTTAACTCTTGTAAATCTTCTTCAGCTAGAAAATCATGGGTTGCTCTGACCGAGGCTTCCCAGATTTCTAGCAGCTTAAGGTGATCTGCTTTTTCTACGGTCTCAATTTTCATCACTAAAGCTCGATCGAAAATTTAACACTGCGCACAACGGTGCCCTTGCAATGGAGGCGCAGCCGCCGTTGCGCGCAGCGTTAGCATTTTTATCTCACGCGCTAAGAGCCTTCAATACGGCTTGAGGCTCTTTAGATACGACGTTCAATAGCACTAGAGCGGGGCCGTGAGGCGCTCGGTCACCACGCTCCCAATGGCGCAGTGTACTAACGCTGATTCCAAAGGCTGAGGCAAACTCATTCTGGGACATCCCCAACTTGGAACGTATCTTCTTGACCTCTACTGGCCCGAATTCATGCACGATCGCTTTTTCAACCCGACCGTTGGAGTATTCAATTGCCTCATCCAGGCCCTGCTTGATACTTGTAAATGCGCTACTCATATTAATCACCATATCTTTCAAGCAACAGGTTGGTAAGCTTGCTCAGTTCATTACGTTCAGACTTTGAGATATTCGCTTTCTCGCCCTTGCCGAAAACGGTCAAAAGGAACAGCGGTACGCTTCCATTGTGATAGTAGTAGATAACCCTTACCCCACCACTTTTGCCCTTACCTTGCGCCGACCAGCGAAGCTTCCTAATACCTCCTGTGCCTTGCACGATGTCCCCGGCCTGAGGATGAAAAGCTAAGTAGTTAACAATACTCATCTTCTCCTCATCCTTGAGGAGGCTTGACGCTCGCTTGATAAATTCAGGGAGTTCGACAATGGTCTGCATAGACTTAAGAGTAATCCATTGGATTATAGTGGTCAAGAGGTGAAGAGAGGACGGAAATGTAAACGCCACAAGGCAAGTGTGGTTGGGGAATGGTATAGAAGCGGCAATGGAGAGAGTGGCTGGCGGCCATCAGCCGTGAATTGCCGCGAGTTCATATGTTCGCTGTTTCAAAATACAGAGTACACATTAAAAACTAGAGTCTCGATGTGGCCGGATACGCGATTTTCTCCGATTCTCAGGCTGTTTGGGTGCCCGCAGCCATTCCTGAAGGTTAAGCAACCCTCTAACTCTTGCTTTACGCTTTTGCCAATAATTGAAGCGGATTCACATATCACCAAGAAATTAGCTTCCTTCATTCTTGCCAGGTCATCTTTAGTTTTAGCAGGCTTCCACTTCGGATCCTGTTTCAACGCGGCAGCATTGAATTCAGACAAATAATTGCTAACTACATGGTCATATAGCACCGATACCGCTCCGACCCATGAAAGCACGACCGCTGCTCTATAGTTATGTGCCTCAAAGCACTCGATAGCTTCTTCGACGAACGCTTGAGTATTTTTTGAGCTAATTTTGGAAGCCAGAGTTCTTAAACTGCTGGATAATTGCACGGTAGGGCCGCCACCTAATTGCTTTACGTACGCACGGCCATCGGATGTTAGTTCCCAACCCTCAGGGCTACGGATAGTTTTTCCAGTATGGCGGGCTAATATTGATGAAAAATTTATTTTTTTTGCCCCCTTTAGTCCAACCGAGGCGGCAATTTCCTTAACAGCTTTCACTTGTTTGGGAGCATGTGCATCGTAGGCAAGGCATGCTAGCGCTTTGTCTTTCTTATCTATTTCAGGGTTAGCCACGATTTCTTTCAATGCGATCTTATTGAGCAACGTTTTTCCCCTGCAAACTAAATAAGACATGATGTTGTTAGGTGCATGTTGATATACATGAGCTCATGTTTAAACTGCATAATAAATGTCAAAATATTGGAGTCTCAACGTCATGAATGACAACACGACCGACCCACTTCTCGAAATTGAAGCTATGAGAAGCCTCGCCGAGGCCTTGACTCCTTTGGACGAGGCATCATGTGGCCGGGTCTTGCGTTGGGCTGCCGACAGGTTCGGAGTAGAGGTGAAGGCAACCAGCCTTGGTGACTCCAACTACGAAAAAACGGGCGAGTCGGGCATTGTTGAGGACGAAACTGACGAGAAAGACGAGCCATTGGAGTTCAACGAAATATCGGACCTGTACGCTGCGGCTAGACCGACTAATGACCCGGAAAAAGCACTCGTTGTCGGCTACTGGTTTCAATCGGTGCAAGGTCAGAACGATTTTGACGCAGGCCGTGTGAACAAAGAGCTTAAGCACCTTGGGCACGGAGTAGGTAATATAACAACTGCCATGACAAGTTTGATTGGAAGAAAACCGGCTTGTGCAATGCAGACTAGGAAGTCTGGCAGCTCTCAGCAAGCCAGAAAGAAGTACAAGTTAACCCACGAGGGCCTGCGCAAAGTCAGAGACATGATTAGCGGTTAATTCCGACTTGGGTAGGTTGTGATGCTATGCCCACATAACGTGTTTCATGAAATATCAAAAAGCGCCATCGGCAAAACCGATGGCGCTTGTATGAGTTTCTAATCAGCTAGTTACGACCCGCTTATCTACTGCTCAGCCAGCACAGGTACTGCCTTAAACTGTCGCATCAAACCATAGTAGAACAGCCCACCCAGGCCTGCGCCGATTAGCCAGCCGTAGCCGCCTAGGCTAGATAGGGCAGGTACCAACACAGTAGAAAGCGAGAACAGCGCCGCAACGCCAAAGGCGATAAGCGCACGGGTGTTCCAGCCGTTTACGTAGTAGTAGGCGCTGCCTGGCGCTGATGAGAAGAGCTCCTGCATGTTTAAGTGTTGGCGTTTAATCAGGTAGTAGTCGACCACGATAATGCCGTAGAAGGGCGCGACGATGGCCCCTAGCACATTTACAAAACCGGGTACGCCAATCTGGCTGATCACCGAAAGCCATAGTGCGCCGACAAAGAACGCAATTACCGCGGTGATCAGTCCACCCATCTTGAAGCTGATTTTGCTGGGAAACAGATTGGCCAGGTCGTAGGCGGGCGGAATGAAGTTAGCGACCAGATTGATGCCCACCGTGGCGGCAAAGAAGGTCAGGGCGGCGATAATGGTCAGCGGTAGCGAATCGACCCGTTCAACGATATCGGCGGGATTGGTTAACGCCTCGCCAAACAGCACTAAAGTGCCAGCGGTAATAATCAGCGCTATAAATGAGAAGAAGGCGACGTTGAGTGGCAAGCCCAACAGGTTGCCGAGCTTCATCTGGCGTTCGGTTTTCACAAAGCGGGTGAAATCGCCGAAGTTGATCACCACCGCTGCAAAGTACGCCACCATGGTGCCCACAATTGCCATAAAGGCGGCGATTGAGCTGCCACTGGTTTCGCCATCGCCGCTAAAAATGGTGCCAATGGCGGGAATTAGCTCACTTCCTGCCTGATACCAAACAATGACCATTAACACCAGCATCACCACGTAGACCAACGGGCCCGCCCAGTTGAGGAAGTGCTTAATGCGCTCAATGCCCTGCCAGAAAATCGCGATCTGGAATAGCCACACAATCACAAACGACACCCAGGCCACGCCGGAAAGCCCCAGGAAGGTGCTGCCATTGCCCGCGCCAAAAAATGCCGTAATCAGCAGGGTGACGGCGGTGGAGGCGAAGTAGGTCTGCACGCCGTACCAAAAAATCCCCACGATGGCGCGCAGCATCGCGGGTAGGTTCGCGCCACGTACGCCCATGCTGGCGCGCACCATCACTGGGAAAGGAATACCGTATTTAACGCTGGGCTTACCAGTGAGGTTGACCAAAAACATTACGATCACGCCCGCCAGAATAATCGCCGCCATCACCGCCCAGCCGTTCAGGCCGTAGGTTAAAAACAGCGAGGCCGCCAGGGTGTAACCAAACAGGCTCTGGATATCGTTAGACCAAACGTTAAATATCTCAAAGGCGCCCCAGTTACGATCCTGGGGTTTAAGCGGCGCGAGATCCTCGTTATAGAGCGTGGGATCAATGTGCTTAATATCCAGGTCACTAACGTCGTTGCTCTCTTTCATCTTATTAGCTCTTCGGTTGGCAAAGGGAGTTACTGGCTAAAGCGCTGGCAGGGAGCCCAGTACTTCATAAGCAGGTAGTAGGTAACACCTGCGGGTATCAGGCTGGCGTACCACGAGATCGCCGAGAAAGAGAGCGCCGCCACAATGCCCACCGCCGTGGCGACGAAAGCGGCTAAGTTCACGCCTTGGTAGGGGCCGGTGGCGTCATACAGCTTATTGATATCCAGCGTGCGGCGGCGAATCACATAATAATCGATCACCAGAATGGCGAAGATGGGGCCCAAAAAGGCGGAATAAGTTTGCACAAATAGCTGGAGGCCTGCCGCAGAACCCGGCTGAACCAGTTTCCAGGGGAAGGTGGCAAAGGCCAGCAAGCCAACGATCACCGTGGCGACCGAGAACTTGATCTTAAAGATGTCCATCAATACATAGGTCGGCGGTACCACGTTGTTGAGTACGTTGGTGGTGACCTGGGCGAAGGCGATGAACAGAAGGGTAGTCATCAGCAGCGGGGTGTTGTCGACGGCATTGGCGAACACCTGGATAGGATCGGCGGTGCCAGTAGCTTGCGAGACCATATAGCCGATCAAGCCCATAAACAGGGTGCAGGGTAGAATCGACATGGCGTAGATAGTGGTCAACAGGCTTTGAGCGGTGCCCTTTTTGTGCTCGCGGGAGTAGTCGCTGACGTTGAGCATCATGGTGCTGTAGATGCCCAGGAAGAGCATGGTCGCGCCCCAGAACGGCATGCCCCAGGAGCCTTCCATGGTCAGCAGGCTGGCGGAAAGCTCATCGCCATAGCGCTGCACCGTGGCGTAAAACATATAGACCAGCGAGGCGAGGATAAAGGCGCTGCCGATATTCTCTAACCACTTGATGCCCTGGAAACCCATTACCGACAGGCCAATTTGTAGGAACTGGAAGGAAATAAAGTAGAAGATAAGGTTGTCGAAACCGAACAGTGTCGCCGACACCATATTGAGTGCCCCAGCACCAATCCAGCTTTGAAAGCCGTACCACACTACCGCTGGCACTGCGCGTACCAAGCCCGGTAAGCGCGTGCCGGTAAAGCCGAACGCGCTGCGCGCTTGCACCATAAACGGAATGCCGTACTTGTAGCCCGCGGCCCCGTTGATGGCCAAGGCAATCCCGATTACAAAGCAACCGATGGCAATGGCCAGCGTAGCTTGTAACAGGTTCAGTGTGCCGACCACGCTGGAGCCCATGGCAAAGGTGCCAATGGAAACGCAGCCACCGAACCAAGCCAGGAAGTAGGAGCCGCGCCCCATGATTCGGGTGTGTTGAGGGGCCAGGCTTTCTGCCCCCAGTGCTTTTGATCCAGCAGCGGATCGTTCTTCTGACGCAAGAGCCGAGGTTGAAGCGCTCATGTTGTCGTCCTCGCAAGATTGTCGGTTTTTATTAATCCCCGATTAGGTATCGGGAAACGCTTGCGGCGTGGCGTGCTAATGGACGTACTTTTTAAAACTCTATTTAAGCTATTGTTATTAGATGTTGTTGAGTCACTATTATTTTTTGGAACTGTTATGACTTAAGCGGTAGCGCAAGATCAGAAAGCTCAGAAAACTTACCGGTAAAGATCTTTGGCCGTGGGTAGGCAAGATCGCCGTGTTTGCTGGTATGCAGCCCTAAACTGACCAGTGATTCCGCCAGTTTCAGCGCGGCGGTAACACCTTCTACTACCGGCAGGCCCACTTCGCGGCTGATCTCCTGGGTCAAATTCGCCATGCCGCCACAGCCTAAAACGATGGCGCCGATACCGTCCTCATCCCTGGCGCGGCAGCACTCTTCGACGATGCGGGTAAACGCCACTTCAGGATGGTGCTCAAGATCCAACACCGGAATTTCAGCGGCACGTATACGACGGCAGTGGTGGCTAAAGCCGTACTGCTGAAGCAGGTGCTCGGCGATAATGCCGGTGCGGCCCAGGGTGGTGACAATTGAAAAGCGTGTACTCACCAGTGTGGCGAGATGAAACGCTGCTTCGGCGATGCCGATTACCGGCGCACGGGTTAGCTCCCGCGCTGCGAGCAGGCCTGGGTCACCAAAACAGGCCACCACATAGGCATCGATGCCGCCTTCGCGTTCGCCTTTTAGAACTTCTTCGGCCACTCCTACCGCACTGATCACTTCGTCGAAATGGCTCTCGATAGAAACCGGGCCCGCGTCCGGCTGTGAAGCGCTCACCGTGGTGCCAGTGCCCGCCTGCTGCTGCGCTGCCTGATGAATCGCAGCGGTCATGGAGGCCGTAGTGTTGGGGTTAATAATGCGTATATGCACGATAGCTATTCCGTGTGTAAACAATATGGAATTTCTTGTATACAAAAATAGGGCGGTTTTCTACGTGGCGCAAGGGACTAATGAGCAATCGGCAATAAAAAAGCAGCTGATAAAACTTGACCATTTGTTCAGGATTCAATGGCTTAACGCCTTTTAAACCGAGAAACGCTATTCGTGTCAGAGGATTAGCGGTCGACCGCGTTGCGGTTGGTTATGAATGTCGCTATTTTGTATACAAATATTTTTCTGTATTGCTGGGCGGCTATTTGCCAGTGATCTGCCAGGGCTTGTATGAATGGTTTGTATGAATCAAGGAGCTAGCTATGTCGTCGTCACCTAAGGGCCACTATCCCCGCGATTTGATCGGTTATGGACGCAACCCGCCCCATGCCAACTGGCCAAACAAGGCCAAAATTGCCGTTCAGTTTGTGCTCAACTACGAGGAGGGCGGCGAAAACTGCGTGTTGCACGGCGACTCAGGCTCCGAGCAGTTCCTATCGGAAATTATCGGCGCACCGGCTTATCCGGATCGCCACTTGAGCATGGAGTCGATCTACGAGTACGGCTCTCGCGCCGGGGTATGGCGCATTCTGCGTGAATTTGAGAAGCGTGATTTGCCGCTCACGGTGTTTGGCGTTGCCATGGCGCTGGAGCGTAACCCGGATGTCGCCCTGGCATTTAAAGAGCTGGGCCACGAGATTGCTTGCCATGGCTATCGCTGGATTCACTATCAGGAAGTGCCCGAGCACGTTGAGCGCGAGCATCTACAGCAGGCCATGGAGATTTTTCAACGCCTCTATGGCGAAAAACCCCAAGGCTGGTACACCGGTCGCGATAGTCCCAATACCCGGCGCTTAGTGCTAGACGAAGGTGGTTTCCTTTACGATAGCGACTACTACGGCGACGACTTGCCTTTTTGGACGCAGGTGACCGATAGTCAGGGCAGTGACCACAACCACCTGATCGTGCCCTACACGCTGGACAGCAACGATATGCGTTTTGCCGCGCCGCAAGGTTTCAATACGGCGGATCACTTCTTTACCTACCTGCGCGATGCCTTTGATGTACTTTACGCAGAAGGGGAGGAGGCACCCAAAATGCTCTCGGTGGGCATGCATTGCCGTTTATTGGGTCGCCCTGGGCGTTTTCGCGCTCTGCAGCGCTTTTTGGATTACATCGAAACCCACGACCGCGTGTGGGTTGCCCGGCGGGTCGATATCGCCCGCCATTGGGCTGAGCACCACCCGGCAACTCGTTAATTAAGCAGTTTAATAGGATGCTATGACGCCGCATATCGGACAGCGAATTACCGCCCAGTTTGACGCGCTAACTGCCCAGGAGCAGCGGGTGGCGAGCTTTATTCTCGATCACTTTGATGATCTGGCGGTGTATAGCGCCGCTGATTTGGCGCGTTTGACCGGGGTATCCAAATCGACGGTTAGCCGCCTATTCAAGCGGCTGGGGTTCGAGAGCTACCGCACCGTTAAAGACCACGCCCGCCAGCTACGTAACCTGGGTGTGCCTTTGGTGATCGACGCCAACGCCATGCAGGAAGAGGCCGGGGCGCCGTTTCAGCGCCATCTGCAGCGGGAGCAGGATAATCTGCAGCGCTGCTTAAATGGCATTGCGGCGGATCAATTTGCGGCACTGGTAGAGCGGTTGGATAGCGCGCGTCATGTGGTCGTGATCGGTTTTCGTAACAGCTACCCGCTAGCGCTGCATTTTCGCCAGCAGTTGATTCAGGCGCGCACCCAGGTGCGAGTGGTTCCTCATCCAAATCAGTCGTTAGCGGAAGAGATCGTCGATCTCACCGAGCAGGACGTGGTGGTGCTGTTTGGTTTTCGCCGCCGCCCAGCGGCATTTGCTTCGCTAATTAATGCACTTGAGCGCTCACCGGCCAAGGTAGCCTTGCTGGCTGACCCCACCGCGGTCAATTTCGCCTCACAAGTAACGTGGTTTTTTGAAACGCCGCTGGAAAGCCTCTCCGCCTTCGATAGCTACGCCGCCACCAATAGCCTGATCTGCCTGATTGCCAACGGCGTACTGCACCGTCGCCTTGCAGAAGGTCGAGAGCGCATCAGCGCGATCAGCGATGTTTACGCCGAGCTTAGTGAGTTGGAGGCGCCTACGATGAGCGTGGATTGGAGCGCTCAATAGGCTGGGCCACCTTTAATGGTGCATCTCGTCCTATTAAAGGATGAAAACTGCACCAGAACGTTGCATCTCTCTCTTTTTATACCTTCCTCTCAACGCGGCAATCGCTGCGTTGTGGCTTTGCGTGTCCGCTAAGCTGCTGTTCTAAAAAACGTTAGCCACTTCTGGTATCGCTGTTGCTAATAGGTGGTCAGGTGAAACGAAAGTTTCTTTGTTGGGTTTTATGCAACAAAGCTTTCACTCGCTCTGCATCCCTTACTAATACCGCTACGGCTACTCACTGGCCGACATGCCCTTGTCAGGCTGCTCTTATTAGGAGAACACCATGAAATCGCTATCGCACCGTTTCAATCACTCTTTCTCTAACCAATTCAAACGCCTACAGTCCGGTGTTTTAGCCACAGGGCTGAGTGCCGCTGTGGCCCTCGGTGCTATTACCGCTAGCCCAAACGTTCAGGCGGATGCGCTAGAAGATATCGAATCACGCGGCACTATCCGGATAGCTGTCCCGCAAGATTTTCCACCGTTTGGCTCGGTAGGCACCGACTTGCAGCCGCGCGGCTACGATATTGATATGGCCCAATACCTCGCTGACGAAATGGGCGTTCAGCTAGAACTGATTACCGTGACTAGCGCTAACCGTATCCCTTACTTACAGACCGGCCAGGCGGACCTGGTGATCTCTAGCCTGGGTAAGAACCCGGAGCGTGAAGCGGCAATTGATTTCTCTGATGCCTACGCGCCGTTCTTTCTAGGCGTGTTCAGCGCTGATGAAGATGAAAGCGTGGAAGGCCCAGAAGGACTGGCCGATAAAACCATTGGGGTAACCCGCGGTGCCGTGGAAGATATGGAGCTTTCCAATATTGCCCCGGACTCCACGACGGTGCAGCGCTTTGAAGACAACGCCACCACCATTTCTGCGTTTCTTTCCGGTCAGGTCGATTACGTAGCCACCGGTAACGTAGTCGCCGCCGAAATCGCCGAACGAAACAGCGACCGTGCGCCCTCGCTGATTTATCAGCTCAAAGATTCACCCTGCTACGTGGGCATGAATAAAAACGAGCCAGCGTTAATGGAAGAAGTGAATCGCCTGATCGCACAAGGCCTGGAAGATGGCACCCTGAATGAGCTATCTCAGCGCTGGTTCAGTGCCGACCTGCCTGAAAACTTCGGTAGCTGAGGTTTAGCATGGGGCCAACACTCGATTTTCTTACCCTGTTGCCCTACGCCAGTGAGCTCCTCAAAGGTCTTACCACCACGGTCGTTTTGACCGTGGTGACCACCTTGACGGGGCTAGCGCTGGCGGTGGCAGTGGCGTATTTACGCGTCAACGCGCAGCCATGGGTGCGCTGGGGGCTAGGCGGCTACGTCGAAGTAACCCGCAATACGCCCTTCATTGTGCAACTGTTCTTTATCTTCTTTGGACTGCCGGGGCTCGGCATTAAAATTGATGCCATTACCGCGGCGTTTATTGCCATGACGCTCAACCTGGCCGCTTACAGCGCCGAGATTCTACGCGCCGGTATTAGCGCCACGGCGAAAGGGCAGTTAGAAGCTGGGCGTGCACTGGGCATGACCACACTGCAAAGCTATCGCCATATCGTGCTGGTGCCCGCGTTTGCCAGGGTATACCCCGCGCTGATCAGTCAGTCGATCATTGTGATGCTGGGTTCGGCGGTGGTGTCGCAAATATCGGTATTTGACCTGACCTATGCTGCTAACTTTATCCAATCGCGCAACTTTCGCAGCTTTGAAGTCTACCTGCTGATCACGCTGGTCTATTTGCTCCTCGCCTTCGGCATGCGGCGCAGCTTTATGCTGGTTGGCAAGCGGGTATTCGCCTATCAGCATGGAGAACAGCGATGATTGAGTTCACCTTCTGGGACATTCTGCGCAACCTGCTGCTGGCAACCCGCTGGACCATTGTGCTGTCGTTGATTGCCTTTGTGGGCGGTGCGACGGTGGGACTGCTACTGACCTTTATGCGCCTCTCCAGCAACCGCTGGCTGCAGCGCTTAACGTCTCTTTATGTTGACCTGTTCCAAGGTACGCCGCTGTTGATGCAACTGTTTTTGATCTTCTTTGGCGCTGCTGCCATGGGGCATCCGATCTCTGCCTGGTTGGCGGCTTCCATCGCACTGACACTATTCACCAGTGCTTTTCTATGTGACATCTGGCGCGGCTGTTTAGAGGCGGTTGTCAAAGGGCAGTGGCACGCGGCGCGGGTGCTGGGCATGAACTACTTCCAGACCATGCGCCATGTGATTCTACCTCAGGCGCTGCGGCTTTCGATTCCGCCCACGGTGGGTTTCTCGGTACAGGTCATCAAAGGCACGGCGCTGGCCTCCATCATCGGCTTTGTCGAGCTGACCAAGGCGGGCACCATGCTCAATAACGCCACCTTCGAACCCTTCACCATTTTTGCCCTTGTGGCTCTGCTTTACTTCGCGCTGTGCTACCCACTTTCCTGCTACGCGCGCTATCTGGAGAAAAAGCTCTATGACGCTGGTTTACGTTGATAACGTTCATAAAGCCTTTGGCGACCTGGAAGTGCTTAAAGGTATCAACCTTTCAGTTGCGCAAGGCGAAGTGGTGGCGATTATTGGTCGCAGTGGCTCGGGTAAAAGTACCCTGCTGCGCTGCCTGAATCAGCTGGAAAAACATGACAGCGGCGAGATCACCATTGCCGATAAGCAGCTCGATGCGGCGTCAATGTCGCCCAAAGAGCTGAGTGAAAACGTCGGCATGGTATTCCAAAGCTTTAATCTGTTTCCCCATAAAACCGTGGGTGAGAACGTCTGTTTGGCGCCGCTGGTGGTGCGTGGCGAGGAGAAAGCCGAGGTCGAAAAAGTCGCCCGCGAAGTGCTTGAGAAAGTGGGCCTCTCCGACAAATACGATGCCTACCCGGCGCAGCTTTCCGGTGGTCAGCAGCAGCGGGTCGCCATCGCCCGGGCGCTGGCCATGCGCCCCAAAGTGATGCTCTGCGATGAGGTGACTTCAGCACTTGACCCTGAGCTGGTCGGGGAAGTGCTGCGCGTATTGGAAGCGTTGGCGGCCGAGGGCGTGACGCTGATTCTGGTCACCCATGAAATGAGCTTTGCACGTGATGTGGCCGACCGCGTGGTGTTTATGCACCAGGGGCGCATCCATGAAGAGGGCGCCCCCAGAGAGTTATTCAGCAACCCACAAACGCCGGAGCTAAAGCAGTTTATCTCTGCCGTGCTCTAGTCGATCCACTTCTAGCCGGTCCACTGGGTTGCCTGGGCGAAAATAAGAAAGCCCAGGGCAATCGCTATCCAGACGCAAAAAAGTGGGAAGAAGAATTTGACCCACTTTTGCCACGGCACACCCGCCAGCGCCAGGGTCGCCATAAAGTAGCCTGAGGTCGGGTATAAAATATTGCCGATACCGTCACCCAACTGGAACGCCAGCACTGCCGTTTGGCGGGTGACGCCGATGATGTCGGAGAGCGGTGCCATCAGTGGCATGGTGACCAGTGCTTGGCCGCTACCGGAGGGGACAATGAAATTGAAGCCTAGCTGGGCGAAGAACATGCCAATCGCCGAGAGCAGAGTGGGCAGGCCTCCGACAAGATTGCCGAGCCCGAACACCAGCGTGTCCATGATTTGGCCATCTTCCAGCATCACGGCAACACCGCGTGCGACGCCGGCGATCATGGCGCCGACCAGCACGTCTCGGAAGCCTTGGTTGAAGCCTGCGCATATTTCGTCGGTGTCGAGGCCTGCTATTAGGCCCACAACAATGCCCATGATGATAAACAGGCCTGCCATTTCCATCATGAACCAGCCTTGCTGCAGTACGCCATAGACGAGTACCGCGAAGAAGGCGAAGGTGGCGATGGCCGCGAGCTTCTGGCGAGCGCTGGCGATTAAGGCTGGGCTATTGTCAGCATGTTGATAAAGCGAGCGTTTTTCGGATTCGCTAGTGTCACTGCTCAGCAGGCTAAGTGAAGGTGTTTGATGCACCATACGGGCGTAACGCATAACGAAGAAAATGGCCGCGGCTAACATCACCACAAATGCCACAACGCGCAAGCCATAGCCGGAGTAGAGAGGAAGATCTGAGAGTTGCTGTCCTAGGCCGGTATTGATGGGGTTGAGCACACCCGTCGTGAAACCGACCGTGGTAGCACAAAGTGCCACCGCCGCGGCCGTGACTGAATCAAAGCGCAAGGCAATCATCAGCGGCAAGATGACCGGCACATAGACCAGCGCCAACTCTTGGGTACCGATAACCGTCGCTATGAGGGCAAAAACCGTCATCAACACGGGGATAGTGAGCAGGTTCTGTCGCGCAAAGCGGCGCGTTAGCTTGTCCACACCTATTTCAATAATGCCGGTGCGCCTTAGCACCATGAACATACCGCCGATCATGAAGGTGAAAAAGACAACTTCACCGGCACTCATTAAGCCATTCGGGATCGCCAGCATAAAGTCGACGATGCCAACTGGTGACGAAGCGATCTGCTCATAAGAGTTCGGGTCGATAGTGATGCGCCCATTCGGGCCAGGAACACGCTCGAACTGCCCGGCCGGCACAAAGTGCGTTGCTATCGCGGCCAGGGCGATAAATATGAACAGAACCGCGTAAATGTCAGGGATCCGGCACCAGCTTTTCTTGGGCGTGGGGCGATCTGAGGAAGACGAAGAGGGGGTGTGTTGGGACATGCTATGCCTCGCGTTTGTTATAAGTAGCTGACCTGAGCAGCGGTTAGCGGGCGTCACGCCGCGCCGAGGTTGCTGTTTTTGGACATGCTCGCATGATCTTAGAATTATGAAACGAACGTTTCTAAAGAAGTTACTATTGGGAGGAGTGTTTCACAAGAGCTTTGTTAAAGATTGCTTTATTGTGGTTAGCTAATCTTGTATACAAGATGAATAACTTGTGTTTTTACTAAGTCAAATAGGTTTAAAAATGCCAGCTACTTACTACGCTCCCACCGGCGGGCACCCGCCGCAAACGCAAATCACCGCTGATCGCGCCGTGTTCACTGAAGCGTATGCGCTGATCCCCAAAGGCGTGATGCGCGACATCGTCACCAGCAATCTTCCCTTTTGGGAAGGCACCCGGCTGTGGGTGCTGGCGCGGCCGCTGTCGGGGTTCGCCGAGACGTTCTCCCAGTACATTATGGAAGTCCAGCCCCAAGGGGGCAGCGATAAGCCTGAGCCAGACTCCCAGGCGGAAGGCGTACTGTTTATTGTGGAAGGTGAGTTAACGCTTACTTTGTCGGGTGAGCGCCACACCCTGCAGCCCGGCGGCTATGCGTTTATTCCCCCTGGCAGCTCGTGGCAGGTGCGCAACGAATCCAACGCGCCGGTACGTTTCCACTGGGTACGCAAGGCCTATGAGTTTGTGGAAGGGCTCGAGGTGCCAACGGCGTTTGTCACCAACGAGCAGGACATTGCGCCTATCGAAATGCCGGGCACCGAAGGACGCTGGGCCACCACACGCTTTGTCGACCCTGCGGACGTTCGCCACGATATGCATGTCAATATCGTTACCTTTCAACCCGGCGGCGTGATTCCTTTCGATGAAACCCATGTCATGGAACACGGCCTTTATGTGCTCGAAGGCAAGGCCGTTTATCACCTGAATCAAAATTGGGTAGAGGTAGAAGCTGGTGATTTTATGTGGCTACGCGCCTTCTGCCCCCAGGCCTGCTACGCCGCTGGCCCCGGGCCATTTAGGTACCTGCTGTACAAAGATGTTAATCGCCATGCCTCTCTTCGCCTAAGTGCACGATAAGAAAGGCGAGGGCAGGCCGAAGAGGAGGTCCTATGCTATGGATGGCATAGGTAGCGCCCAAGGATGGGTTCACAGCGCCTCCTCGTAGGCCTGCCCTCGACTGAAATATATCTCGAGGTCAGCTTTCAAGGATAACTCTATGCTAGAACTAAAAGCCGAGCCGCTAACGGCTGACGCCTTCGCCCCTTTTGGCGATGTGATTGATGCGCGCACCTCCACGTCGTTTCCCATCAACGCCGGGCGCACGCAGCGCCACCATAATCTTGCCAAGGTGGAAACACTGGGCGAAAACGCTCACACGCTGATTAATATCTTCGTGAGCCAGCCGATTACACTGCCGTTGGAGCTAACGTTTTTAGAGCGTCACCCCCAGGGCAGTCAGGCGTTTATGCCGCTGCACCAGGAGCGCTTTATTGTGGTGGTAGCCCCACCGGGGGAACATATTAACCCTGCAGACGTGCGAGCGTTTGTCACCGATGGCCGCCAAGGGGTGAACTACCGAGCAGGCACCTGGCACGCCATTCAATCGGTGCTGGAGCGTGAAGGCGAGTTTTTGGTAGTGGATCGCGGCGGTGATGGCAATAACTGCGATGAGTTTCCTCTCACTATCACCGTGACGTTGACTTAAACCAACCCTCTGCGTTGCACTGCTGTCATATAGAGCGCGTTAAACTGGTAAGCTAGGGTTACTGGATAGAGTTACTTAATAAAAGTCACTACACGCTAAATTGCATGGTTGGAACATTATGAACGCACTGCACTTCTCCTCGATCCGTCGTACCAAAATTGTCGCCACCCTTGGGCCTGCCAGCGACCGGGAAGGCGTATTGGAAGCCATGCTCAAGGCGGGTGTCGATGTGGTGCGTCTTAACTTCTCCCATGGCACAGCGGATGATCACCGCCGCCGACTAACCGAGGTACGTGAAATAGCCGCCAAGCTAGGCCGCAGCGTCGCGGTGTTGGGTGATCTACAGGGGCCCAAGATTCGTATTGCGCGGTTTAGAGATGGGGCCGTGGTGCTTAAAGAGGGCCAGCCGTTTATTCTTGATATGGCGCTGGATGGCGATGCGGGCGATGTGCATCAAGTCGGCTGCGACTATAAGACCTTGTCCCAAGACGTGACCGCCGGCGACCGCCTGCTGTTAGATGACGGGCGCTTGGTGCTGGACGTGGCCCGTGTTGACGGCCAACAGGTGCATACCACCGTGGTCGTGGGAGGCAAGCTCTCTAACCATAAAGGTATCAACAAGCAGGGCGGTGGGCTCTCCGCTCCGGCATTGACTGAAAAAGATAAAGAAGACCTTAAGACCGCCGTTGAGATTGGCGTCGATTACCTGGCCATTTCTTTCCCCCGCCATGCTGAAGATATGCTCGAAGCACGCCGCTTATTAGGTGAGGCGGGTAAAGAGATTGGCCTGGTGGCCAAAGTCGAACGTGCCGAAGCCGTAGCGGATGATGCCACCCTGGATGGCATTATCGAAGCTTCTGAGGCGGTCATGGTGGCGCGAGGTGATCTAGGCGTAGAAATTGGCGATGCCAAGTTGGTCGGCGTGCAAAAGCGCATGATCAAACGAGCGCGTTCGCTCAACCGTGCGGTCATTACCGCCACGCAAATGATGGAGAGCATGATTTCAGCGCCTCTTCCCACCCGCGCTGAGGTGTTTGACGTGGCCAACGCGGTGCTGGATGGCAGCGATGCGGTCATGCTCTCGGCGGAAACCGCGGCGGGCGACTACCCGCTGGAAACCGTAGAAGCCATGTCACGTGTTTGCCTGGGAGCTGAGCGGGAAAAAACCGCCCAGGAGTCCGGTCACCGTATTCATGAAGGCTTTTCCCGCCCTGACGAGACCATTGCGCTCTCCGCCATGTACGCGGCCAACCATATGACCGGCATTACCGCGATTGCCTGTATGACCTCATCGGGCTATACACCGCTGATCGCTTCGCGCATTCGTTCGGGCCTGCCGATTGTTGGCTTGGCGCATAATCCCATTGCCCAACGCCGCATGGCGCTCTACCGCGGTGTTGTTTCGCTACCGTTCGATACCTCCGCAATGAGCGCCACCGAGCTAAACGACCGGGCCCTCGAGATGCTGGTTAAGACCGGTATCTCCAAACCTGGCGACCATGTAATCCTAACTCGCGGCGACCATATGAACGCCCATGGCGGCACCAATACCATGAAGGTAATGGAGATTACTGACGAGCATGCTAAAAGCTAAATTAGCGCATGGGTTGCTGCTCGCCTGCTTGCTTCTGATAGGTTCCCCTGCGCAGGCGGAGGCGCCTATCGTGGCGGCGGCCTCTGATCTACAGTTTGCGCTGACAGAAGCCGCCGAGCAGTTTCAGCAGGAAACCGGCCACGCCCTACGGCTAAACTTTGGCTCGTCAGGCAACTTCCGGCGTCAAATTGCCCAGGGCGCGCCCTTTGAGCTCTATCTCTCCGCTGACGAGAGCTACGTTCAAGCGCTTTATGAGGAGGGCTACACACAAGATGAGGGCGTGATTTACGCCATTGGTCGTTTAGTGTGGCTGCAGCGCGCAGGGCGTGGTGATTTACCTAACGAGGAGACGCCGCTTGAAGCGGTTAAAACCGCGTTAGAGGCGGGGACTACTGAGCGCATCGCCCTGGCCAACCCCGAACACGCCCCCTATGGCGTGGCGGCGCGGCAGGCGCTTGAGTACGCCGGGCTTTGGGAGCAAACAGAGCCGCTGCGGATACTGGGCGAAAATGTCTCCCAGGCGGCGCAGTTTGCGCTCTCCGACGATGCGCGCGGTGGGCTGGTGGCTTACTCCTTGGCGCTGGCTCCCACACTAGGTGAGCGAAGTGAGTACGTACTTATCCCTGAAGAGTGGCATAGCCCACTACGCCAGCGAATGGTACTGACCAATCAGGCTGGAGATATTGCCACGGCCTTCTATCAGTGGTTGCAAGAGGACGAGGGACAATCCATTTTGCGTACCTACGGGTTTAGCGTCGAATAATGGAAGGAGCATAATGGATTGGTCGGCGCTTTCGGTCTCATTACGCCTAGCGGCGTTCACCTGTCTTATCCTGCTACCCATCGCTATTTGGCTAGGTCGCTCTCTGGCCTATGCGCGTTTCCGCGGCAAAGGGCTATGTGAAGCGCTGATCGCATTACCGCTGGTATTGCCGCCTACCGTACTGGGCTTTTATCTGCTGTTGAGCTTTGGCCGCGACGCGCCAGTGGGCTCGTTTTGGGCAGGAATGACCGGTAGCGGGCTGAATTTCACTTTCACTGGCATACTATTGGCCTCCCTGATCGCCAATTTGCCGTTTGCCGTGCAGCCCATTCAGCGTGCCTTTGAACATGTGCCCCACAACCTGCGTGAAGCGGCTTGGTGCAGTGGGCTAAGCCCTTGGCAGACGCTGCTGCGCATCGAGCTGCCCTTGGTGTGGCCAGGCATTATGTCAGCGGCAGCGCTTACCTTTGCCCATACGCTGGGCGAATTTGGCGTCATCTTGATGGTGGGTGGCGCCATTGATGGTGAAACCCGCACTCTCGCCATTGCCATCTATGATCGCGTCCAGGCCTTCGATGAACAGGGCGCTGCACAGATGTCGGCGCTGTTGCTGTTGGTATCGTTTATTACCTTGGGGCTCGTCTATGGTCTGGCCGGGCGCAGGCGGTGGGTACGTGGCTGATTCGCGCATCACAGAGCCGGTCTCTGGGCCGATTGCAGGGTTGAGCGTGGCGGTCAATCAAACGGGGCCGATTCCACTGGCCGCCGAGTTTGTTTGCCAACCCGGTGAACTGCTGGCGCTGGTAGGGCCATCGGGCAGCGGCAAAACCACGCTGCTGCGCACTATTGCCGGGCTTTATCGCCCCCAGGGCGGGCGAGTGGAGTGCGCTGGAGAGGTTTGGTTTGACGCCGAGCGTAAGCATTCACTCTCGCCCCAGCGTAGACAGGTCGGCATAGTGTTTCAGGACTATGCGCTATTTCCGCACCTAACCGCCTCACAAAATATTCAGCTCCCTCTGCGCCACCTGCCCCAACCGCAACGCCGTGAACAGGCCGAGCAGTGGCTAGCCAAGGTGCGTTTAGACGGGCTGGGCAAGCGCTACCCCAACGCGCTTTCGGGGGGCCAGCGCCAGCGGGTGGCGCTGGCCCGTGCCTTGGCCCGTGACCCCAAAGTGCTGTTACTCGATGAGCCGTTTTCGGCGGTGGATCAAGTGACCCGGCGGCGTTTGCAGCGCGAGCTGGCGCTGCTGCGTCAGCAGATCGACATCCCTATTGTACTGGTGACCCACGACCTGGAAGAAGCCGCCGCGCTGGCCGATCAAATCTGCGTGTTGCATAACGGCGTCAGCCTGCAGCAAGATGCTCCTGAGATGCTTTTTCGTCGGCCGTTGTCGCCGCTGGTGGCGCGCTTGTTAGACCGCCATAATCTGTTTGAAGGGATAGTGGTGGATGAGGGCGGCAAGCGTCGGCTGCGGTGGGGCGAAAATTATCTCGAGGTAGCCGAGGGGCTAGATAATCTGACGCTGGGTGAAAAAGTCACCTGGTACTTGCCGCCCTCCGATATTGTGCTTCACCGTCGCGGCCGTCCTTCACACGGCGAGCGGGAGAACCCGGTCGTTGCCACCGTTAGCGAACTGGTCGTACTGGGCGGCATCACTTCAGTTTCGCTAAGCGTCGATCACGGCGATATGTTACGTTTTGATATTGCCACCCATGCCGCCCGGCGTAATCAGTTAACCAGCGGCGCCGTGGTGAAGGTTTCGCTGCTGGCAGCAGGCATTTACCTTTTGCCAGGCCACCGAGTTCGCGCAGATACGCATGACAAAAGGAAGTAAGCATGGATCCCACGCGTCGCACGCTGCTTAAGGCGTCTTTACTGTTACCGATGGCGGCACTGCTGCCGATGTCGCTACTCAGCTCGTTTGCTTGGGGGCAGGCATCTGCGCAAAAGATGCAGACGCTGGCGCTGGCTATTCACAGCGAGGGCGGCCCACATCGTCTAGAGGTTGAAGTGGCGGAAACGGCTACGCAGCGTCAGCGCGGGTTAATGGGGCGTGAGAGCTTGCCCGAAAAAAGTGGCATGCTGTTTCGCTTTGAGAACGAGCAGTCGGCCAACAATGCCTTTTGGATGTATCGCACGCTAATCCCTCTGGATATTGCCTTTATCGATAGCGATGGGCGGATTGTGGCGATTAATACCATGCAACCCTGCGAATCCTCGTCGCCGAGCGACTGCCCCTCTTATCCTGCAGGTGCGGCTTATCATTCAGCGTTAGAGGTTAATGGCGGCTACTTTGCCGAGCGCGGTATCAAAGTAGGGGACTGTGTTTCTATTCCTGAAGAAGCCGGTTTCTGCCAGCCTGGAGATTAAACTGGGCGGCGGCGAAACCTGACCACGATCAGGGCTATACCCTCGACCACTAAGCCGCCACCGACTCGTTTATGCACGCCTAGGCTGTCGTCCCTTAACAGCGCGCCGGTACCTCTTCCGCCTGCTGCAAGCCAATTAACAGCAGAGCGAAGCTCAGAAGGTCATTGCATACGCTGCGCGATCTCTCGCCACAGCGCGGTGTAGGCGCGACTGCCCCGACTGCTGCGGGCGAAATGCCCGACCGGAGCGCGTTCGATACCCATACGCTCGACCTCACTGGCGTTGGGCACGGTCGTCGATAGGCGCCTCGGCCAGCGTTCGCTGAGACTCTCCATCACCTGGCGGTGCAGGGTCTTGCGACGGTCGGCGAGGGTCACGAATGGCCAGATCGGGCAGGCATGGTCGACCGCGTCGAGATGACCGTCCAGTTGCTCAAGAGTGCGCAACGACAGGGTGGTCGGTACCATCGGCACTAGCAGGGCATCGACGCTTGAAAAGATCTGCTCGGCGAGTGCCGACAGGCTCGGCGGGCAGTCGAGTATCACCAGGTCGTAACTGCTCATCACCGGCTTGAGGATCTTACGCAGCCGGCTGGGTTTGCGGGTTTCCATCGACGCTTCCAGGTCACGCGAGCCCAGCGCCGCTGGCAGCAGGTCGAGCCCTTCGATGTCGGTCTCGCGGATCGCCCGGTCGAGATCGGCCTTGCCCTTGACCAGTTTGTCGACGCCACCACGCACTTTGGGTTTGCTGCGTAGATAGAAGGTGGTGGCGTCGACAA
>Ga0208919_1000463_pt1 | contig 27472 bp, 42 predicted proteins | sample 4_EtaG_FD_184076 | JGI IMG/M metagenome (GOLD analysis project Ga0208919, IMG submission 184076) | Marine viral communities from the Subarctic Pacific Ocean - 4_ETSP_OMZ_AT15127 metaG (SPAdes) (version 3) | ecosystem: Environmental > Aquatic > Marine > Oceanic | place: Pacific Ocean | collected...
CCAAAGGCCGTTTGCGTCTCTCTCGGGTGTGCTCCTTTTCTAAATAGCGAGCCACCGGAGGAAACACCATGGGTACCATGCACACATACGATCACGAGAAAGCCTGCCTGTTCCTTGATAACGGAAAGGTTGTTCGGGTTCGGGACAACTCCAAATCCAAACGTGATGCGGATGACCTCCTGGAGCCGCTGACCGAGAAAGCTCGAAAAGAGGGCCTGATTGGTGAGAAGGACGTAGTGGTAACTTTCTCTGCGTGATCATCGAAGGGGCCTCATTAACGTGAGGCCCCTTTTTTATTACCAGAGTGCTTTTCGGTTTGGGTGGCAAACTCAAAAGCATTCACTCCCTAGCGGAGCGATCAGGTAGCTGACCTGGATCTCTGATCAAACACAGCAACTCAATGAACCCAGACGGGGATATTCCCCGCTGGGGGATACTCCGTCTCCAACAAACGGAGTGTCTATGAAATTTCCGACTTCCTTTTTGAGGTGGCTTGCGAGCCTTGCTCAAAACTTCGGTGTCGGCTTTTTTATGCTGGGGCTGGGTACTCTGCTCTTTGAAGAATCAAGCAACAACTTCATCCCGGAAGTTTCGGGTGCGGTGTTCATGGTTCTGAGCTGGGTGCTGATCGTCTTCAGTGGTTTTGTTGAAGCCTGGCTGGTTATCCGCGACAAGGGGAAGTAAATGCTTCTTTCCGTCGTGGTAAACTGGTTAGTACATTTAACGAGGCCGCTATCATGAGCGTTCAAACAGCATTAATAGGTACAGGGGTTGCAGTGGCGATTGCTATCGCGCTGCCCCTCATAACCGCCTATTTTCAGCAGCGAAAAGACTCGAAGTAAAAACATAGTTTTAATCTAGGCAAATCTTTAACCCCCAAATGGGAGAATCACCTCCCGCTGGGGGGTGGTGTCTCCCTCGACTTCAGGAGACATCTCATGTCCGATCAAAACGTTCGTCAAACCGTAGCCACACCTGTAGCTGATCTGTTTGGCATCGAAGCTCCCAAAAAAGTCACTGCTGAGAAATTTGCAGATGACACAAACCTTCATATTCCCAAGCTCGATGAGCACTACGTATTCCGAAAGGAATTCGTTCGGGAAGTCCTGGCTTACATCCAAAAACCGCACAACGACGCCATGCTGGCATTTGGCCACACGGGCACTGGCAAAAGCTCCGGCTTTAACCAGCTTCTGGCACGGTTGAACTATCCCACCGAGGAAGTCACCTGCATGGAAGAAATGCGGTTTACCGACCTTTTAGGTCAGTTTGTGATGAAAGCTGAACGCCCAGGCGAGACGCCTCAGATGATGTGGGTCGATGGCCCGCTGACTCGTGCGGCTCGCTATGGTCACGCCCTGATCATTAACGAGTGGGATCTGATGGAACCAGGTGAACTGGCAGGCCTGAACGATCTGCTCGATGGTCGTCCACTGATGATTGCTCAAAACGGCGGTGAAGTGATTGATCCGCATCCTGACTTCCGACTGTTTGCTACTGGCAACAGCGCGGGTTCAGGCGATGAGATGGGTCACTACCAAGCGGTGAAGACTCAGAATCTCGCGGCAATGGATCGCTACCGTGTGATCGAAGTGGATTATCCAGCCCCGGAAGTGGAGGAAAACATTCTGGCTCGGGTCGCACCGAAGCTGAATGGTGAACTTCGCAAGGGCATGGTCAAAGTGGCCAATGAAATCCGTTCGTTGTTTAAGGGTGAGAACCCTGAGACACAGATCGGCATCACGATGTCCACGCGGGTACTTCGCCGCTGGGCGATGCTGACCATGGATTTCAAAGGCGCGAAAAACGCTTCAGGTTACGCCCTGGATATCGCACTGCTTCGCAGAGCTGATAAAGAGGAGCGGGAGGCCGTTACACGCATCTGCAAGGATGTGTTTGGCGATCTCTGGTCCTGATCTGAACTGCTACCACAAAGCCAGTTATGGCTGGGTTTGAGAGTGCAAACTTGCATTTTCAGACCTGGTGGTAGCCTCAAAGTGAACCCCACCAAATTAACCCGACAGGGGTCTCAAACCCCTGCTGGGGATTGAGCCTCTTCGGGAACCAACATTCCTTAGGAGGAACAATGACTCAAGTTGCAGAACAAACTGCCAACACCGTTGCTACGCAAGAGAAGGGCAAGTCCCTTATCGCTAAGATGGCCGGAAAATTCGGCGTTGACGCTGAAAAGTTCATGGTCACTCTCAAAAGCACGGCATTTAAGCAGCGCGATGGCTCTGCCCCTACGAACGAACAAATGATGGCGCTGATGGTCGTTGCCGACCAGTACGGTCTAAACCCCTTTACGAAGGAAATCTACGCATTTCCGGACAAAAACAATGGCATTGTGCCCGTTGTGGGGGTGGATGGCTGGAGCCGGATCATTAATCAGCATCAGCAGTTCGATGGTGTTGATTTCCGGTACAGCGACAACATGGTTCAAATGCAAGGTGCTCGCTCCAAAGCGCCTGAGTGGATCGAGGCGGTTATGTATCGCAAAGATCGCTCTCGCCCCATCGTAGTTCGTGAGTATCTGGACGAATGCTATAAGCCGAACTCTGGCCCGTGGCAGTCACACCCCAAGCGGTTCCTTCGCCATAAAGCCTATATTCAAGGTGGTCGGATCGGCTTTGGCTTTGTCGGGATCTACGATCAAGACGAGGCGGAGAACATTATCGGAAACACGATCGATAACAACTCCGGGCAGGTTGTCCAGATGAAATCACAGCGGCCCATTGTTGAGATGGACGATGAAAAGTACGAGCGTTTCATCGAAACCCTCATCAAGCGCGGTCAAGCTGAAGGTTGTTGGCCCTCCATCAACCAACTTCTGGAAGAGCGGTTCCAGAGCAATCCGGCAAGGCTGCAAGATGCCAAGCAACGGATTTCGGATGCCGAGTTTGAAGCTCTGAATCAAGCTGATATGCAGCAGGAAGAGCAGAAACCGGCCAAGGCTGGCAAGAAGGGCAAAGCAGCGAAAGCTGATAAGCCCGAGGAGCCGCCAGTTGGTGAATATCCTGACGCCCAAAGTGAGGCAGATTCGTCTGCTGATGACGGCGCTCAGGGATCACTCGACATGGGCTGAGCCCAGCAAGAGAGTCCGCCCTCGGGCGGCTCTCATCTCTCCATATCCCTGAGGGGCTCGCATCCCCCTGGGGACGCAGTTCCTCCAAACCAAGGTTCGGTCAGTCCCAGCTGGGATTGGTCGAGTCTCCATTCCGGGAGGTTCCCATGAAACAAGTCTCGTTCGATCAAAGAACGGATGCATGGTTGTTATGGCGGAAGAAGGGCGTTACTGCCTCTGAAGCCGCAATCATCATGAATGACTCACCCTACATGACGCCTTGGCGTCTATGGGCGGAAAAAGTCGGGCTGGCGGAGCCGGATGACTTGTCGAAAAACCCATTTGTCCAATATGGCATTGAGCATGAGGACGTGGCACGGCGAGCATTCGAGGATCTCCATCCTGGCGAAGTGGCATTGCCAATATGCGCAGAATCAGATGAGGAGTCGATTTTGCGTGCTTCCTTTGACGGAGTGATCAGTCAGGGGAGGCCGGTGGAACTGAAGTGCCCTGCAACCAAGACGTTCGAGGATATTCTCGCGAACGGAACCGATTCCGCAGCTTACAAGCTGTATTGGCATCAGGTTCAGCATCAGATGTACGTATCCGGTGCTTCTGAGGGGTTCTTGGTGTTCTACCACGAGGAACGAGATCTCCAGATCTTTCAGATTGGCCGTGATGAGATTTACATCGAGCAGCTGGTCAAGAAAGCTAGGGAGTTCTTCGATCGCGTTGAAAAGCGCAAGCCACCAGAGAAAGATCCAGAGCGTGACATTCTCATCCCTACCGGCGAAGCCGCCGAAAAGTGGGTGGAAGCGTCTGAAACGGTGAAGTTCTACGACGCAGATATCAAGGAATACCAGAAGAAGATCGAAGTAGCCAAAGCCAAGCGAAAAGACGCTGAGGACACTTTGAAAGATCTTTTGGGTGACTTCCACACAGCGGAGTACAACGGCGTTCGCGTCAATCGTCACGTCCGCGAGGGGAGGGTCAATTTCCAAGCATTTCTGCAGGACAACCATCCGGATGCAGATATCTCGAAGCTTGAATCCTACAAGGAGAAGGGCAAAGAGGTTTACCGGATAACCGTAACGGACAATACGTTGCCCGCATGGAGCCGTGACGAATCAGCCTTCGATGAGGTTGAGGAAATCAGGGAAGACCACGAGCAAAGTCTGTTCTGGTAATACGAAGCGGGGGATTTCCCCCGCTGAGTATTTTCCCGATTCAGGCAAAAAAACCGCCGCCTCTTTTCACTATGCGGTTCGAGCTTCAAGCATTCTAATACCGAGTCCTTTTCGGTTTGTGGTTACAAACCCGAACGGATTCACTCCCTTGCGGAGCGATCAGGCAGCTGGCCTGGCCTTTTTTGGCAAGAACAGCACTTCAAAATCTAACCCATTGGGGGTGCCATTCCCCGATGGGGATTGGTGCCTCCTCTTTGAGGAGCACGCAATGAAAACTGAGATTAAAAACCTCGATAAGCTGGTATTGGTCAACCTGGACATTGATATCTGGAGCGGCCAAGCGAAGCTACAAGCATCTGATCTGAAGCGGATTTCCGTTGAAGATCTTCCCCCCGAAAGCCTTGCCAGTCTCGGTTCCAAGCGTTTGTGCAACAAAGAGCACCTGAAAGTGTTCTCAAAGCTCAAAACTCGGGCCAATCGCGCTGTCATGGATCATGGTCGTCCCTTCCTGGGTGGCTATGCCTATCCCAGTGACCGCGTTCAGGAACTCGAAGGTCGGTTGATCATCATCGAGCAAGAGTATCTGGAAGCAAAGCGCCAGTTCCTGAATCGCTACGATCAGGCTGTAGAAGACTGGATCAGGGAGAACCCGGATTACGCGGAAGCGATCCGTGCTGGGGCTTTGACCCGAGCAGAAGTAGCCGAAAGGCTCAACTTCGGTTTTCAAATCATCAATATCCAGCCGACTGAATCTCCAGAAGCACAAACGCGTCTGAAGAAGTCGGTTCAGGGCGTAGGTGATGCACTGGTCGATGAGATCGCCGATCGTGCCAACGAGTTCTTTGAGAAGTACCTCGTTGGTGCGGAGCAGGTGTCTACTCAGACTAAGCGCACTCTGAAAAACATGCGGGACAAAGTGTCCGGTATGGCGTTCCTGAATGGCAACTTGCTTCCCATGGAGCAGCTGCTGGATGAGATGCTGCGGGGATACTCCGTTCATCAGGGGAAAAAGCATGTGACCGGTGAGGATTTCAACCGAATTCTCGCCGCCACGCTGATCCTCAGTGACCGCAATAAACTCGAACGCTATACATCGGGTGATCTCAGCCTGGAAAACCTGCTGAGCTCGATGTCTGGCAACAAAAAAGAAGAGAAGAAGCCGGAGCAGCAGGAGCAATCCTCTGCATCCAGCGAGTCTGTTGAAGCCCCAGCGACCACCACTAACGATGGTGATTCTGAGGAAGAAGACTACTTCTTCTAAACCACCCTAAAAGGGGTCTCGTGCCCCTTTGGGGGCGTGTGGCTCCTCCACCTGGAGAAATGTCATGCGTAAAGCCGGACAAGATCCGATCAGTCGCTCTATCCCGATCGTTGCAGCCGCTTATGCCAGAAAATTCGGTATCAAGATTGGTATCGGTGGGGATGATGCATTCACGGACGGCACACACATTCAGTTGCCGTCCATTCCCGAAGACTACCCCTACAAGGATGCCTTGTGGGGATTTTTGGCGCACGAAGCTTCACACGTCCGTTTTACGGATTTTAGTGTGGAATCCCCAAACGACTACCATCACTCGCTGGTGAATAGTCTGGAAGATGGACGCATTGAGCTGGACTTCATCCGAGAATATCCGGGTGCAAGAGAAACGCTTGATGAAGCGCTCCGTCTATTCGTGCACCAAGACCAGATGCAGAAGCCTGACGGCTCTGAACATCCCGCAGAAACCCTGTCAGCCTACGTGCTGTATTGGGTTCGAAATCAGTGGCGTGGTCAATCCATCCTGGATGAACACTACGTTGCTGCCACCAACGCCATGCAGGCCACATTCCCAGCGGATGTGGTTAGCAAATTGGACAACATTCTTGCTGAAGCACCCAAGCTTAGGAGTACCGGCGATGTGAAACGCATGGTCGACCGCATTCTCAAGCTCTTTGAGGATGAGGCTCCCGAGCAGAAGCCCGAAGAGCAGAACTCTGAACAGGACAAAAAGCCTGAGCAGGGGGATTCAAGCTCTGACGGTGAACCGGGTGAAAGCAAAGATGAATCCGGCAACGGCGATTCTGGAGATGGTCAGGACGACTCCAAATCCGATTCCTCTGGTTCCAATGGAGATCAGAAGGGAAACGAAAAAGGAGATCAGAATGGTCAAGACGGGTCTTCGGGCCGCGATTCCAAATCCGACAATGGTCAGTCCGGCTCCTCCGGTGGGTCTGATCAGAAAGGTGAAGGAGAGCAGTCTGGCGATTCGAAGTCCTCTGGTAGCTCCGGCGACCAGAATGCTCAGCAAGAAGGTGGGCAGGGACAAGGTTCCCAAGATGGCCAGCAATCAAATGGTCAGGGGAATCCCTCCAACCAACCGGGAAAACCGGGTGGATCTGGAGGCTCCGGAGCTGGAGATCAGAAGTCGCAAAATGTAGCCCTGGTGCAAGAAGGATCAGGAAAACATGCGGCGACTGATGTCTTCGCTGAGATCAAAGATGATCTTCAAACCGTTGCTAAGGGTAATCCCCAGAAGCATGTGATGTTGCCACCGGATGCGGTGCCTGTTGGTTCCTTGGAGCCAGCTGAGGCAAACGAACTCGAAACTCGGGCTCGTCGCACAACGGTCGCCTTGAGAAAGCAGCTGATGGCCCTTGTTGAAGCAAATGGCAAGGTTCGGAAGCGGTATCTGGATTCAGGGCAAAAGGTAGCAAGTAATCGGCTTTCCGGTGTGCCTGCGGGAGATTATCGGGTCTTCCGTAAGGAAAAGCGCAAAAAGAAAGTGAATACCTCCGTTCATATCCTCCTCGATGCGTCGGGAAGCATGAACAGACTGGTAGGAGCTTCGCCAGAACAGGGTTCTCGAATCCAAGTCGCCAATGAGGCGTCACTGGCTATAGCGCAAGCACTGGAAGCGATTCCACGCGTTTCTGTTGCAGTCACGGCATTTAAAGGAACTCCTCAACAGAGGGTCCATGAAATGCTTAAACACAACCAAACGGCCCGCGCTTGCGCAGGTCGATTTGCGGTCGGAGCAGGTGGTGGCACACCGTTGGCCCCAGCTCTTTGGCACGCAGCCCGTGATCTCTGCAACCGCAGAGAGGAGCGGAAAATCGTGATGGTGATAACGGACGGCATGCCGTCTCAGCCGGATCAAGTCCGGCACGTTATTTCCCTCATGCAGCGCAGTGATTACGAGTTGATAGGTATTGGCATCGGTGAAGACGCCGATTTGGTCAGTCACTACATCTCAGATCATTGTGTCATTCGCAATGTCAGCGATCTCAAACACCGTTTGTTCGATATTTTCCGGACCAAACTGGCGGCTTGAGCCTGGCTTTAACCCTGTGGGGGTGTATTCCCCCGCAGGGGGAGTGCGCCCCCTCTACTTGTGGAGGTCCGTTATGGGCGCACAAACCCGCGTTGCTGAAAGCAATGCACAACTATCCTTCGGGATGGATCACTGGCTGGAGATCAAACGACCTCCGCGCTGGACTGATGCAAACATCGAGAGGCTTCGTTCCAAGCTGCTCGTGACCACTGTAAGGGAGATTGCCGATCGGCGAACTTCCAAGAAGGTGGTTACCGAGGCCTGGGACTGGATTCTTTCAGACGACGTGCATCCGTTCTCTTTTCGTGTTTGTTGCGAGTCTGAAGATCTGGACCCGCTGAAGATGCGAGAAGCCCTTGTTTCGCTGTATCGGACGCTTTCGCGCCGGTCGCTGGCGGTCAAGGTTGACCTTGAAGCTTTGCAAGAGGTCGCAAGCGCGTAAAGCCACAACCCATCGGGGCCGAATCTCCCCGATGGGGTTCGGCTCCCTTTAATGCTTTCTGGGCTCATGGAGCGCAGTAATTAACACTCACTTGGAACTAAACCAAACCAAGCAGGGCGATAATGGACGCAAGTTCTAATCGCTCAATCGACTTCAAAGGAGAAAAGTTATGTCCCGTGGCGTGAATAAAGTCATTCTCATAGGGAACCTGGGTCAAGACCCAGATACCCGATACACCCCGAGCGGCAATGCAGTCGTCAACCTCAACTTGGCGACTGACGAAAGCTACAAAGATCGCCAGACCGGCCAGTTGGTTCCCAAAACTGAATGGCATAGGGTCGTGATCTTTGGAAAAGTGGCTGAAGTTGCCGGCCAATACCTTCGTAAAGGCTCGAAGGTGTACATCGAAGGCAAGCTGCAGACTCGCAAATGGCAGAACAAAGAAGGTCAGGATGTCTACACCACGGAAATCGTGGTTGATATCAACGGTCAGATGCAGATGCTGGACAGTCGTGGTGATGGCCAAGCTAATGCTGGTAATTCACAGCAAGGCGGCGGTCGGAATGATGGCTACAGCAATCAGCAACCACAGCAACAGCATAATGCTGCACCGGCAAATATGCCCGCTGCGGGTGCTGGTATGCCCCAGGATGACGATATCCCATTCGCCCCTTACATGAAGGGCGTTGTCTGGATTTAACCTTCAAGGTGTGGGGTAACCCACACCGCTTATCACTAACCCAACGGGGTATCTTGCCCCGCTGGGGCATAGGTACCTCGACTGACTTCAGAGGTACTTATGAAAATTCTCAGCAAAGTGTTTGTCGCAATTGGTCTACTGCTCATGTTTTCGGTTCTTGGAATCGACTTTGAGCAGCCAGATGCTTCCGCGACAGCATTAGCACTTCTTGCAGTAGGCTACCTGGTTGCCGCTGCTGGCTTCGCGATCCCGATGGCCGAAAGATCAGCTGGCCCTCTATCTGAGATGGAGGCTCTCTGATGGATTTGGTCACTCAAACAATCGGTATTCGCTGCCGGGCAGCAATCCTCAAGATCGAACGCGATTCAGATCGCATACGGTCAAGGTTTCGGAGACACAAAATGACTGAAGCGGACAAGCGCACAGCCCTTGAGGTTCGCGCCTATCGGTTAGGTCAGCAGTTCCGGAACTACAACCATGATCCATTCGTTGATTGGGATCACCCACTGGCGAAAGAATTGTCCCAAAGCTTCCTCATGGGAGCAGGGCACATTCAGTCGTCTGTAGCGTAGGAGGCCGATATGTTCCGCTATAGCGAAATTGTCATCTCCTGCGACGGCCTGGGTGAGCTGGTGCTCTATAGGGCGGCTTCCAATACTCGTGCTCAGTCTTTTCGGCGACAAATGTCGAATCGAGAGATCTTCGGGGCGAAGCCAACCATTAGGGACATCATTTCCAGCCAACGAAAGGAAACTGGCGTACTGCAAAAAGCAATCTGAGAGCTGGCCTTCGGGCCGCTCTCTTTCTCAAGTCCATTCTGGCAGTGGGCTTCAGAAAGAGAGATTTTGTGCCACTGGCACGAAACGGGTAGCTGACCCGACCAACTGGTAAGCCCAGCAATTCAAAAAACCCATCAGGGGTGACTTCCCCTGGTGGGGAAGTTGCCTCCAGAAAAACACGGAGCGCAACATGAATAACTCTCAAATCGAGACAAAACTCACCATTCGTTGGTGGGCAAACGATGAGTCCAGTGAAGTCGATGAGTCGGACAAAGGTACGCTCTTTGACTATTCAATGGACATGATCAGCTCAATGGTTTCTGACGGCTTTACCGAAGGAGATCTCGGTACCACGGTTAGTAGCGATGAAAATCGCGCCTATCGCGGCTACTGGGAATTTAAGGAGCAAGCCAACGAAGCCAAAGCATATTCACTGCCGTTCGGCGTGAATCTCCAAATTTCCAGCGATGGTGCTGGCCAAATGTCCTCTGAGCTGGCTAAGCAGTTCAGCCTTGAGGATGGCTCTATCGATGAGAAGGGCGAGGCCGCTGCCGACGCGCTGGAAGCTCTGCTTCTTTCCATGGGTTGCGCTGGTGTCGACTTGGATGACCCCAAGATCGTCTCAGCGCTCAAAGCTGCTGTTGACCAAATTGGCCAAAACATTTGAGGAAATAGCGACATGGACAAGAGAGCTGCAATAACCCCTCAGCGCCTCAAGATTGAGGATGCTGGCGGAGTCTGGGGATATGCCTGGTGCATGTTCCGGGCCTGGCGTGGGAAGTATCACATGGACATTGAGCGCCGTGTGATCGTCCGTAAGGACTTTGAAGGCTGGCGACACTGCTTTGATGCGGAGTGCCGGTCACTCAAAACCCTCTGGGGATACGACTCAGTAGAGTTTGTCTCCATCTGCCAAGCCTAAAACACTAACCCAACGCGGGTGCGATGCACCCGCTGGGTGTGTCGTGCCTGCCTGTTCAGGAGGCACCTATGCTCAACAACCAAATCGCGCTCTTCGATGTCACGGACTTCGAAGAAGAGGTCATCGAGAAACCGGATCTGGATTCTTATGACTACGTGATTGTCGCTATGAGCGGCGGGAAAGATTCTCTGGCGTGTTTGCTGGATCTCATTGAGGCGGGCGTTCCGCTCTCCAAAATTGAGATGTGGCACCACTCGGTCGATGGCCGGGGGGACGATGCCAACCCGCTGTTCGACTGGCCGGTAACTGAAAGCTACTGCGAAAAACTCGCGGAAGCATTCGGAATCCCGCTGTTTTTCAGCTGGAAGCAAGGCGGGCTAGAAGGAGAGATGCTCCGGGAGAACTCTCTGACTCGCCCAACCAGCTTTGAAACACCTGACGGTACTTTTGAGGCCGGCGGTGAGAGTGGCAAACCGTCCACACGGCGGAAGTTCCCTCAGCTCGCTGCGTCTCTGAATACAAGATGGTGTTCGGCCTACATGAAAATCGACCCGGCTTCCAAAGCTATCACCGGACAAACCCGTTTTGCGCATAAGCGAACGTTGTTTGTAACCGGTGAGCGTGCGGAGGAAAGCGCGGCTCGCTCGAAGTATAAAACCTTCGAGCCGCACCGTGCCGATCGTCGCCATGGTCGAAGCAAGCGGCATGTGGATTCATACCGCCCGGTCCATTCGTGGTCCGAGCAGGAGGTGTGGGACATCATCAAGCGGCATGGGGTTAACCCCCATCCAGCCTACAAGTTGGGCTGGGGCCGGTTGAGTTGCATGACCTGCATTTTTGGATCTGCTGCCCAATGGGCAAGCGTTAAAGCGATCGATCCTGATCGGTTTGAGCGCATTGCTGCCTACGAGGAAGAGTTCGGGGTAACCATTCATAGAACTGAATCGGTTCGCCAGCGCGTTGAAAAGGCCAAGCCTTACGACACGCTTGATCCATTGCTCATCGAGCAGGCTCTCAGCACAGAGTACCGGGAACCCATCATTGTGGAGAACTGGGAACTGCCAGCGGGAGCCTTTGGTGAAAGCAACGGCCCGACTTAACCCGTCTACCGGGTGCCATTCGGCACCTGGTTATTCCCCCCAACACCTACTGGAGCTATTCGGTATGTGCCAACAACGCAAAGAGGATCTTTTCGAGTGTCCCGAGCTACTGCCAGATGAGCTGAAATCGCTCATTGAGCATTACAGCATCGAGATCGAAGAAAGAGATCCTAACGAGGTCTGCCGGGAATTCCTGGCAGCTGCCAACGAGCATGGATACACCTTTGACTGGGGACTGGATGGGCAACCGTTCGGACTTCAGAAAAAGTAAATCTAATGCTTATCAACCCACCAGATCTGCGATGCTCCGGCGTCCGGGTCTGCCAACGACAGGTGAACTATGAATTTTGATTTGCAGGCCATTGGGGCCTTCGTGCAATTCGCACCGCTGGCCATCGGTTTACTGCTGATGATCCCAAAGCGAAATCCATAACCCTCATACCCCACCCAAGAGCGCCCATACCGGGCGCTCCCGCTTCAGGAGAAGTTCCATGCTGACAAACGTTGTGAATCGCGGAGTAGAAGACCACTTCGGACTGCACGTTCAGTTAGATGCCCCAGAGTTTTTTCAGAGGAAAGACTTTCTGGAGTACATCGAGTCCCAGACGGTTTTCACCTGGCATACGCCCGGTAAAGCGCCGAACGAGTGGTCAGATGTAGCCGTTCTGGTTGAGCCCAATCTAGCTGGAGAGGGTGCCAACTCGGATCTTCCGGAAGATATCTGGAATACGATTCTTGCGGCATTGAAAGCAAGGTTTGGTGACAACGGTGAGGGTATCCCGGCATACGCTCAGGGCCGCCACATCGTTGTTCGCTTGACCAACATGGAAACCGACTAACCGATTTCGTCAGCTTGCTGGCGGCATTGCTCAACCAAGAGGAATAATCATGAGTTTAAAGCAGAAACTGGAAGCAGCCGGAATTTCGTCAGAGCAGCTTGATGGCCTGGTTCATGATGCGGCAAGCCGTATCGCGTCCCGAGTCAACAACGAGGGAATGGCTGAACAGCTAATCCTTCTGGATCAAGCAGGCTTTAGTGACGATGAAATCGCTGAAGAGCTCTGCCTGGATCTCGACTGAATCTCTTTCGTTCTGATTAAACAAACCTCGCGTTCAATCTAGCCCCTGGGCTGGGTAGTGCGCTCTACAAAAGGAAAACACTATGTCTGTCATCACGTTCAACATGCGCGACCTGAAACCTTTGGCTGAAGAGCTGGAGAAAGCTGCGGAATACGCTCCAACATTGGACCTCCTGTTCGATCCGGAGAACCATGTTGATGGGATTATTCTTGATGCCCAAGGCCGCACTGAAGAACAGGTGAATACAGCTGGCGGATTGTTCTGGCCATCTGATAAGAACATTCGCAAAGGGGCTATTGGTCCCTGCCTTCAGTTGGTGGGTGATCAGGGCGTGTACCTGATCACCAATGCCAAGTTCGAGGATAAGTCATCACCGGCCTCCAGAGGCACGGTGGCGTATGCCAAAGGCTGCGACCCCAACAAGGATGATGAATTCTACGAAAACAAGGTGGCCCTTTTCGGAGGTGACGATGGGAGTGTCACGATTCCTTATCAGTGGTACCTCATGGCCAAGGAGAAGGGTAAACGAGTGTTCAAGGTCAATCTGACAGAAACCAGCGTGAGCTTTGTGTCATAACCTTAACCCCAGACGACTTCGGTCGTCTGGGGAACTTTCACCAGTCCAGAGGATGAATGCTCGGTTTTGAGCAAAAAAATCGCTTCAACCTCGTTCTAAAGGTGGCCAAGTGCTTTTAGTATGGATGTCATGAGTCTTTTCCGGTTTGCGGTGACAAACCCGAACGGATTCACTCCCTTGCGGAGCGATCAGGCAGCTGACCTGGATCTTTGATCAAGCACAGCATCTCACCAACGCCCCGAGGGCTTTCTAGCCCTCACAGGGGCAGAAGGTCTCTCGTCGTTGGCAAATAACGAACGAAAGGAGGCCTTTATGAAAAAAACCATAAGTAAGGCCGCTGAAGCATTCGGAATTCCCTGTGTATTCACAGGCATTTCGCTCACGGCCTACCCGTTAGTGTTATTCGGAATTGTGCTCTGTATTACTTCAGTCGCGCTTATTCCTAAGTCAGAAAAGCCCTTTGGAAGCTATACGATGGTTGCAGCAACCTTCGCATCCTTCGCTTTCATGGGCGTGCTGAACCTCAACCCAATACCACCCAACACAGCAGATGTAATTTTGTCTGTGGTGTTCGTGATTATTGGATTCTTGGGGTTTTCAACAGCAACTGTCTTCAAGCTTGTGTTGGACCTGGTTAGGCAGCACAATGACCAATAAGTGAACAGAATAGGTGATTAGAATGAACACTGAGTTCATGATTACTGCAGGTGCTCTTCTCGGCGTCGCTATCGTAGTGATGATCGGGATTGATATGTATCGCAGCCGCCATTCCTAAGCACGAAAGAAAGGGCTCATTCGGCCTTTTCACTAAATATAGGATTGTCATAATGAGTTGGGTTCAGATTGCTGGACTGGTTGTGATGATCGTTGGAGCCGGCGTGGCCTTTTACATCCTCGATGTAAAAAAGTACCACAAGAAATAGCCGCTATCTCTTGGCGAGATCTTCAAATCTCGCTTTCACTTCCCAGCAGGGGGTTCTATTCCCCCTCTGGGGATAGTTTCCCCTGTTAAACCTCTGGTCGGGGTATCCCTAAGCCTCCCTGCCAGGGGAGTTTTGGGATACCTCGACTGGAATTCCAAACTAACAGGAGAAACACTATGTCTGGATTTTATCCCACCCAAGAAGTCCGCGAAAAAGCCCGTGGAAACTGGGTTGCCATCTTGGCGACTATGATCCCCGAGATCGAACCGGCGCTGAAAAAACAAGGTCGTGGCCATGTGCCATGCCCGATGCCCGGCCACGGATCGAAGGGAAAAAAGTTCCGGGTCTTTAAGGACGTGAACGAAACAGGCGGTGCAATCTGCTCATGCAACAGCTGGAAAGAGGGCTTTAATGTCCTCATGGACTACCACGGTTGGGACTTCGAAGAGACGAAGGAACACATTGGTAGATTCCTCCAGATGGAGAAGGTTGTACCCCGAGCTGAACGGGAAAAACCGCGCAAGCAGCCCACAGCCAAATCTGCACCTGAAAAGGCAGATCCAGCGCCGACTCAAAGCGCCGTTGAACACGGTGAAGCCATTGAGCAAGAAGCAATGGCAGCCTACGTCGACGCGTACCTGGGCAACCCGGCCCCAGAGTCTCAACCGGAAACGGTTAATGAGGCATTGGAGCAGGGTGGAACAGGGTCGGAAATGTCTCAGGACAGCAACGCAGTGGCACCAGAGCCGCAACCTCAGCAACAGCCCGAAGATCAGCAGGAATCGCCTCAGGTGACGATCGCTGATATCTACAAGGCCAAGCCATGGCTCGCAGCAACAGCTGAAGAGCTGGCGGAGCAGAGGAAGCGCGATGAACTCTATCAGGCACACCTGGAAGAACGAATCGAAAAACTCTGGAATGAGGCGCTACCGTTGGATTCACCGGGCGCGGAGCCTGCAAGGGCATACATCAGGAACCGTCAGGTCTCAATCCGAGGCTTGAACCTGAATGAATCCCTGCGGTTTGTTCCGAAGATGGTGTACCGCGATGAAGACGGCAATAACCTGGGTGATCACCCGGCAATTGTCGCAGCCATCAGGGATAAGGAAGGTAAGCTGGTAACGCTGCACCGCACTTATCTCACCAAAAACGGTAAAAAAGCCCGCGTACCATCTGCGAAGAAGATGATGCCTGTACCCAGCAATAAAGAAGTTGTTGGGGGAGCGATTCGCCTCGGCGAGCCTCAGGATGGCGTTGTTGGAGTTGCAGAAGGCATGGAAACCGCATTGTCGGTTTACCGCGCAACCGGCCAAACGGTCTGGTCGCTGGTATCGTGCTCAATCCTTCAAGGGTTCGAGCCGCCTGCCGGTACAAAGGTTGTCGTTCACTGGGCAGACAAGGATCGCAGTGCAGCTGGCGAACTCGCTGACGCTGTTCTGCGCGAGCGGCTGGAGCCGCGTGGCATCAAAGTGGTGACCATGCTTCCAGTTGTCCCGATTCCGCGTCGTGCCAAAGGCGTTGATTGGAATGATGTGCTGATCGGTCAAGGTCTCTTCGGGTTCCCCCGTAAAGAGTACCTACGCCGCCTGTGCGCCAAGCCACAGGGAGGTATCCAGCATGCCGTCTGATCAAACCACAGTGAAACGTGCGCAATACCTGGTTGACTACAATGCGCTTAGCACGGAGCCGGGTGGCCCCGGCCCCTTTGCCCCACCTCCGGGGTGGCAGGGGACCGAGGCCACCTACCGTAAGCGTATTCGCGAAGCGCTTCTGCAAAAGCGTGATCGTTACCAACAATTGCTGGCGTTGATGCATAGGGAAAACTCGGGTGTCGCCTGTAAAAAGGCGACATTCGTGGGGCCCTACGCAGAGGCAGCTAAAGAGGTCTATGAAGATCTCAAAGCTGAATCAAACAGCGTCGCAGCATGAGGAGGGTAAATGTCGAACAGTGCGCGAAACGCCGAACGGAAAGGGTCGGGGACTTCGGTCCACTGGCCCGATCTGACTTTGCCGCCGATTAACCTTCATAACGTGCCAATCCTGGATAGCGTTAGAAAGAATCGGCCTGATAAGCCCAAGGGTCACTGACCCCTTGGGCTTTTTTTTGGCCTAAGAAAAGTCTTTTTTCGTCACCAAAACAGCAGCCACTTTCAAAAAAAATGGCGACAAAACCGTAGGATGATCAATAGATCAAACTCTACTTTGGGAATTACTCATGCCGCCACTTCCATTCAACATGGCTGTTATACGAGAAGCGATCGAGCGCAGAGCAGATATGAAGATCGCAACGTATCGATACAGCGCCGATGCGCTTGAGGGGTTCATCACGCCCCGCTGGAAATCCAAGAAGCAAATGCATGTCGAGGTCATTGATTTCAACCGCCATGGTGCTGGCTTGAAAGTAGCTGTACCTATTTGGGAAAAAGGCGATGAGGTGTGTTTGTATGTCCGGGCAACCGATAAGCCGGAATTAAAACTGCATCAGATGCCGGCCACTGTACGCTATCGAATTAAATGGGAGGACCAGTACCGAATCGGACTGGAATTCCATCCCGGTAAAGCCCTGTTCCGCGATCAAGACATCCGGACACAGGCTTGTGCTATTGAGTCATACCTGGCGGAATTGAGCGGTAAACGCCATGTCAGCGTCGTTGATGGGATTGCCCTAGACAACGCGATCAGCGCCAACGAACCGATTCTATAAAGTTTTTGTGCCGCTGGCACGAAACGGGGAGCTGCCCCCGGCCTTCGGGCAAGCACAGCAATTCAAACCCTATCTGGGGCTCTTTTGCCCCTATAGGGGTGAAGGGCTCCACTAATCAAGGAGACCTTCCATGTCATCAATGATGCTATTCGTAGACCTGAAATCGTCTAACGAACTCACCAAGAACGTTCGGGATAGGCTCGAAACCGCCCTGCGGACAGTTATCCTGACTCGAAGCTACTTGCTTCCGATCTGGGATCTGAAAGTAGACCCCCTCCCGGAATCCTCGTTCTATGACTTCCAAGCACAGATCTACTACGTCTCAGATGAACCCGAGATCGATGGTGTTGAATCGTACCTGGATGTCAGCCTTTTGTTCGACCTGCTTCTGAAAGGACCGGCCAATCCCAAAGGGGTGATCACCGATTACTTCCTTGGAGCGGCCTGCGATGCCCCCGACCCCTGCAAAGGGTACCAGCGAGGTGACGCGCCTTTTGAACCAGCGATCGAGCAACCTATGCCCACGCTGGCGGACCTTTAGTAGAGAAACCAACGTGGAGAAACAAATCATGAATCATCCAGACGATGTTCGGCACAACAACCCCTACAACCTAACCGGGACGCTGAATGGCCTTCGGTTCTATCTGAAGGCTACTGGCCATACGGACGGGTTAAACCTGCTGGAGAAAGCGGTACTCAAAACGGGCGAGGATGCTGACTTTTCTCGCCAGTTTGTGATGACGTTTAAATACGGCAGCACTTTGGCCATACGTGAGCTTTTCAGCCACTTTGGGGACTATGGGGAGAAGCCTCAGGCATCCTTCCCTTTCTACCCACACGTCGATGCAGTGAATGCAATCGATACTGCTTTTCACAAGGTTAAGCTCGGCTTGGACCTAGAGGCAGAAGCGGCTGAGTATAACGGCCTACACAACCATAACCGTGACCGCTAGCCGGCGAAGTCACACATCAACCTGAGAGTCTCAGCTCTCACAACCCATGAGGGTGCGCTAACCCTCAGTGGGTTGGCGTGCTCTCCTGAACTACAGGAGAACGTCATGACCGTTCAAATCCATAACTCAAGATATGAACGCATCCAGCAGAAGGCTGAACCGGTGATTCAACACCTGGTTGGCTTGGTGGAGAAAGGCTACGCACTTTGTACGGCCAGTAGCTTCGGGAAGGACAGCAGTGTAGTGCTGGTGCTCTTCTTTGAGGCCCTGAAGCGTGCGAAGGCCAAGGGGATCGAAGTCCCCGAGTGCTATATCAGCCACAGCAACACCGGTTTAGAAAATCCCGCGATGGATAGCTATACCGGCGAGCAGCTGATGTACTTGGACGCTTTCATTCATCAAGAAGATCTACCTGTCGAAGTCGTACTGGCTGAGCCCTCATTGAGTGCCAGCTTCTTCTACGCAACCGTAGGACGCGGCAAGCTGCCCCGCTTTGTGGACAGCAAACATCGCGAGTGCAGCATTGACTGGAAGATCAAGCCCCAACAGCGGGCGCTGAAGCATATCCGCAAGCAAAACGGCGATGGCAGAGACCTCGTTGTTCTTGTTGGTACCCGCACGTCTGAGTCAGCCGGCAGGGCTGATCGGATGGAAAAGGCGGGCCACGCTGCCACGGCTCTCATCCCCGAAGAGGGAAAGACCGGTCTGTATTCCAATGCATGTATCGCGGATTGGGAAATGACCGACGTTTGGGAGCTTCTGATGGCGTGCGACTCCAACCGGAATGGCGTGTTTTCGACCTACGTCCCCAACTTCGAGCACACCCTTGAGCTTTATAAAGCGAGCAACGGGGGTATGTGCGCGGTAATCGTCGGGGATGGCGGCTCAAAATCGGCTTGCGGCTCAAGACATGGTTGCTCCATTTGCACAATAGCCGGTAGCAAAGACAAATCAATGACCTCGATGATCGAGTCGGAACCCGAACAGTTCGGGTATCTTGATGGCATCAATCGAATGAGAAACTTCCTGGTACGCACGCAGCATGACTTCGGTCGGCGTGAATGGTTCCAGCGAGGCATATCAGACATTGGTTACGTCGCGCTATCTCCAGATAATTACTCCAGTCGGATGCGGCGGGAGATCCTGCGCTACATGCTCACTCTCGATATTCGGGAGCAAGAGCGGGCGGAGGATCATGCAGCTGCTCTGCATCGAGGTGACATACCGGACACTACGGTAAACCGTCGCCTTGCTCACCCGCAGTTCGAATTCATCACTCCAAAGATGTTGCTGGCGATTGATTTCGCCTGGGGCATCTACGGTCAGTTTTCGCATGCCTTCCCGGCTTTACGGGAGTGGTACGAAATCGTCCGCCTGGGTCGTCGCTATGAGATCCCGGATATTGGGGAGGATGAGTACCCGCGCATTCCAGTGCCGGAAAAAAGGTACTTCTACATCGGTGCTTACGAGCACCCGTGGAAGATCGATGGTCTTCGTAACGCCTATGGCGAAGCGATAAACCCGGCCCGCCGTCCCGATCGTCCGCCGTTTGGCGCGTATCGAGATCCGGAAACCGGGGAAACCCGACGGGTGGCCTATTTCGAGGAAGACGATGAGCTGAGCATCGATGGTGCAGAGGCGAACCTGTTTTTACTCGAATTCGAAGATATCTACTTCGAAACCCTGGCACTGGAGAACTACGACGGCGTGCGGTATCTGCTCGATCGCGGTCTGGTCAAAGTAGGGAAGGGGCAGATTGCCACCTACGACAAGATCGCCCGGCGTGCCCAGCATTGGATACGCCTGGAGCAGGACTTGAATGTGATGGACATTCAGGACTACGCCCGAGAAAACTCCATCTCAAAAGCTGAGCACTTCCAGCTATTGGAAGATTATCAGCGTCAAATCGCAGCCAAAGGAGACGACCAGTTCAATCTGGATCTGTTTGCAGAGGCGGCGGCATAAAGGCGGGAAATTCTTCCCGTCTTCAACCCAACCGCGTTTGGAGCCTCCGGGCTCCAGCGCGGAACTAACCAGAGGAAATGATGATGAAAAAACTCTCAACTGCAGTCGCCTTGAGCGCCGGATTGATTCATGGCTGTGCGGATTCCACGGTAGCTTTTGAACAATCGCCACTAATGCCTGGCAATGGTCAGGTGGTGTCTTTGAAAGGTACTGAATCCGAGGCTGTGATGACCCTGCGTACACGGAAAAACGAGTACGTATTTGCCGGAGAGATTGCTGAGCATTCTGCTACTGAGCTGCGCTTCGAAGGCAAGCTTCAGAACGGCGATCAACCCGTCGCGGAGGTATTCAAGCTGTATCCGTATCATACCGGAGGCATTTGGATCTGCGATGGATGCGGCCCCTGGGTTGAGATCAGCCCGGTTTTGATGGTGGAAACCTCATCACAATAAACTCACAGTGACCGTTCATGGGCCTCCGGGCCCTTGGGCGGCACCTACCTCAGGAGAGCTGTATGCACACTCGTTCCAAGCCCAGAGCCTTAAATCCACATGAAAGAATCAATCTCAGAGGACATCTCTTTCATCGAGGGGCCCAAAAGCTCGGGTATCTCACCGAAAGCCATGCCCTGTTTCTGGCGTACCGGTGCACGGGGCGCACGCTGACCGAATTGGCAGCTTCGCCGCATCGATAGAGAGAAGGAATTGGTTTAGCAGAATCGTTTGGGGCCCTTTGGGGCCTCAGGCGAGCTGCATGATCACTTTTTTCGCAGCCACTCTGGACCCGAATAGGGCGTTAAGGAGTAACCTGGTTAACAGCAGGAAAGTTTGTTTTCGCCGCCGCGTTCACTGAGCGTAACGGCAAAAACGAATTTTGTGCCCCCGGCACAAATCAGGTAGCTGACCTGGCGTAACTGCAAGCACAGCATCCCACCTAAACCCATACGGGGCCTTCCCTGTATGGGGCGGCTCCGTTCTTAATACGGAGACATATCATGTCTAAGAACATCACTGCCTGGAATCTGAGTAACAATCAGGAACTCGGTTTCGTTGGGGATTCCCCGCTCATCTGTCCCGAATGGGCTGTGGTTTATAGCTACGCCCAAGAGACAAACCAGCTCAGCAAAGCATTCCAGATTATCCAAGATTATCCGGACCGGCTGGCTGAAAAGCTGTGTGAGCATTTCCCCATCGTCTATGGCCAGCGTTCTGTTGGCTGTGGTGACTGGGCTGCGCCTTGTGCAATGCCTGAAGAGCCTGTCCTCAGATCACTGCCGCACTGATCAACGATCGGTCTGGCAACTCGTCTAGCCAACTGCCGCATGAACCTTCGGGTTGATGTAGCGGAACAAACCAGGGAGAAGATGCTATGGGCTATACCCATCACTTCCGAAAGAACCGTGCTCCATCCGCTAATGAGTGGAAGATCATTGAGCACATCGCAATGTATCTCATAGAGAACACCCCCATGCGCAGTAATTCTGCGGGAGGGTATTGTGAAAATGACCCTCTCAGAGGGGCGCTCACAACCTATGTAGAGCAAGGTAACGCCGCGCTCAATGATTTCACGGACACGGCGGTTAATGTCAGTCACAAAGAACCTAATGTCGTTCAGAAGATGGTGGGCCAGCCGGCCATTATCTTTGACGGTAAAGGGGATCTCGGATCAGAACCGTTCGTTTTGACCTGTCTCTCGCCGGAAGCGGATCAAGATGTCGCGCCGGGGATGACCGAGTGCAAGACGAATCGGATGCCTTACGACTTGCTCGTTTGCGCAATGCTCATTCTGGTCAATCACTTCGTTCCTGATCTGTTGGTAATCAACAGTGATGGCGGGATCGAGGATTGGGAACCGGCGCTGCGTTTAGCCCGGACATTCGAGAAGGACGCTATTCTCCCCGATACCATCGATTTCGATGCGAGTTGCCAGCCTGAGCCAATGTCGATCGTTGAGCTCTGGCAGGACGTTCCTCAAGTAAGTCAGTTTATCGGAACCGACTCCGGTCCCGGTCTGTACTTCTAAACCTTTTTTAACACCCGTACTGGGGTTCTCACATTTCCCCAGTCGGGAGGAGTGTGTGAGCCCCTTCAGCCTATGAAGGAGTTACACCATGACAGCAATCATCGTTACCAAAGTTGGCACCAACAAGAACGCCCCGAGGATCTGGCTTGAAGGTCGGAAGCTCGAACGTGAGGGTTTTCGCACTGGCGAGACCTATAACGTGGACGGTTCAAAAGGTGATCGGCTGACCCTCGTCAAGGTCACTGGCGGCAAACGCAACGTCTCTTCCAAGAAAAGGAATGGCGCAGCATTACCGGTGATCGACCTGAACGCGCAAAAGCTGGCGGAATGGTTCGATGAGGACGAAAAGCTTCGAGTGACCATCCGGAAAGGCCGGATAGTGATTCGCAAGCACTACCTCAAAGCAGCGGCTCAGGAACGGCTTGAGCGTATCCGTAAGAAGATCGCGGAGAAGCGCAAGCTGGCGGTCCATAGTCTCTTCCACGGAGGAGGTGTGCTTGATCGCGCAATCCATTCTGGAATGGCGCGAGCCGGCGTGGGCTCTTATGTTCAAGTCGCTGTCGAAATTGAGCGCAAGTACCTGGATCTGTCTCTTGAACGCAATCCGCATTTGTTTGATGACGAATCGGTGCTGATTGAGTCGCCTGTTCAGGATATTTGCCTTGATCGTGCCGTCGAGGCCGACTTCTGCGTTATGGGAATCCCTTGTACTGGGGCCTCTACTGCAGGTCGAGCCAAGATGCGAGACACCAAGGGTGAGAAACGGACGTATCTCCCGGAGGAGCATGACTCTGCCGGTGCGCTGTTCTTTCAGTCCCTGAGGTGGATTGAGCAGACGAATCCCGCATTGGTACTCATCGAGAATGTGAAACCCTACCAATCAACGGCCAGTATGGCGGTGATCCGGTCGGTGCTTACGTCTCTGGGGTATGTGGTGCAGGAACGAATCCTGAACGGATGTGAGTTTGGAGCACTGGAAAATCGCGATCGCCTTTGCGTGGTTGCGATGACTGAGGGCCTGGAAGACTTCATCGACATCGATGACGTTGTTCCGCTTCAGACCAAGCCCGCCAAGCTTAGTGATGTACTGGAAGATATCCCGCTCGATGACGAGCGCTGGAAGTCCTATGACTACCTGCGTGAGAAGGAAAAGCGTGATATTGCGGCTGGAAAAGGCTTCAGAAGGCAGTTGTTTACGGGGGAAGAAGGTCATATTTCGACCGTCACTCGCGAATACAACAAAGCCAGAAGCACAGATCCATTCGTGCAGCATCCTACCGATCCGCTTCTGTCGCGTCTTCTGACTCCGGCAGAGCATGCTCGCGTGAAAGGCATTCCGGAAGATCTCATCGAGGCTCCGTGGATGGCAACCACAACCCGGCATGAAGTGTTGGGTCAGAGCGTGGTCTTCCCAGTCTTCGAATCTGTCGGCTTTGCTCTGGCAAAAGGTTTGGAAGCGGCATTTGTGGCGGAACAGGAACCAGCGGTTGCTTTGGCAGCTGCGTAACAGAAGCCGGGAGGGTAAACCTCCTGGCAGTACCCAACAGCGCCTGGTCGAGCTGGAAACAGCAGGATCTGCGCAAACCGAAAATTCGGGAGTATTGGCGGGCCCCTGGCTCGTCTGCTTCCCCAGACTGGAGAAACATCATGGACTTCGAAACCTTCCGCAGCAGTGCACAGCATCTGACTCGTGAGGAATCACTCATCTTTGTGCGAACTCATGGGCTGGAGACAGCCTTTCCTGAGATCCACGAGGAGTCGCCAACCGAGCTGCTGATTTATCCGGGGGCATTGGTCATCACCAAGACTCACGAACGTTTCAGCGTAACGCTGGGGCTCAGGACACTGAGCTCTACCTCCCTTCGCAAGCTGGAGAAGATGATTTTCTTCTACGGTGTGGAAGAGCGGAGGCTGGTGGCATGAGTGACGTGGTACCTGCCTGTGGCGGTACAGAGCCTATCTCAGTGATCAACGGCAGGCGCTGGCAGTACATCTACCAGCCCTCAACCGGCCAGCATGGTTATCTCGATGTAGATAACGATCTGATCACCTGGCACCGGTCATTCCATCCAGCCCATGCACCTGAATTCGAGGGGTGTGTGGAGCCCTCAATTGAGGATCGGATACAGGAATGGCGGGAGCAGGATGAAGTAGGTCTGTACTGGTAACCCCAAGGTCCGCAGTGCTCTCCGGAGCGCTGCAGATCATCAACAAAAGGAGAGCATCCATGGCCAAAGCAATCTTTGTTGCCAACACTGTTCTGAGACTGCCGGCGCGGGATGCCGGGGTCGTATCTTCGATTGTGCGTGTGCACTCATCGCGGATCGGCACTGTCAGTTCTCGTAAAAGCAGGAAACTGGAGAGGCGCGAGCCTGTTCGCATCGTAAACGAAGCGACGGGCGCTCATACGCTCCGTTTCGCCATTGGCAGCGGGAGTATGGAGATTCGCTCACCGGCTGCGATCGCCGCCGACTACGACGCCTTTGACGCGCTGGGTATTACAGCCGGTGATGAGGCCAAAATTGGTGTCTATCGAGCTGGATACTTCTCAGTTTTCAAATACTATCTGAAACACCCGGATTGGGGTCTGAGATTGGCCACCCACATGGGCGCTGGCGGATTAGTGTTTGGAATCATTGGGGCTGCCCTGGGAATAGCATCCGTGCTGTGACCATCACCCCATCACACAACAAACCCGACGCCCTTCAGGGGGTGTCGGGTTTTTTTGTGCATGATTCATTACCAGATAGACTTGTTGCTGGTGATGGAATTTGGGGCACAGAAGAATGGCTATTCTTAGTGAGCGTGATCCATGCAAGGGTTTTGAACTGGACAAGCAATTTATCAATAATTGCGGCGGGTGGTACAAAGTCGAGCCTTTCATCCAAGAGATGCTGCAAGCACGCCGCGAGATTTGCCAATGTGGAACAAACTGCCAGCGCAGATTTTTTCTGCTAACCATTAAGGGTGGGCACTTTGTAACGAGCAGCCAGAATTAAGAAAGGCGCATGCAGTTGTAAGATTGGAGGTTAAAAATGACAACGTTCGTGTTGCCGTTAATCCTTTACGATGGGTTTGATCCGGTTGGACAAACTCAGCTGGACGGATTTTCGACAAATAAGGACTGTGAGCAAGCTGCTGCTCGCGTGACGCAAGCATACGAATCAATGAGCGGTATAATATCTACTGAGTTTCGTTGTGTTCAGATTCAGAAGTAGCGGCTCCAGAGCGCCACTGGCATAGTAGCGCTCTGGATTTAAATTATTCTGCCCAGCTTTGAACAGTTTCCTTTCCGTACTCTTGACGCCACTCGTTGAGAGTTTTGTGGTTGCCACCCCGAGTTTTGACCACTTCACCGGTATGAGGGTTCGTATACGTCTTCATTGGACGTTTCGGGCGTGCACTTGAAGTCGCACTACCTTTGGAGAGTGAAGGATCAATAGTAGACAGGATTTTGAGTACATCCTGCGGAGACTTATCATATTCGGACATCAAGTCACGGACTTTTTGTTCGAACTCCAGCTCAACTTTAAGAGCGCCGTCATTTTCAAGCTTCTCAAGTTCTTCGCTGAGCTGCTCGATTAATTGTTTCTTCTGGTAATAATCGTTGATCTTGGACATTAGAACCCTCTTGTCAATTTATAAATACAGCAAATAATCCGAGTTCCATTCAGAAGCTGGACATAATAATGAAAAACAAAAGTAATCACAAAAAAAGCAGTCTCTTTATCTAAAAGAACAGTGACTGGGCGGTAGTATCACTGTGAGTGGCGCCTGGATTATATGTCCGAATAAGTTGCAAACCACGAAATTAATGTACCATTCGCTACAACATGAACGTGCTACGACTTGATCGCCAGGTCCAGCGTAGCCCCAACAAGAGGACAGCCATGAACATCGTTAACGTTAAAGCCTCTCAGACGGGTGACAGAACTGCCAAGGTTCTTTGGTACGTTGGCAGAGAGAAGAACGGAGCCCTAGAAGTCCAGATTCCCTTCGATGCAACGAATGTTGAGGCCTTGGCAGAGTTGGCCGCAGTGCGGCATCTCATCCTGGAAGCCGAGCTGTTCAATCCGCTCCCGAGATCTGGCCATGGGTTCCGTGCGGTTGTCACGAAAGGTGCTGTCAAAAAAGCCATGAAGGGCAAGAGCCAGATCACCTCGATGCGCAAGTACAGCCGTTTTTTGAATGGCCGTCTCATTGGCATCGACCTGGTAGTAGATCCCAAGGTCAAAATGCTTCCGGATGCCGAAACACCGGTTACTAAAACCATTGAACTCAACCTGGAGCCTCACGAAACGATCACAACACCAGTTCTTGGAGAGGTCCAAATCACGGACCATGCCTATGAACGTTGGTTGGAAAGGGTAGAGGAGCGCAGCCAAGAACGCCCCTATGACTCGCTCGTTCGCAGACTCATGTCAGCAGATCTGGCACCAGTTGTGATCCCTGAGAAAGTGCTTGAGCAGAAAATGCGGAAGTACGGTGATGAGGGGGCCCTTGCGGTATACCGCCATCCAACTGAGCCAATTCACTTTGGCTTTATTCGAAGAGACCACGGCTACGCTCTGGTAACCGTTTTCGTCAGAAATGACACTCTGCTCAGTAGCAAAAAGGGAGAGTAGTCGCTGTTTTTTAACACCCTCTCTGGGGTTGCGTTTTACTCGTCACGGTTAACCTATCGCCAGTGACACAAACCAACACCACTGAGGTAGAAATGGCGAAATCAGGTAAAGCAAACCCCGCGACCGGGCCGAACAAGGCTGTGATGGCGATCATCGCGATTGGTGTCATCGCCGCTATTGTGTTGTCCGTCCTTTCCTTCACAACAGCAAAAGAGAACCAGAGCGAAATGAAGGCTGTCACGGCTGCCCTGGAAAAGCAGACCGAGATGATGGCCCAGATGCAGGGCAAGGTGTCATCAGAGGAACTCGTCGAAACTATTCGGTCTGAGATGGAGGAAGCCCGCCGCGAGAAAATGCTTCGTCCTTTCAACGCGATCGCCGGCAATTTCGAGAACGCCGCACGTAATCTTGAAAATGCAGAACCCGGCACCGAGATTTACGGCTCTGAAGGTGCGGAAGTTAGCATCGTGGAGTTTTCCGATTTTGACTGCCCCTATTGCCAACGCTTCCACGAGACGCCGAAACAGGTCGTAGATCAGTCTGGTGGCCGTGTTAACTGGGTATGGAAGCACTTCCCCGTCCATGCATCCGCCCGTCCGCTTCACGTCGCATCAGAGTGCATTGCTCAACAGGATAACCGCCTGTTCTGGGCCGCCACCCAGCTCATTTTCGATGAGAACGGCAGCAAGGGCATTAAGCCAATTGAGCTTGGTGAAATGCTCCCAATCGATCAGGACGCCTATCAGTCTTGCCTGAATGACCGTGAAGCCAAAGTTGCCGTTCAAGAAGACTACAACTTCGGTCAAGAGGCTGGTGTTACAGGTACTCCGGCTACCTTCGTCATCCACAATAAGACCAATCAGGTTTTGCAGCTGAAAGGCGCAGTTCCCCCTAACAGGGTCAAAGCCGCAGTAAAGCAGCTGGTTGATGCCGCGAAAAATGCTGAGCAAGGTCAGAACGCGGGTTGATGAATTGATTGAATGCGCTGGCTCCGGCCAGCGTTTTTTTGGTGCGCCCGGCACGGGCGCACTCCTGGAGGTGCAAGTCCTCCCGTGAGCTGGCCACAGCGAACGAAGTGAAGCGCAACTGCGGAAGGGTGACCGACCGTGGGGAGGAAG